>Ga0209611_10002783_pt1 | contig 30641 bp, 18 predicted proteins | sample S1TSphgellanicum_3_FD_187693 | JGI IMG/M metagenome (GOLD analysis project Ga0209611, IMG submission 187693) | Host-associated microbial communities from peat moss isolated from Minnesota, USA - S1T2_Fc - Sphagnum magellanicum MG (SPAdes) (version 2) | ecosystem: Host-associated > Plants > Peat... | reverse complement strand
TTTTTTTTTTGTTTTTTATTTTTTTTTTTTTTTTTTGGCATGAAATTTTGTTTTTTTGGGAGGGGAAGGTAAGTTACTTAAGAAGGACACCATGGTTGGGAAGTTCCAGTGTAGGGTCCATTTGAGGCGGGATGGCCTGATCCTGGTAATTACCCAGCATCAAAACCTGGTCCAGTTCTTATGTTTAATTGAATTTTTTTTCTTCCTCTCCCTATGATATCCGGCGGGTATCATTTAATTTTTTATTTAAAATATTTTGGGGGGGGAAGGGTTTGTGAAATGAGAATGAAAATCAAATTGATACCCGCCGGATATCATAGCATTTTCATTTGATTTTCACTTTTTTTGGGGGGAAGGATTTCATTTGATCTGTGAAATGAGGCAAGGTACTCATGTTTCACATAAGGCAAGACACCAATTAACACAAGAGTTTGCTCCATTCCAGCTTAAGCATAGTCAAGTAGAGCTTTCCATATGAGGAGGTTCTACAAACTTCTCTTCTCATCACTATTCTTTACGGAAGACTAGATCATTGCACTCTAACGAAATGAATCATAGAGTCATGCCTCTAAGTTGATCTCACATGACATGAAGCTTACATACTTGTATCGAAAGTTTGTTGTAAAACATACACTACTCCCAACATGACAATTTCCAAGCCTTGAATCGGGAGCTTACAATCTTCATGCATGTGAGAATTGTGAACACCCATTTCCATGCTCTTTGAACCTATGAGCATTCATAAAATTGGTGAAGGATCATTTCTAGTATGTTGAAGCAACACCATTCCCATGTCTAAAAAATGTTGTTGTTTAGGAATGTTTTGTAATTTTTTGCCTTGTGTCAAGTTGACCGCATGAAACTAACTTCTTTCTTAGCTCTTAATGCCACACATTCTAACACCATCTTGTGGTAATTGGCCCTTATGATAGACTAGAAGTGGGTGAAGAACTCAATCACGATACCATCAAGCCTCAAAACCTTCTTACATGCCTTTTAATCATTCTATCATTGAATCACATGTGCATTGTTTAAGATGTGTGCATTTATCCAAGTGCGGTCTTAGTGGCAATGACCTCCTTCACAAATTGAAAGATGATTAAATTAGATTTTTTCCTCCACAAGGTCATGCACATTCTTGAAATTGTGGGTTGGCAATCATTTCGCAACATATCTAATGGAACTTGTCTCGACTTTGCACACTCACTTTGATCCCACCTTTGCCCAATTTAAATACTTTCAAGTTATTTTGGGTGCTTAAGGGCTCCATTTGTTCATTCAATTATCCCCCTCAAGCCAACAATTAAAATCAAAACGAAAAAAATTATTAATTTGCACTTGACATCGCTATCAATGTGAGTATTGCATAAATCTTAAACCTTAAATTTTATTTGGCCCCATTGTTTTTAAATGTTGTAAAAAAGAAAAACCAAAAAAACCCCAATATGAATCTCATTATGAGATAGAGGTTGGGGGTTTTATCCTATAAAATTTGATTATAACTTATGAAAAAAAACAACAAAAGTATGAAGTTGAGAGATTCAATGCTTATGCTCACATTTTGTTTCAAATATTTTCTCATAAGGATGGGAAAAAATCCTAAAATAAAGATGTTTCACAAAAAGGTTTGCTAAATGAATAAACTAGAAAATGAAAATTATATTGTCATTTTTTTTTCATACACCCAAGTCATCATTGGTTTCATTGAATTGGACTCATTGATTTGGTGGGAAGACATCACAACAAAAATAGATAAGGTTAATTGAATTACATCATGGGAGTTAGGATAATCAAATTTTTATGCTTAATCATCATTTTTGACATGCATTTATGGGTCAATTTTGAATTACATATAATGAAACATCATGTTGCTCATCAATCGTCAATTTTGATGAAACATCATGTTGATCATCAATTGTTGGTTTTAATGAAATAACATGTTGAATTACAACCACAACTCCTGTTGCACATCCTTTTCCAACTCAATTTAAACAATTTTTTTCTTAGTAGCTATGTGGTCACAAATTGTACACATTCACATAAAAATAAAAGACAAAAATGAAACAAGGGACTCAAAAAAAAAAACATAAAAATTTAAATTTAAATAAATAAATAAAAGATGTAAAAATTAAAAACATAAATAAAAGGAAAAAAAGGAAAAAAGGAAAACTACTAAATAAATAAGAAACATTTTTTAATAAACAAACACAACCTTATATTAAAGAAGATATCAAAAATTAAAAAATTAAAAAAATTAAAAATTTTAATCTTTTTTTCTTCTTGGCATTCCCAAAACCCCTTGCAATTTGATCCTCTTGTAAATTTTTTTAAAAAAGTTTAATTGAGGGGAGTTTCAAGCTTTCTTAATATCAAACACACCAAAAAAAAAGATAACAAATGTGATGCTCATTGTTATCACTATGAAATACATATAACCAAACAAACAAACAAAAAAAGAATCATAGTGACTAGTTTGGTGTTGATTGTCATCATTGTAAGGTGCTTGCAACAAAAAAAACAACGATGATGAATTGTAACTCATTATCATCGTCATGCTTTTGAAAAAAAATGATAACAATGACGAACTACAATTTGTTGCCATTTGTATCTTCACATCTTTTTTTAAAACATAAAGAGATGATGCGAATGAACTTGCAATTCATCATCAACATCTACTTCAAATTTTTAAAAAATAAACAAGAACAAATGACAACAACAATGAATTACACTTGTGGTTGTTCTCAAATAGCTTCAAAATTTTCAAACAAGTAATAAAGGATGAAGGTGAATAAGTTCACCTAAAATTGCAATGTAGGCAAAGGTGTAAGCAACAACATGGCAATGGAGGTTGAGGTCATGTCAAGGTGATGGCATAAAGGTGGAGGTGTTGACAATAGTGTAGTCAAAAAAGAAGGGGAGGGGTTTAGGAGTGAAAATGGGTTTGGGATGAATAGGTAGGGTTGTTAGGTAGGTAGGAATGGTAGGTAACAAGGAGTAGGTCAATAGGAAGAAGGTTTTTAAAAAAAATCTTAAACTAACCCAAAACCCAACTAACTAGCACTAAGTTGGTTTCATTCCAATGAAACCCAAAACAAGTTTTTTCAACAAGTACATTAATGGGTGTTACTTTGTTATGACTTTAATGAATAGGTGTGCACTAAATTGGTTTCATAATGTTTCGACCCACATAGGAAAAATTATTGAATTATTGACTATTTAAATTAGAACAAAAATTTGCAAAAGAATTTAGGTGTGCTCTTGGTATTTTTGGAGAACCCTTGATGAATAGGATTTAATCAAGGCAATTTGAACAAAATTAAACTTAAAATGTGGGAGATATTGAATTTTGAATTTTTTTGTAATTGAAAATTCAATTATATTACAAAATGATTGGGTAACCTTAAACCCGAAACAATCACTACCTTTGCTAACAAAGTGTCCCCACCATAGAGAATTTTTAAAAAATACTTAAGTCACTAGATCACACGATGAGAATTTTAAATTTGGGGTCCAAGCATGATAAATTAGATTGTTCATGTTCCTTACAACATAAATGAAAAGTAATCATGAAATAAGATTTGATATATTGAACTTTAAAATATTATTAATTCAATGATTAATGTGAACATTTTCTTCAACTTTGTTAAAATTTTAAATAAAAAATTACATGTTTAAAATATGTTTAAGTATATTTATTGAGATTCAAAAAAAGCTCACAAATTTTACAATCTTTAAATAGGTTTTAAGTAGATGAAATATTATATTTAATTTTTTTTTGATTCAATGGGATTCTAAAATGTACTTGTGACTTTTCATTTTTTTCACATTCTAATTAAAATCTATTTAACTTGTAGGGGAAAAGTAGGGGGGAAAAAAAGATTTGCTAGTCAATTTCAAACATACTTGTTACCTACTTTTATTATATTAAAATTCTTAAACTTTATATTTAACTTATCATAAACCCAATGGAGGCATAGAGGTTTTCAAAATGAAACATAAAAAGTTTTTCAATCTATTTCTTATGTTTATGTAAAAAATTATCATATCTTTAAATGGGATTTTAGGTGATATACTTTTTGGTCTATTTTACCATGTTTTCACCCTTTGGTCAAAAAATGACATCAAAAGAAAAACTTATACTAGAGGTCATATTAAAACAAAAAAGTTAAGGCAAAATTCATAAATGCACTACTTTGATACATTTTTTAGCTTCACCACAAGTTCACGTCTTTGCATGTGTGAAAGTATGTGTGTGTGAGAGCCCATGTGTGTGAAAGATGTTGGAGCATAAGTGAATAGATGCATGAGAAAGTTGTAAATGAAACCATAGCCAAAAGCTTTCATGGAGTTATCACAAAAGTTTTTGTGAGGTTTTTTTTGGTTTCATGAAATTTGAGTGAAATGCTTTGGATAAGTTTTTGGGATGGTTTGGTAAGCTTTTGGTTTCACAAGTTTTTAGTTTTGGGAGTCATAGGTTTTAGGAGTGTTTGGTTTTGTTAAACTTTTGATAAAGTGTTTAAATTTTTTGGTTTTGGAGCTTCCAACAAGTTTTGCAAGGGGTCAAAGGGGTCTGCAAAGGTCTAGCTTGGGGCAATCATTTGGAAGATAGGGTCCTTCGATCGATTTTTTCTCACCTTCTATTTTCTACTTTGTTACCTATTTTAGGTGATTTTACAAACAATTAAGAACTATGTATTATAATAAAAAGAGGGTGTGAAACTCCTTGTGAAACTTTAGTTGATTTTATGGGTATTTTCATTATACCATTGTAACAACATGTTGAATTTTTTTGGTAGTGTATGTGAAGGTAAGATGTATTCAACATAATCTAGCCTTTGATAGATAGTGGGCTTTCCAAAACATAAAGCCTATGGATGCATGTTTGTGGGTTCTAGGTGTTTTGTGAAATTGGCTAGTTTAAAATATTAAAAAAAAATTGGAGCCCACAAATATGAGGGGGATTTTTGAAAAATTCAATCAAATTTTAGGTTGGGTAAAACCTTCAAGGTGAAGCTTGACTAGAACTCAAGCTCCTTTGGGCTTTCATCTTGGGGGCCTTTATTTTGGCATAGCCTTGCTCCATGGGCTTTACCTTGCACAAGATTAAAGACATCATTATTTTATAATTTAGCGCATTGAGTGGTATTGGGGCGGGTGTGTATCTACCTCCTAAAGATCTAATAATATTTTTCCTATGTTAATTTTCTTACCTCCCCAAGTGTCTAGGGGAATTGAGTCGTCATGCATATTCCTATTGTGTATATGTGTATATTTAATTTTTTAATAAATTAGTTGATGGGTGCACCCAAAGTGTATGTATGTATATGGGAAGGAGCCACTTTGATTGACTCATCTTGAAACATTGAACACTTGCCAATAGAATCACATCTTCCTCTCCTCCCTTTGTGCTCGACGAATGAAAGTACATTGTAGGTGAACTACTTTTGTCCAAAAAAAAGTGATGTTTAACAAATATCATAGTTAATTCTTTTAAAAAATCCAAAAAATTTGAAGAACTTAACGTATAGTGTATATTTGTGACAAAATAATATTCATCGAAAAGTTTGAAATTTTGCAAAACATCACTTTTGTTTAAACATCACTTTATTTGTTACACACGACAGGGAATAATATATATTAGTGCTGTAAATTATTTTTATTTTTATTTTTTATTTTGGGGCTTTTGGACTTAGGTACACTCATCTTGTCTCTTTCTCAACAACTGAAAGAGTCAGGTTGGTTTTTTTTTTTTTTTGGAAATTTTATTTAGAATATTGGAAATTTTCAATGCTTTTTGCATTGCCATAATTTTTTATTATAGTTCAATGGATACCAGAGCGAGCAGCTGTTCAGCACATTTTTATTAGATATTGGCAAATTCAGGGCTTGCATTTGCCATAATAATAATGGCAATGAATGTCAGTTGCCATTTTAGCACACGAACTTAATAGATATATTGGTAATTGCAATGATCAGATTGCCCAGAAATTTTTTTTTGCCAATAATAATAATATGCTGGATGCCAAAGGTATTATTATGATGCATGTGAAAATTGGCTGCACCAAAAACCCTAACCACTATGAACAAGGAGGGGGTCTGGATACTGGAACTTATCAACATACAAAAACAAAGAAATAATTTTCAACATATTGATACCTATTAAATAAGTAACTTACTACTTACTTAGAAGTTCAACAACGTTGGGGTATATTTGCCGTCTCCGGTCTATTCCCATGGTCAGCTGTGTGTTGCTATCTCACAGGTCACAAGCAGTGCAAACATCAAGATTTTTCAGTGGCCAGAGTCCCAATGGATACATGCGAAATGTTGTATATAAAGAGGTTTTGGAAATGTAGTTTGTAATTGTAATTTTATAATATGTACCGTCAAATACACACACACCTGTGCATTAGGCACGGGTTCAAACTAGTATATATCTATAAAAGGTGAGTACTTATTTATTACTTTTATTAATTAATTGGGCAATTACTTTTTTTATACAGAATGCCCTTTAAGGAGGCACTTTGATTGGCCTATCACAATTTTTTTTGAAACATTGGGCACTCCCCAAAATAGAAGCACACAAGTGCACCCCCTTTGCCCACCTTTATAGCATATCTATATATGTATATAAGTTCAACTTTGACCAAAACATATGGAATAAAAGTGCTGGGCTAGGTAATAAGAATTAGGGGAATACTTTGAGAACTCAATGGGAGACAAAAACTAGGCCTTCCTGAGTTACTTCTATTAATTAGATGGCGTGCCTCTCAAGATCCTTTTGATTTTTTCGTTTTTTGGACGAGTCATTTCAATTGGCCTATACCCCCAAAAAAAATAAAAATTGAAATCTCACCACAATATTGGTTAATATGTAAAGGTGTTGGAGAGCTTCTCCCTTGGCTCAACCAAATAGAGAAAAACTTTGGGCAAACTATATGGGATAAAAGTGTGATCTTCAAATAAAATAATTATTTGACATTGAAAAGTTGAACTTGGCATGGTCCTCTAGGGTAACTCTCGATCTTGTCAGGTGTCTTCCCAAAATAAGGGGCCTAGGATGACATAGTTAGCCCCATCGAGAGCTCACGTGTAGCTTGTAGGGTATGTCCTCAACCTCAAGGCTTCACCCATGGCAAGGCATGAGACAAACATTGTCATGAACTTAAACATGCATAGATAATGAAGTGTAGGAGAGGGACGATTCCAATGGCCATTCATTAAGATTGGGAGGGATCTTATACATATGAGTTAACATACTTTTTCTCCCACTATTAAGAAGTAGGCCTAAGATCCCTCCACTTTACAAGGAGTCTTCACAAGGAGGGATGTTCATGGTGCCTTCCAAATACATTAGGAAATTCCTCCCCATGCTTTACATGTGTTGAAGTTCATGATAACCTTACCCTATGGGTAAAGCCCTCAAGCCATTCCCAAAATGTGGGGCCAAACTTGGTTAAAAAATCGGTCCTAGGCCAGGCCACTTAATTGGGGGAATGCCCCCACCATCCGGCTTTACCCCCACACTTAAAAATTTGGCTTAATAGTGTGCAATTTTGGTTTCTTTCCTTCTCCAATGGACCACCTGTCTAATGGTGCAAATTACAAATAGAAGAATGTGGAGTTTTTGCACATCATTCTTTGATTTTACTCAAGATGTGCAAAGCACAAACCCTAATAAATCATGTATACAATTTCTACCTTGCAATTGTCTCCTTGTACTACCAAACAATGTTGTGGCACATTACTTATGTTGTTTTTCTTGAAGTTTGTGATGTAGCCAAAGTGATGGTACCCAAATCTGGCTATAAACCAAATATGATAGTACAAATTCTTAACCATCCTTTCACATTTTTGGCTACTTAGGGGAACCAAATGTAAAAATTTGACAACTTTAACTATTGGTTGGAAACCCCTAAAATCAATTCATTTTTCAATTTTGATTTTGACAAAATTTTGCAAGTTAGGAAAAGGCTGTTGGGTTCCTCTGTGCTTGAATAATACAGTTGATATTTGGTTGTAGCAACCAGGCTATGATTGTCCATCACCGAACATTGGTTGATGATGCTTCTGAATTTTTCTTATTTCATGTTTGTTTTGAGTGATGTAAAGAGTTAAGGAAGCACCAAGCTAAGCTTTCCATTATCTAATTCAGCTCCAGAGACAAATGAGCAATAGTGAATTGTGGTGATCACTCAAAACAGACAATTTTTTTTTTATAAAAATGAGCTTTAGAAATAAATGGTCATTTTCTTTAAAATGCATTATGTGATTTCAACATGCTCTTTGGTTCAATTTGAGTGATCTCAACAACCATGGACGTGCCAAGTTGAGCATGGAATGTACCACATCAAAACTGGAACCAGCATTACAAATGGAACGGACCACACCAAAACTGGAACCATCAGACGGCACCCTCACCCACCTAGGAAAATGCTGGAGAAAAAATTGCCTGGCTGTCTACGTGGTACACCCAACCTGGATTGGGCTCAGTTGTGGATGCACCATAATTGAGTTAGTGAGGTTCCACCTCAAGTTATCCAGGTAAGTGGGGAACTATCAAATGTGTATATAGGCAGAGAAAAGCAAGTGGTTACAATATAGGTCAGTAAGTAAGGCACTTGCTGGCTCCACCATTGTCAGATGAATGGGGATGATATGTGTAGGGTAAAAGCACAAGGCTGCCAGCTTCACCAGAATGAGGGCCCATATGAGGCAGAGTAGTTGATTGTAGACTCAATTTTGGTTAAGTCCATGGCTGAGGCCTTTACCAGTGCAGCAATCAATCAGGCAGCAGATTTTAATTTCTAATAAAATGTGCACCCTTCACAGAGGAAAAATTCCATGCAATAAGGCATCCTCCAACTATACTACAAAAGTCCACTCAGTGTGTTACATGTAGGGTAAAGGGTTGGGCAGACCCATGCACAGGAACACAGGCCAAAACTTCAGAATTTGCAGCTCTGGCACATTCAGCACACCAAATCACATGGGCATGCATCACAGGAACTTGCACAACTTCAGAATTGGAAGCTCTGGCAAATTCCACAAGACTGAAATTGGCACTGCCCGTAGATGGCTGATTCCACAAACATTCAAACCATCAAGATAGGTTTAGTACCGTCTCTGCGCAAGCTCGCACCTGAATTCTTCTCTCTGCATGAGTGGCTCATCACCACCATAGCTCAGTGAGAATTCTGACTAGTTCCCTGGTACCAGTTCCAAAACTTAGAAGGCATGCATGGAACGTCACTGCCAACGGAATCAGAAACTGAGCAGAACAAATTACCATCAGAGGAAATGACTACAGTACTGGGTGAGATAAGAATCAACCTTCTCTCCACCCCTGAGAGTGTCCTCCGTTTCTGTAATACAAATCTCCTACACAAAAATGATGTACAAGCACTTTGCTAACTTATACAGCAATAATAAAACAGCTGCAACACAAAACAAAAGAAACACATGAACTCAGTAAGGTATCCAAGAAGAATATCCAGTGGATTGAGCTCAAACGACACATGGTGAGACCATTTAAACTGATAAATGTGGAAAATTTCCTTTTGCTTCTCATACCCTTTGTACTTCAGACAATTGGCTTCATTTAGATGGTATGTGAGAAAAAACCTCATTCACAATAATAACAGACCATGTCAGTCTGGTGAGGAACATAAAATGCTTTATCCAAACATTGCCCAAAGCTTTCTGCTCAAAAATCACACACCAAGAGTTCATTCTCTATTTATATTTTTCCACATGTTTCAAATATGGTACATTTTGCACTCTCTTCAGCATCTTTCACATGGGATCCATACCTCAAATCACATAATTGTACACGTCGGACTCCCTTCTTTCCATGACGTGGATTTTGGGAGTCTGAAGACCCTTGATCCCTGCTGCTGATATTGGGGCATCATCTTCTTCTTTGCACCTCACACAGATTTTTTTTGTTGGACTTTTGTCAGATCCTGAAAAACAGATTCCGCACAGCAATGTCCACTTGCTACGGCCAATTCCTGGCATCACACAGGGCCAATCTGAACTCCTCTACGCCACAAGTTAATATAAGCACATCAAGGTTATTATCAGGCTCCTGCACCCATAGATCTCAACAGGCACATAAAACCCCTTTCTGCTCATCATCTAAACTGACATACTCAGGGGGTAATCAGAGGCCCCTTTCAACTATTGGAGCTTATTAATTTAAGCCTTTGGGGTTTGGGAACTCAAAGAAAACTATTGGTCCTTTGAGCTCGAAAGGAGTAGTAGGAGCTTTTATGTTCTCAGAAAGCCTACAGGCTGTGGTCGAACATTCCTGAAGAGGCAGCGGAAGATGCGGGTCAAGTCAAGCCAGAGAAAGCTTGGCAGGCAGCTGAAGCTACCACAGTCAGAGCAGCCATCAAGGTGACCAGAGCCATGCACATGGGCAGCATAAAGATCATCATTCCTGCAATAACCACCATGAAGACTGCCACTGCTGGTGAGCTTAGCCCAATAGCATGCAAAAAACTGGTTAGAAGGTGGCCGCTGTGTGCCTGCAGGAAGGAGATAGGCTCGTGCAGCTTGCTCCACAAGATGGTTCTTTATTGGAGGCCGTGTTCCACCTGGCCAGGAGTGGAAATCTTCCTCCTCCTGTTCTCTCTCACCTGTCAGGCTCTCTCTCTTGTGCTTGATGGGGCTGATGGGCCTGCTGCTCGTTGGCATCAGGTCCCGCAGACTAGTGTATGAAGAGAGATGGTGCTGATTTTCTCTGTCAATGACAGGGAGCTCTGTGTCTACACTAAGTTCCTTTGCTACTACTGACTCTGAACTCATCTCTGCAGCTCGCACCGGCATCATGCCTTTGCAATGCTTATGCCGTGAAAACAGGGTTGTGAGGCTCCGAAGGCTAAATTTCATCAACTTAGGCATTTTGGTCAGCAGCCTGCAGCAGCGGCATCTGCAAAATTGAAGACGACAGTCAGATTTGAGAGAGAGAGCAAAAGTTCCCAAACATGAAACCCTTGCTAAAAACCATGGAAAACGTAGCAAAAGAACACAGAGACAGCGAGTCGGAAGGCGTTTCCTTTTCCTTTTGACAGGGAAAAGAAGCTCAGTTTGCTGCAATGCAAAACCAACAAACAAGACCGGCCAAGAGGACGATCTGAGGAATTGAAAAGAGCTACATTCTACAAGAAGCGCTCACATCCATACAGATCTCTTGATCAAGAATTCCTTATCAGTTTCTGGGTCAATACACAAATTGCCAGGCATTGATTGTCCAGAGAAGAAGAAGATTGCAACAGATACAGTGGAAATTGAAGGCGGTTTTTGGACACACGAGGAGGGAGGAGGGAGGAGCTTACTAGCATGTAAGAAGGAACTGCAACAACGCACAGCGATGATGCGATGCGATGCGATGCGAAAGAGAGAAAGAGAGAGAGGAAGAGAGAGAGCTCGCCGGGTGTGTCGTCAGAGGAAGACAGCCCACTCCTTCTCATCTTTTAGGACCACGCAGCGGCCAGTTCGAGACCCCGTCTCGCCTTCCATCTCCTCCCGAGCCGCGCCTTCACTTCCACAGTCTCCATCATCTGACATCCTTGTAGCAGGCCCTCCTCTCTATCAAGCACCGAAACTCTTTCTTCTTCTTCCTCTTCCTCTTCTTCTTCTTCTTCTCCTGACAACTTTCTTCTTCTTCTTCTTTTTCTGCTTCTTCTTTTTCTTCCTCCTCCAAACATCCGAGACTTCCGAAAACCTTCCCCCTACAATTCACACTCACAAAAGCTCCAAAGCGGTGCGTAGAGACCGCGATCCGCCAGCACCAAAAGCTGCAGCAAACACACTAACTAGCACTACTAGGAAAGCAGAATTGGCACTGAAATCTCCCCCGAAAAAATCAAGAAAAAATTCAAAAAAATTCCTGAAAATCCTGCAAACTACAGACGACTGTGGAAGCTCCTCTATCACACACTCTCTCTCAAGATGTTGCGCAGAGCTACCAGAAAACGCGAGAGTTTTGGCTGCGAATTCCAGCTACAAAAATGCACACAAGAAGCAAATGCTCTTGTCCCTCGTCTTTTGTCTTTCGCGGCTCGGCCCCCGAACCCCGCCGTCGTCATTTACTGGGACAAACTTACGAATTACTCGCCAATAACATAGCCGCTCGGCTTACCAACTTTTACCTCTCGTTTGCTCAAAAGTGGACCAATTGTTTTTTTTTTAAATTTTTAATTCAACCAAAAGGGAGGATTAGCCTAGTGGGAGTGGGGTGTTTTTTTTTTTTTCTAAGCAAATAAAATAGCTAATTTCCTTGAAACTTGTAGTAAATTTAGGAACCCAAAATGGACCAAAATCAACCCCCAGAAAAATCCAATGAAATACATGAGGAGTCGGGGAAATAGTGGGAGTGGGGTTTGAAGTGTTTTTGTTTTTTCTAATTTCCTTGCAAGAGTTAGCTATGTACGTGACTCTTGTAATGTAAGGAACTCAAAGCTCGCCTTCGGTCATTGCTTCCTTTCACAAAACCCAATCAGAAAGTTGACATTCAACATTATCCATTATTCTAAATTAGGTATGTAAATTACAAGAAGAGAGAGAGAGAGAGAGAGAGATGGGTACCTATGAGTAAATAGGTATATGAGGATGTAACACAATAGGAAGCTTTGTGGAATTCCACATCCAAAAATTAAAAATATTAGGCCTTGTTAGGCTTAGTTGGTTTGGATTCTTCACACTTATTTACTTTTAGTAGTATTCCAGGTTTTTTTAATAATTTTTTTTTTTGAGACTCATAGTAACTCCACCACCAAGCCTCCTTCTCACCCCACCAAACCCTCCGCACCAAATGAGAAGGTTTGTTAGGAAGTGAAATTCTTTACCCCATCACTTTTGTTGGGAAGTGAAATTCTTTTTCCCAAAAATAAGTACAAATAAACTTACAAAGCACCTTTCAAACTTTAGGGGGTAAGGTGGGGGGGGGGCCTAGACTTTTGGGGGTATGTTATTTGCGTGTTGTTGAGGATTTGGAAAGCGGGGAACCAAAAATAAAATATATGATACAGTGGGTCCCTCTACTACCAGCAGGATGATGGCCACTTTGGCTACATCTAAATATTTGGTGATATGTGACTTTTTTTCCCCCTCAAAATATAGCCACTTTTTCATTGTTTTCCCCAACACACAAAAAAAAAAAAGGTCTTTTAGAACTCACACTGGGTATATGAAAATTTGCAAATTTTACCCAATTTTTTTGGGGCTAATTTTCATACTTTGGCTTAGTAGTGGTGTCTTTTTTGAGTATGAAAATTCACCCCCCCCCAAAAAAAAAAAAAAAACACCACTACTAAACCAACTATATTTTAGCAAATTTGGCACCACCCATCCAAGAATAAATTAGTTTTAAAGTGGAAATGAAAAGGAAAATGTGGGAAAGAAATAGAAATAGAAAGTCTAATTAGGTGAGAAGCTAAGACTCCACGCCTAAATTTGGGGGAAGGGGGGGGGACGGTGGGCATCTTGACCATAGACTACAGACACACCCTGAAAATATTTTATATATTCCTCTCAATCATTGAGGCCCCATTTTACAACCATGCCAGCTATGTAATATAGCCCACCACAAGCAGGCCCCAGCTGGGGTGTCTTCAATTTTGGTTTTTCACAACATTTTGAAGTCAAGAGCAAGAAATGGAGAAAAGGTTACAAGCCCACGTCGAAGGAGGCATTTATTAGGTAATCTTGTTTGATCGGAGATTGATCTGCAAATATATTATGGACTTGTCACAAGCTTACCATAAATTGCATTTTTTTGTACAAGGCATCATTCTACTTATCCTTATTTTATATAAGTCCCTTGACTCCTCACAACACACATTCATTTAAATGAAACAAAAAAATTGCACAATTTCAAAAAGCTCCTTCTTTGAATTTGAGTAACTATCTTTGAAATGCACCCAAAGATTCATAACATATATTCTCACTTTGGAAATTTATTTAAATATCTTTTTAACAATTTTTTTAGCTATTAAAAAAAAAATCACATTACCCAAACACAAAATTTGTAGGAACATACTTTTTATGCAACACCACAAGCTTAAAGGGAGATTATAATTATGCGAGTTAGTTAGTTAACAAGGAACTTTCTGGAATCCACGAGGTGAACGACAAAATAAAAGGAAATCACACAACCCATCAGCGGAGTCAGAAAAAGTGACAGAGTCTGAATGGATGGATTACTCATAAAGCAAAGCACAAGCAAGTTACAGACGGAATCCATCAAGTGACTCCTAAAATAAAAGAAATAACGCAAACAATTACGGACCTTTTGGGTGAGTCATACATTAGAAAAGAAGTTACGGAATCCATGCTGGCAAGTCTATTATTATGCTTCTTCTTCTTCTTCTTCTTTCTTTTTTTGTTTCTTTCGTTCTATGCTCTTGGCACCCTGGTGAAAAGCATAATAACTTCTTATCTTCTATATACAATAGACTTGTTGGGGTTGGGAAAGAGCGAGGGAAGGGTGGTGACTAGAGACAAACCACCTTTTCAAGCAAAAGGGGGATAGAGATGAACTTCTTCAAGCACCAATCTATATTTAGGTCTGACAAGCTGGCCAAACTTATTGGCCAACTCTTTTTTTTCTTTTTTTTTCTTTTTGACCTTCACCTTCAATCAACTCCTTCCTGAAACTCTATTTGTTTTAACTTAGGATTCACCCAAAGTTTGAGAGAGATACATATTATTATTTTTATTTTTTTTATTATGGAGGACTTTAATGTTGATGGCTATAAGTTTCAAAGATATACATAGTACTATTATTATTATTATTATTTCTTTTTTTTTAATGAATTTTAGTGTGGAATGTCTATGTGACACTAGTGTCAATTCCAATTGTCGGATTTGAAACCTATAGTTTAATGGATACAAGGAAAAACATTGAGGGCGGAGGACAAGGTATTTTGAGGAGTCTTGAATCCCACGTATTGCATTTGCATCCAAGAATCACCAGGCCCATGTGAAGTCCAGTTGTAGCCTGAAGTAGCTATGAAGGTGAAAAAGTTGGGACCACCCCCCCCCCCTCCCCAAAATATAAATAAATAAATAAAGTCACTCATGATTATTCCCCTTGTCTCAAAGGAGCAAATATTCCAGCGTTTTCAATTGTACTTAAAAAAATTTATTGTGAGGTGGTAAGTGGGTCCAAAGAGAAGGTGCAAGGTCCGTTCTTGATACATGTGGGGCCTTTAATCGGCCTATTATGTTTTGGCAATTGTGTTTTTTTTCCGTTAGTCAATTCCATGAGTCTGTGTGGTTGGGTATAAATATATGTGTTACATAGTCGTAACAAACACTCATCCGTCAGGCGGCTTAGTTGGCAAATTTTGCATCATTTCTTCTTCTTTTTCTTATGTGTTTGCACGACTCGTACACCTCAGTTGGCCCCAAAAAAGGAAAAAAAAAGGTCCCCCCCCTCCCTTGGCCCCCCCTCCTTTGCGTCATTCTTATGTATGCCGCATGACTTAATTGGCAAACTTCACATGATGCTGCTGACAAGCTCCTCGTGGGCTTCTACAGTGTTTGGTTCCCCGTAAATAATGATTTCCATCATCTTCACTACTACTTTACCCTATTGGGTCAGTTTCTGTCATTAAATAATCTTCAAAATTGTGAAACCAAACTAATTTTTTTATGTAAAAATATATGAAGCTGAAGTGTTGAAAAATCCCATCATAGTTTGTTATTGCAGACTGGCAATCTGAATAATTTCACTCCTCATATGAGAATATATCATAGTAGTAGTAGTAGATCATGAAAAATAAAATAAAATCATTTCATTTTTAAAAATTAAAAATTGAAAAAAAATCATTATTCATTTTGTCCATATGAAAACTGACCCTATGTATGTATGTATGTATATATGTCCTCAGAATTCATACCCAAAATCCCTTTCTTATTGTTGGGAGTATCTCCTGCTCCAAGCTGGCAGAGGCAGGTTTACACATAATTTCCCAATAGCAAAGGATTTTTTTTTGCGGGCAGGGAATAGTGATGGTTGATTGAGATCGACCTCTGCCCACAAGAGCTGCCAAGGGAGGTTATGCCAAGGGAGCCTCTGTTGTCAGGGCATCACACCTTCGACATTGCACTCCAACCTCAGTTTCTCAGGCCTTAATAACAAATAACTCGATGTCACAACAGGTCCTTCCCCTATTCCTATAGGGAATATCAATTGATTGGAGCATTTGGGTGTGTCCTTTTAATGCTATATTATATTATATTATATGTTTTATTTATTTTTTATTTATTTTTTCTTTTTCTTTTTTTTGTTGTCCATACTTGTGAGGTTCTTATTTTCTGTAGGAAGATGTTAATTCAGCAGCATGTCTTTATTGTGAGCAATACAAAAGCACTGCTTGCTTCTTTTTTTCCCTTGTCTACCCTTGGCTCAATCTGTCTTTTTCATTTTAGAAAAAAAGATAGATGCTGCCAAGACACACTTTGGGATCGTGTTGTGGGCATCTTGGGTCTCTACTTCACACTACTAGTCCATCACAGACCCAAACTGTGCATAACAGGACCCCAAAAATGTATGTATGAGCAGCATCAAGATGTGTTTGGGCAGCACCAGATACATCTTGTTCAGGTAGTGGGCAATGGGGGGAAAAAGAAACAAAGCACTACTTTTGTTCTACCTGCACTATCAGAAAATGGCAATGATTTAAAAGTCTGCCCGCTAACTATATCTATCTATGAAGGAAGGTGGTTTCGTTTGTTTTGTTTTGTAGTTATGAGATCCACTGAACCTGGATGCTTCAGATCATGTTCTTGGTGTCTTTGGAAAGCTCTCGACTCGACGAGGAGAGGTGCATGGGCTTGGTTCCATGGCATTTGGACTTGTGGTGCAAGAGTTCTTGAATATTGAATAATTTCTTCACTAGAAATTAAATTAAATCGTAGCTAAAATTTTCAGAGCTTTTTGAATGTGCCTTTGGTGTTTTTGGAAAGGTCTTGATGAGCAGGATTTAATGGAATTTATTTGGTAAGATTTGGATTCAGAATGTGGGAGATATTGATTTTTAAGTGGTTTCTACTGCTGAAAATTCAAACAAATTCCCAAAAACCAGGTTTGGAAGGAAAAATCAGTTGAGGACGTGGTAACACTTGGGCTAATGGCACAGGCCACACTAGTACGTATACTCTACAAATGGTGGGTCCAAGGAAGGATAACATGACCTTTCCTTCTTTCTTTTCTTTCAAAGGAATTATCAAATTAGCATTCTTCTCTTCAATTATGGCCACTATGTTTCTTTTTTAATCTTGACAAGGGACCATGATGAATCATGATGATGATGATGAGGGTTTAGGGTTTATGACCCTATGCGACATCATCACATGGATGTGGGCTATACATCGTTGATGGCTCATTTTACCACCAACCCGAGGTGAGCTAGAAGATGGTGGAAAGAAAAATAGGAGGAAAAAAGGGCATATCTGTTGTCACTTGATGTCAAACCCTAATAAACCCTAGTATTAACTTTTTGAATGGCCCCATCCTCAGTTGTGGATACAATTAGTGGCCATCCTACTTGATGGATTAGGCTATTCCATATATATATAGAGAGAGAGAGAGAGCACACAAAATGGTGAGGCATCTAGTTTAACCTACATCTATTGTGCACTACTAAGAGACTAAGTAGTCCTACTTATGTGTATGCGTTTTAATTGACCTCCAACACCTGGGGAAGAAAAAGGGCATCCAATGAGACTCCCAAACTTCCATCCCCTGAAAGTGGACATACCTCCTTGCAACAATTCTGTTGTGGGAATCCCTTTTGTCTTCTGGGGGTGGACTGCAAAAAATGGATGAAAGTGGGGCCACAGATGACAGGAGATAGCCAGCTACAGAAAGCCTGGCAAATCACCTTTGTGTGGCAACAAACATAATTTTTCCACATCATGTGGCCCAGAGGGGTTTCTGAGATGTTGGTTTAGGGTTTAGGGTTTAACAGCTTTCAACCGCTTGGTCTTTGTCTGGTAGGGTCTTGGGCAAGTATCCTTTTTATGCAAAGAACACCAGAAGAAGGCAGAAAATGGATAGGTAGAATTGGGTCAACTTAATAAGAATGCTGCCAAATTCAAGCCAATCCCTCTGAGGTATGTACCAGCTTGGGGCAAGTATATACATAGTTAGTGGCCACGGTGAACCAGCACCCGTGTTGTTACCTTTACCTTTCTGAGTGAGGCCTTGTAGTGGCCATATTGAGCCCAGAAAATGTTAGATTTGAACTCAGAGACCCTGATTTCATCTAAGCATGGGATATTTGGAATATGTATTTAGAAATAGTTTGAATGAATTTCTGGATTTTTACCATGGTACCAACATGGGTGCTGGTTCACCCAAGGCTTATAGTTTGTTGGCTGGTATGTGAAATGGTACAGGGCAATGGCATTAAAGGATCAGTTGAGTTTCATATTTGATTCTGAAATATTGGCATTAATATATTTACTCAAAAAACCTTTGGTGATTAGTAAATATGGGAGTTCAAGTAAATACTCTATCCCTCTTTACTCCAGAAAGAAAGAACTTGTTAAGGTATCATGTCTTATTTTTGTGTGCATAAGGATCTTTTCTTTAAAAATTTAAACCATTTATGTAAAACTCTATCAAATTATGTTCAGAGATAGAATAAAACACAACAAACAATCTTCACATTGAAGCTCATTGTTTGTTTATAATTATTTGAATTAGATATGCATTGTTGAAGGTTGATAATAGATTATCCTACTATAAAACCTAGGATGGGTTAGTTGGTGTGTCTTTAATAAATAATTTTAACAAAAAAAAAATTAAACTTTATTATATGTATGAACAACTTGTGTCACTGGGGTGTTCATTTGAAATATTTTACATGATTACATTACTATGTGTAAAAAAGAAACCAATATATGTTGAATATGTTGTAGAGAGATTTCACACTTAATAATGTTACAAACATTTTCATAACATCAACAACCATTCAAGTTCCCCCACAAGGATATGACCTATTTATAATTGTTATCACACTTTCAATCCATCTTGTGAGTTTCAATTCAGTACCAAGTCATTTAATCACCATTTAATTATGCAAGTTTCATCTTTGTTTGTAAGTCTCATTCAGAAAGTGTGATATATTTGAATGTACTATTTATTCTAAGGGGAAAGAAATCTAGTTTTGTAAATGAAACCTGGATACTAGCCAGAGCAGGCAGAGCTGGATTTCTCTGACTCTCTTCCCAATGTAAGCTACCCATTTAGAGCTGGGCTCCATTAGTCTTGGCAAATCCCCTTATTCAAATTAATTTGGGTAGTCGCCAATCTCAAAGATAAATTTTAGCCACATGTTACAGCCTACAGGTATGACTATAGCCAGGGTTGTCAGTCTAAAGTAGCTTGTGATCAGTGGTTTTTTTTTTCCCTAGGGAATTTGTGTTTGTAGCCAAAGTGACAATCATCCCTAGGAAGATTTAGCCAAATCTGGCTATAATCCAGAAATAAATTACAAATCTTTAATCACCCTTCTATACTGCTGGGCTACAGAAGGAAAACCAAGTATATAAATCTGTTGATTTTTACTTAAATTTTCTCTCACTTCTGGCTACTGAAAACCTGCAAAATCATTTCTTTTCCGAAATTTTTAGTTTTTTGTTATTTTATTATTTCCCTTTTTCGCCAGTGAAAAAAAAAAAAAAAAAAAAAAAAAAAAACAAAAAAAAAAAAAAAAAAAAAAAACCGCTGCTGCTTGTGATGTTGGAAAGAATAAGCCTCGTCCAAAGTATTAAAAAAGCAAGCCCTAAAAAACCTCTAAAAGCAACAAGCCAAGAGAATATGGAAAAGGCAAGCCATCAATCAACTCACCCAAAACCCCCTGGCATCTCAGGTGTCTCTATTTAGCTAAAGCTTTTTTCCACAGTTCCCCAATCCTGACAAACTAAAGGTGCATTCAGACTTGGTGTTGGGGAACTCTAGTGTTGAATCCCCCTAACACCATGCTATAATCATGTAGGACTTAAACCTACTTACCATGAAGATTTAAGGTTAAGTTAACTAACAGTTAACATTAAGCTATCACCCATTTAACATTGGGTGCCACCTAGTATGCCATCTAGATTTTCATTTAACACTGACTTAACATCAAGTGTGGATGCACCATAAGATGCCTGTGGTATTGGCTAGTAGCCCATAATCATCACTCCACATTTCACATAAGTAGGCTAGTGACATTTGATTGCTGAGCTTGGATGTGGTCACTGGCCAGCCTTCCCTGCTTTTTTGGGGCTCTCAAACTACCTTCTCAAGATCAGAAGCTTCCAGAATATATGGGGCTACAAGTTGGCTGGGGAGGGGCGGCTGGGGAGTTGGTGTCTGTGTAAAGGAAGGAGCAGTGCTGGGCGGTTCTCTCTCAGGCAGAGCCGGTTCTTTTCTGGTATCAGTCCGGATATATAGGTATATCTCTGCCAGTTTCACCCTTTCATGAAACTCTCACTGCCCGAATCAATCCAGAATTTTTTTTTTTTTTTTTTTTTGTGTGGTACCTGCCCCCTAAACCGACCCCGGGAACAGTTTAATAGCCAAAGAACCTGGAAAGAACCAGTGGGTCTTTCATGAAAACTGGCTGTTCTTTTAGGGTTTTAGGGTTCAACCCACAGAAGAGGCTTTTCGCATGTTTGAGCCATTGCCACAAAGGCAGTAGCCATGAGTGTACAAGGCAACAACTTGTGTGGTTGGTGGGTTCTTTGCTCTTTGTTCTTTCTTAGAAGGCATAATAATGCCCTTTTCTGTTTTAAAGAGCAGACAAGCAGACACTGACTGGCCTTAAGACCCCTCCTCCTCTTTTCTCAGGGGGAATATTCATGGAGATAAGGTGTGCTTCAAATACACTAAGAAATTCTCCAAGTGAAATCATGCATTAATTTAATTAAATGTGTCTTCCAGTGTTGATGCAATTAGTTGTGCGTGCATCTCAAATCCCAAATTTTATTTATACATATATAGTACTAGGCCACTTTGATCGGCACTTCTCAAAAATTCTAATTCTTCCAACGCTCCTCAAATAGAAGCCTTTTGTACTAGTAAAGTAGTATGGAAGTGTTTCCATTTTGCCCATCTACTTATATAATACAAGATCACATTTTTAGGCAAAGGAGATGGGACAAATTGTGGTGCTACTGAGGAATATCTTGGGTTCACATTCCTGGGTCCATATTGGGTATGTTGCCCCACCTCATTGCTTGAGTTGAATTACTTTGGTCATCAACATTTTTGGCCTCGACTTTTTACAAGAGCTTGGGCGCTTATTGTGATTCATATTGATTAATCTAATTAATTTAGTTTCATTTTCAAGTTTTTTTTTTTTTTTTTTTTTCCCCCTTTTATTTTGACAATGGGCCACTTTGAATGGCCCATCACTATTTTTTTTTGAAACTTTGAGGATGTTCTGATCATTTGGCACCCATGTTGAAATTTTTTGCGTAATTTTTTTTCTTTTTGAAAAGAGACACAAATTTACACAATGCTTGAATACAAATCATTTACAATTACACAGTTTTACACGGCTTTAAATGAATTTTTCACAATTTTACACTTACCCATCCAAAGTTAAATACTTACATTCACATGAATGTGAACGAAAAAAAAGTTTACACTTGCACAAAATGTAAATAAAGTTCAATTTTTCATTTACACTTACATGGAAGGTATTTTTACAACCATATACATACATGCCCAACACTGCACTGCCCAGACCAAAACCAACCAGTTACATTAAAGGAAGGGGCCCTGTGGTAATGAAATCCAACACAATGGGGCAAAAGGAAATGTAAACAAATGAACTTCACTACAACTACAAACCTCTGAGGATAAGACCTGACAACCTGAGTATGTTCACAAATACGCCCACATGTCAGGAAATCCAATAGAATGGGCCAAAGGAAGGATGTAAATGGATGAACCATACACGGAGGTCTCATAATTGGCAAGACATGCTTGTTGTTGTTGTGGGTCTGGCCAACATGAGAGGCCCTCAGATCCGTAAGAGCCATGGAAGGTAAGTAAGTAAATGTTTGCCATTATGATGAGTGTTATAGAAGCTCCCAGCTGCCAGTAGTGACAATTTGTTCTTTTGTCTTCTTTGCAATGCCAGTAGGCTTGTTAGACAAAAGTGTGGATGACTTCCCCCCCAAAAAAACAAATTGGCTTCAACCTGCTTCTGACAAACCCTAAATGCCTTGCTCGTGCTTTCTGATGGGCAACCACCCAGTTGCAATATTTCTCATCTGCCCATGTGGCCAAGCAGATACTTGGCCCCACGAGAGTCCCCAAAACAAATTGTCTCTACATCCAGTCTCTAAGCTTATCACTGCTTGGGGATTGTCCAATGGACTACTAAGCATGACCATTAAAGCTTCTGTGGAACTTTACATTCGCATCCACAGCAAGCTTGGAATTTCATGCTTTGGGTTGATAGTGTATATGATAAAGACTCTCTCACCCAACCTATTTTGGCATGTAATACAATGGGTGAAATGATCACCAGCTTGCACTTGGTTGCTACCACGGAGGTAGATGGAAGAGGATGGTTACTAGTTAGTACATAGCTAACAAATTTTTCTTATTTTTTTAGAGCTTTCAAGTCTTCAAATACTTCTATGTTCTCTCATTCCACTTGCACATGCAATTGTTCAACTTCATTTACTTCTTGATCATCTTTCAAAATGGATTTATCCCATCTTTTGATGTTTATTCTGACACTTGTTTACCTTTACACCACTTAGAGCATCTCTAGGCACAACATTAAAATCCATTGTACACCGAATTTTGGGAGAAGTGTAGCAAGTCAAATTATGTGAAATTGTCTTTTTCACATTATCTAGACCTAGGGTTGTGTGAACTAAAAGAGCTGCACGGAAAGGAAATGATTTTTTTGGATTGGCCAATCATAATGATTCGTCCAAGTGACAAGATTTAAATGTTCTGCTGCTTTGTATTGTCCACTACTTCACTAAATGGGTGGGGAAAGGAATAATTAAGTCTATATGTTGGAGGTGGTGAATATTGGTGAAGAGAGCATCATTGGGGATGCTCTTAGACAGAATGTTTAGAATATTCAGCATGTTGGTGTACCCCAAAGGTGATGGCTCAATGGTACAACCCTTTCTTGGTACCACAAAGCCTTGGGTTAAAACCCACTAGTGAGTGAGGTGAAAGTCATGTCATGTGCTTTGGAATTGGGTCTATTATTATGTTTCATCAACGGAAAAAAGAAAGTTGGTATACCGTTAGCTTCCCATGACAATGATTAGCATCTTGCCATTGGTAATGGGTTGGTGGACATTTTCATGTAGAGAGTAATCACTCATGATTTGTTTTCCTAACAATTGCTTACATTCCAAAATATCAATTATCACAAGAACAAAGATTAAAGGAAAAAGTTTAAGTCTAACTTTCAAATAAGTAACAAAACAAAATTATGTGATTCAAAAAAAAAACACAAAAATTAAAAATAAGAATATGAGATGTGTAAAACAAACATGAAAGTGGATTTTTATTATGCTGACATATGCAAACATGAACATGAAAAAAAAATGATAAGATTATGATGCAAGATCGTGCTTAAGACTAATGTTAAAAAAATTGGAGGAAATGAGAGGTTTTACTCCTATTTATACCCCTTTGGGAACCTAGCTCAAGGAAACTTTCAAGGAAGTTTTTATGTGTGCATCAAGTAAGGAAGTTTTTTTGAAAACCTTTATAATTGAAAATCAATTATGAGTTAACTAAAATTTAACTAAAAATTAATTTATATTTAATTAAGAATCAACTAAGACTTAACTAAAAGTTAACCAAATAATTATTTTATTATATCTATGTTGTTTTAGACTATCTAAATATATCATAGGTTATCTTAAGTTATTTAGGGATACCATAGTCTACATTACATTATCTAAGAATACCATAGGCTATTATAATTTATTTAAAGATACCATAGGTTACACCAAGTTACTTTAGGGTATTATTAAGTCATTTTAATATACCCTAAATTATTTTAAATTACTTTAAACTAATACCAAACTAGTTTATGTTACCTTATGCTATTACACTAGAATAAATCCTATCATATGCAACCCATCATTTTATAACTAGATGCAAATACTAATGTACAAAATGGACACATGTCACAAAGAAAATGGTTTAAGGTAATACATATTTAAATTAAAACTTAATATAATATATTATCTATGACATCTAGGCCTAAATTAATATATCTTATAACCTAGGAAAATGTAACAAAAATATTAAATAATATGTATATATAGTACTACCATAGCCTAGGCTAATAAATAAAAACTATGGGGTGCAGTCAAACTAACATGTACCAAAAGTAATCATAACCATTGCATAATTTTTGAACTTTGGATTATTAAAAAAAATGATAATAATTTTTTCAAATATTTTTATAAAATTTTATTGTGAATACATTATGTACATATCATAAATTTTTTGAATCAATATAATGAATGAAAAATACGTGTAATGACTTTTAACCTCTTGTAACCACTATTTAAAAGTTGCATAAAAACAATTTAAAAATCATTTTGAGACTAAAAAATTAAAAAAAATTAATGACATATCTTGGGATTTTTTTAATATACACCTTAACATAATAGTATTAAGGAAACTTTATATATATATATATACATACTTATTTAAAATATTTTGATAATATTTTAAAATAAAACAATGGTCTAAATGGGCACGTGTGGCTCTTGATAGTGTGGTTGGACCTTATAGATAATATAAGCTAGTATACATAATATGCTTAGGTTAGGTAACATAGGTAGTTTAAGGTGATATCCTTATGTATGTTATTTAGACATATGTTAATATACCTCACCTAGTTTAGTAAAAAATAACTATGTATAAAATATAAATTAACATAGGCTAGGTCACATAATTAATTAACTTAAATTAGTATTATATTTATGTTAGCTACTTATCTTAATTACTAGCTATATATGCTAATATACCTAGGCCTACACTAACTACCCTACCTTACTTTAAGGTACCCAACTAGGGTATTAATTTACTTAGGTTAAGGTAGGCTTAATTATAATTTAATTAGTTGACCACTAACCTAAACTATGTAAATAATAATAATAATAATTTCATGATAATTATAAATATTTTTATATTTAAAAATATTATTTATAATCATTAATTATCAATCATACTTTGTTATAATAGTCAATTGTACAAAGAGCAATGTAATATGGTAATATTAGACATATATTTATTGTGATATTTATTATTATTGTTATTAAATGATTATTATAATCATAAAATCATATTAGTATTATTAATTATAATAGTTAATATAACTTGTAGGAAAACTAGGTTAATATAACATATATATTAGGTAAAGTTGCAACTTAGTTACAATTTAGGTTGTTATGGAAACTAAAATGTTTATCCCATATCTTTTGTGATACCTTCCAATTTTTTTAACTATATGAGTGCATTAGAAAAAGTTCAAAAGCAAGTGCCATTTGAAATGAACCAATAAAATAAGTTTAACCCTAAAAGTTAAACTAATTATTTTTAAAAATTATCCTAAACCTACCTAGTTAGCCTAAGCCTACTTATCTACCTATTTAAGCCTACTTATTTACCTACCTACCTATCTTGCTTAGATGAACCTACCTACCTAAATGCCACATGTCACCATCATGTAAACCTTATATTTGACAATTTAGATTTAATTTTTAAAATAAAAATAAAAGTAAAAAACCAATATGTGTTAAATGCCATGTGGCACCAATAATTGGCATTCAAAATGGACACATGTCATAAAATAAACCTTATATACCTACCTATGTACCTAGATGCCACATGTCAACATCTTTAAAAACTTAAACTAAATTATCAAGATCTAATTAAAATTATATTAAATACCAAATGTGTTTAAATGACACGTTTCTTAAAATTAAATAATGTTATTTAGTTGCACACATAGTTGCATATGCAATTTGTTGTAAGAATACATATTGATGAAAATGTATATACATACCGTATATACATGCCAAATATCGTATTTCACATGTAACTGCAAGTTGACTACAAGTTGTCTTATACAAGTGTGCCAAATGTAGTTGTATGTGGCCTATGCAACTGAAATTTAGTTGCAAATACTAGTTGCAAAACTAGGATTTTCTTCTAATATTATAGATTATCTTAGGCTACTTTATTATATCATATGCCCATATAAGTTACCTTAATATAACATCAATTACTTGAAAAAATCCTAAGGTATTTGAAAATACTATTAGCCTATTTTATTATACCTTATTTTAGGTTAATTTAAACTACCTTGAATTATAAATGGCTATTACTTGGCTAGCCTAAACTATTAATCGACTATTTTAATGTACCCTAAGCAAGTTTTGTTTACCTTAAATTATTAGTAAGTTACTATAAACTAATACTAGGTTAATCTACCCACAACCTACTTACCTACCTACAACCCACTTACTTACAACCTATGACCTACCTATCTATAACCTACATAACAAAAAACATCAAAACAAATAGAACAAAAATGGGTTAGACATTGCAAATATGTAGTGTAAAGCCCTAGAGTGGGGGCATTTTCAAAATAAATGGCTTAATTAAGACAAAACAATAGTCATTCAAAACTTGTTGGAAAGGAAAAATTGTTTGTGTGAGTACATGACCCAAAACATCTAGATGGAGCAATTGTTATTCTTGAATTTAAGAACAAACTAAAGTTGTAATTACCCAATTACCAAAACATGCAAGTTGTTTAATGATCACAACCAAAACCAAGTTAGTGCCCATGAGACATATGGAAGGATGCATAAATGTGAGCATTAATATTGGAAATGCCTAATTACCAAAAATGCAAATGGTAGTTCAACGAAAACCAAGTTGATGTGCATGAAATATGTGGAAGGAATGTATATACTAAGGCTTATTAGGTCTACCAAAAACTTAGAACTAAAAAACATTGGAAGTTTCAAAAAGAAGAGTAAAAACATGTATAACACAACAAAAAATTGGGATTGGAGAGGAAACAAGGGAAAAGAAAAAGAAAAATTTAAAAACAAAAGCAAGGCAATAAGGGTCCATGGCCTTCCTTTGGTGCTCGAAGAGGCATTGGACATTACCAAACATCCATTATGGGTGCAACATCTAAACAACATGTTAATTAGTTTTTATGTGGTAATGTGATGGGTTGAATTTGGGTTTGAAAAATAACCCTAACATGACATGTACAATGTACATATTATATGACATTTTAAAGTGAGGCCAAAAAGGGTTAAGTTAAACCAACACCTACATTGGTACTTGCACCTTATTTGAACAAGGTCTTTTAGTGAACATATTTAATTTAGGTTATGTTAAATTTGAATTTAGAAACATATTTTCCACAATTAAAAATGAATTTTAAAAAATCAAAATGATTCAAATTGTAATTCAATTCACGATACACTTATGTGAAGAAATGGTTTACGAAGTTAGACATTAAAAGTCCAAGTACAAATTGAAGGAGGTGTATTGTTGATGGCAAGTGTTATGTGCTACCACATTGGTGCCTACAACCATTGTTGTCCACACACATAAATCAAATTACATAGAACATCTTTAAAATATCTACTCACCTACAAATAATAAGAATCCAAGCCCAAAACACATAAACAAAATCCACACAAAAATTACAGAAACTTGTATAAAAACACAGAAAACTTGCACCAACAAATTTGTGTGTTATAAAATTTTCAATCACCAAAAGTGACTTAAGAACACAAAACTTGGGATTATATCCCAAACATGAAATATTCCAAACCCAATTTAAACGTGAATTGGTTTTAAGTTAATAACACAATTAATTACATTAATTCAACTTAACACTAATTTAATTGGGTAGTTAAACTAACATTCTTGACACAAACAAAGTATATTAATCACTTAAACATTGTGCATGGAGATTTTCTTATTTGTACTCAAACACATTTTAGACTTGAATTGAATTACACCGTGAAGGTAAAGTTCCATGAAAAAAAATGCAAAAAGTCAAGCTTTAATGCATGAATTGATTAGTTCAAATGCAAGTTGGAAAAACATGGAAAATGATATATGATGAAAATACAATTATTGTTGGAACTTTGGAGCTCACATCTAACATAGTTTTTAAGTAATAACTCCAATTGAAGATGTATTTTCATTGGACGTGATTGTGAAATTTGACCTATATGTAATCATAAAGTTGTTTTTTATAAGGACAATATGTTTCTTGTCCTTTGATTGGTGTTGTTTCATTATGTGTGCACCATGTTGCTAATGTTGCATAATATGTTCCTTACCATGCATAATTGTGAATGATGTCATTACAATTTATTTGAACTACGCACTACTAGGATTATGAACTATTTCATTTTCTTCTTATGTTTTCATACAATTTTCAATAATTCATCATTCATGTCAATGTCAAACTTAATTTAAATTAATATACATTTCATGGACATGAAAAGACAAAGTTAATTTGTTTATTCATATTCATGTTGGTGGATAAGGGAAAAGACTGAGGTAGTTATAAAATGGAGACAATTTTTAAGAAAGGTGGGAGATAGTTATTAAGAAACTTAAAAGGAAAAATAAAACAATTATTTAGAAAAAAATGAAATAGTTAGGCTTGAAAATGAGGTAATTATTTTTTAAATTGTCTAAGTTGGAATGGTCCAATGATGACCATATGAAGGATTCCAAAAATTTTGAGTCAAATTCCAATTTCAAGACAAGTTTTATTCCATTTATGTTTGCCTTCCCGGACTTTTAAGCCAAGTGATGCATTTATGCAAATATGTTTGGGTAGACTTGATAAAAACATATTTCAGATTTCTACAAAAAAATTCTTCTGCAATGCCATATTGACATGCTTTTGAAAATGCATGTGCAAAACAAGTACCTTGAAAGTTTTCTTTTAACCCAAGAGATTCACAATTTACAACAGATTTCAACACACTAATCATTGCATTGAGATTAAATCCTTCATCTTTGACATAAGCAATAATTTTTTTCCTTCAACCATACATGTCCGACAATTTTATCAAACTTTTGGCCAAGACTTGCCCTATTGTTTCTGTTGCTTCAAATAAACCAATAGCCACATGTTTGGGCTACCAATCACTATTTAGAAAATTAATCACCAATGTAAACACATCATAAATTCCTTTAGACATCCAAAGGTCAAAGTTAGTTGTTGTAAAACAACATTTAGCTAAGGCAAGAAGAACATATAATTGATTTATATTCTCCATTAACCTTGGCAATATGTCTTGTGAAAACTACCTCCTGGAAGGGAAGTTTAATTTTGGACAAAAACGGAAAAATTAAATGTTTAAACCACATACTTTCCACAAACTGGATAGGTAAATTGTTATTAACAATTAACAGATGAAGGTTGTCTAAAAATTCTTTTTGTAACACATCCTTTTTTTTGAAAGTATATTTGATAGAAAAAAATTTAAAGATTGACCTTCTAAATGGATTTGTTATTTTCTTTGAAACCTATCTTTCCTAAGTATTTTTCAACAGACTATTCATTTCTTTTATAAACATTTTTGCAATAAAAGAATGATCTATATCCATATGTTTTTAAAAAGAAGTTATTCCATTGGTTTTGTAATAAGAAATCAATCCTTTCCTCATTTGAGTTATTGGATTTATTCCAATTACTAGATTTTGTACAACGCATTATTTGTGTGTTTACCAAATCAATTTGTGCATTGTCATTTATATAATGAAAAATCCAACATAAAGAAGTTTTGCCATGTGGTTTCCAGATTTTCCTTTGAGCATGTAATTTTTTCAAATTTTCCTTCATTACTTTTTCATTGCCATTTTTTGGATTCCTATTTGTTTTTGTTTGGACACTTGGATTTTCCTTATACCCATCTTCCAAAACTACATCATTCATATATATTTCAATTGTTTCATTATTCCCACTTATCACATTCTCATTTGTAGAAGGTTGTTCCATTGGCAGTTTTCACAAGACTATGTCCAAAGATAATGTAGAAAATAACTATTCTTTAACAAATTATGCAAAATTTCTTATAAAATTTCTAATCAAAAGAAAGAAAAGATTGAAAGCAAAAAAAATGCATTTACAAACAAATTAGTTCAAAGGTTTAGAAAAGACATTTACAAACAATGAGATTTAAGGTTTAGAAAAATTATCAAGAAATCATTCAATTTTTTATCTCATTTCATCATGGAAAAATAAATTTAGGTTTAAAGGTTTTAGATTTAAATCAAAGGTTCTAATTTTAATCATACACATAAATAAACAAAACAACATATTAAAACTCACAAACTACATTAAAACAAAATGTATTCAACTCCAAAAAAATGACAAACAAAATAAACAAATAAAAGAAAGAAAACAAAACTCAAAAATATAGAAAAAAAAAACCTTTATTGTTGGATGAAGCTTGTTGGTGTTGTTCCAAGCTCTTCCACCTGCACAAGAGAGTGAAGAGGGAGTACCAACTAATAAGGCACAGTAGCAAGGTGTGACAATGAGCAACAAGGCAACAAAGCAATAATTGGG
>Ga0209611_10002782_pt1 | contig 30642 bp, 25 predicted proteins | sample S1TSphgellanicum_3_FD_187693 | JGI IMG/M metagenome (GOLD analysis project Ga0209611, IMG submission 187693) | Host-associated microbial communities from peat moss isolated from Minnesota, USA - S1T2_Fc - Sphagnum magellanicum MG (SPAdes) (version 2) | ecosystem: Host-associated > Plants > Peat... | reverse complement strand
ACGTGTTCATTCCTTTCTCTCATATAATGCAAAATCCGGAGCTTTCCGATGTATGTTCATCTCGTCTGTCTCCTTTAGGGTTATGTTTTTTTTTTCTTTCCCTTTTTCATTCGATTATTCCATCAGTTTTGTGATGTAGCAAATCACAGTGGCAATCATCATCCATAAGAGAAATGAGACAAATTTGGCTATAGATCAGAGAGGATAGTAGAAAAATTTAAGAATCTGAGTATATGACTTGATGACCTCCAAGAACATATTGTCCAAAATATGGCGACTTCAGTATTTCTTTTCGTGAAAATGTGACGACTTGTGCTTAAAAATTCTCTCTACCCCCCTGTCGCCCTCGATTTGTTTGTCGCCCCAAAAATTTAAAATGAAAAACAGGAGTCTGGGACTCTCTTTTGTTCTCACGAGCTGCCCCTCCTTCCATGTGCATCTTTTGTCGGTGGTGCATCGGTCGGTCGGTCGGTCGGTCGATCGATCCAGGCTCTTGATAACGCGGATTGCGGGATGCGAAACACATGCGCAAAAAGGCCGTTTCTCGGGCAACCTGCAAGCCCGATCTTGCCGAGTCTATAAATGGGGGGCCGAAAATGTTGGAACCTGGTAGGCTAGACGCAATTCAGTGCCAATTCTTAATAATGTACAAATTCAAATCAGTGTCGTCTGCTTCTAGCTTTTGGAGAGAACCTCTGGTTGGTTCCCCACTTGAGATTCAGCTTAGTTAATTTTATTTAATAAAACCTTCGGTTCCAATCCCAGTTATCCAGTTCCATGCCCGGTTCTTCGGATTTGGAATTAGCATTCATTGCTCGTCATATAATCTGTGAGATTGACTCCTCAACTGGGGACCAATAATTTGGGAATGTAAGGTTATTAATGGTGTTGCCTAGGTCTTACTTTTCAAGAGACCTCCAAACTTGGTTTTTAACTTTTTTTTCTAAAATTTGAGAGAGGTTCCTCAGTTTCACTTTGGGCAAAAGCATCCTTAGGTGTAGTACTAAGGACATCACAATTTTTTATTTTATTAAATTTATTAAAAAAATTAAAATATAGAAACACTTAAACAATTTTTTTCATTAATTTTTTTTTTCTATGAGTATGTATACCAGGTTACATAGATTTGATATTTTAATGATTATAAAAAATATCATTAAAATATTTAATATTTTGATATTTCTACTCATTACATTTATAATTTAAAAAAATTTATAACAATGTTTCCTTTCCTTGAACTTGTATGAGTTCTTCAAAAAAGATGATACCTGCCCAACACTCCTTACTACAAGACAAGTGTCATAGAGGCATGCTAGATCACCCCCTTTCCTGACAACAAGGCTTCATATGTCCGAAGTCCAAAGCAGTCTTGTCCGGTTCTTGCTTTTGAACAAAACCTTCTGATCCCAGTTCTAGCTTTTACACGCACTTTCATAGAACCTACGGTTGCAGCAGCTATTTTAAAATTCCATTTGCTTTATTTGATAAAAACCTCTTGGTCTCGTCTAGTACCAACTTTTCGAATCAAGTTATTTATTTGATAGAACCTGTCATCTCACATTCTAGTCCCAGCTTTTTCTAAAGAAATTTATTTATTTGATAGAATCTCTGGTTCAAGTCCCAGCAGCTTTTGGAATAAAATTTGATGGAAATGGCAGTCTGTTTTTTTTCGTTAAAACCCAGTTTTTCACGTTCAAACTTCAATACACATTCTCAAATTTTGATATAGAGTTTTTAGAAAGTGAGAAAAACAACATAAAACGTATGTTGAGTTGTCAGAATGTTGAAATATCTTGACGTTTCCGTTTCAATCATTTGTAAATATAAACCCAATCAGTTTTTTTTTTTTTCTGTTTTGCAAAAATATGATATTTGGCTACTTTTCCAGCCCTTGTGGTGTTAAGCTGGCCACTGGTTGGGATGGGTTGGAGTCCAACTGGCTAAAGTATTTTTTCGGCGAAAGGTTAAGGAGAAATGGAATTTAATTAGGCAATTAGTTTTTTCCCAAGGTGGTTGTTTCTGGCTGCAAGGGTCATAATCTCTTAAGATTTCTGGCTCCTGCCACCAGGTTGTTGTACGGTTTCTTGCTTTTGCCAATTCTGAGATGGAGAACCCTTGGCAAGTTGGAACTTGGCAACCTTCTACTGAATCACTAAGACTTCTTAATAAAACCATACAACTAATAGCTAGTGATCACAATGCTCAATGGCTCTTGAATCATTGGTCAAAATTCAATACAACAAACCAATGACCGCAATAAATCCAAAATTGAAAACAAACAATAGACAATCACTTGTGAGGGGATCAAACCTTTTAAACTACCCATTGCACCACAAGTGTCTTGCAAAACAAAGGTTAATTACATACAAAACCATCCATAAGCCACATTAGAATAATCTTGTAAAGAGACAAGACACAAGAAAAAAAAACAACTTGAAAATAAGAAGTGGTATGCCGAACTTCACTTACACAAAAAAACTAAAAAAACTAGCCAATAATTGTAGTTTGTAATGTTGCCAAAAAATTGCTAAGTTGAAACTAGAAAGCCTTAAACCTAAGCTCCCACACCAAATCAAGGATGTTTTTCTCACCTTTGCTCAAATGCCTCTACAAATGGAAAATTATGTAGCGTGTAAAGATTTTGGGAAAACATTCTAACCACCAAACCTAGGTTGGTAATGAATCAATTCCGCAACTTGCATTTGCAAAATGCCAAAGAACTAAAGCATCACTCATCTTTTATGTTCCCAAAAACTTGTATTTTCGTAATCTCTGCCAATTTGAAATATTTTGGGAAAGAAGAAGAAAGAACTCTGGATGTTGAAAGAATACACCAAAGGTGAATGCACACTAAGGTGGCTCACTTTTGTCCTTTTCTGGACTTTCTGCAAAGTGTACTATATTCAAATGACACAAACACATTGTAAAATCATTAATTTGACAAAAATATTTATGAATTGAGGTTGCCAACTTGAATAAGAATATTTATTGAAGGGTGAAATTCAATAAACATATACCAATCATATAGTAATGGACTTTTAAAATGAGCATATGGACTATGGTTTAGGTTCTACATTAACATTCAAATGCATTTTTTGTTATGATTTCATCTCAATATTTTTATAGGGACTCAATATATGATACTTGATGGAAAAAAAAAATATGGATTGAAAAAAGTTACAACAAAAACTTTAACCAAAAAATAATTATGGACTTTTGAATGACCAAATTTGGACTTTATTTTCCTAAGTCCCTATCTTGATCATTTTTTATTGAATTAATCCCCCTCCCCTCCTAATATGTATGTCAAAGAATTGTCTAGATGGGTAGCCTTCCATATAAACTTTATTAGTTGATTAATCATCACATAAGGCCCATTCAAAATTGGTTTTTAACTATTTTTTCCATTCTAGTGTTAAAATATGGACTTTTGGTATTGGGATTCTTGTTGCTTTTGAGCCACCCTAACTTGCATCTACCCCCAAAGGCAAGAGACAGGATGCACATAACTAGGTTTGGCCATGACATCAATTACATTTGATCTCATTGACAACTTGAACATAAATTGTTCAGTGTCAAGTGTAGCTACTAAAAGCATTCTAGGCACCCATACATCAAAATTGCCCACTTTCTTGGGGTGGTAATATGTTCTTTTAATCACGCATAAATGTTTGGCAAAACTTGCTTCTTCATCTAATTACAACCAATATTGTGAATACACCACACCCAAGTTTATATCCATCATCCCATGAGCATGAAATCTCCTTTCTAGCTCTTTGACAAAGCAATTAATAGCCCTTGCCATACAAAGAAACCCACATATTCATATTGAAAAATGGTTTGACAAGATTTGTGACTAGGTATGCATATGTAATAGCTATAGCACAAGTGGAAGGAAATTGTGCATGTAGTATTTTTCACCCTAACCTTTTTAATTTTTGTAACTTGTATTGCATTTTCATTATTCATAATCATAATGTACATGCATTGGATTTTGGAATATGAAAATGTAATATAAGTTACAAAAATAAAAAAGGGTTAAGGTGAAAAATACTACTTGCACAATCTCCTTCCACTTGTGCTATATTTGGTACATATGCATCCCTAGTCACAAATCTTGTCACACCATTTTTCAAACTTAGATGAGTAACCCATATGTATTGTTGACTCATATCAAACATTAGGTGTCCCACACTAGTGTTCAAATTTATAACCATTTCATGATGATGGATTCATGCCTTACACCCACCAATGTTTTAAATGCATCAAATTTGAACTTAGTGTTCAAGTCTATGTATAAGGAAAATATTTCCCCTTGATGCACCTTAACTATTACCACAAAATCACAAACAAAGACATCCTTCAACTAGTTGAACTTGATGAAATTGTGAACAAACTGCAACAAGGGAAATATGGTAGCAAGCTCGAACTTGACTTGCACATCACATAGGAGGTCAAAATTTGTTTTTTTTTCATTACTAGGGATGTCAATGGCCATCTTCATCAGCAATGTCCTATATTCTGCCATAACATGTTTGGCAGGGGATAACATATTAATCCATAATGTTTTGTCAGTTTTCAAAATCTTAACCCTTTTTGTCTCCATGACCTTTGTAAGTTTTGTAAACTCCAAGTGTCTTTTAAGGTTCTTGCAAAAATAGTTGTAGAGTGTGGATAACAATTTTGTTCACCATTGGCAAGTGAAACAAATTTTGAACCACAAGATTGGTTTTGTGAGCCATACAATGCATTCCCATGGAATGAAGAGCCCACCCATCAGAAATTTGCTTTGTAACCCCATCATATATTTGGTTAAACCACCTTAGTTCATCAAGGCTTGCATAAGCACTTGAGTCAAATTATTAGCACTTGATCTAGCCACCACATGTTTAAAGGAAAGAAGAATTGGTATACACAACCAATTCTACACTACATATGCATGAATTCACAACTAACTTTGGTTGTTAATTGTCCTCACTCATCACATGTTAAAAAAATGTATTGAGCAACTATAATAGTATAAATAATGGTTAAAAAAATTGGCTGAAAGCATGAATAGGTGGACAATTTGGACTATCACACTTGTAATTTTTCTAGATTACATACAAATGTACAATTTAAAGCCATATTAAAAATTAACATTATCAAATTTTTAATTATTCATGTTGTCATAGACTTTAATGGGAATCATTGTAAAAATTTTGGATGAATTCTAAGAAGATTATTGACTTGTAATGGACTTTTGAAATGACAACATTATGTTTGTCCCTGAGGGGGACATTACTCAAAAAAAGTAGAAAATACATGAGAAAAAATATAGGGTGCAATATATTGGTTGTGAGGTAAAAATTATAAATTAATTAGTTTAGAAATAGGGTGATATATATTTTGAAAACCATATTATAATAAATATAATGTATGTGTAAATCTGTAATATTAGAAAAATTTTATATAAAAAATAGCATGTGCATTATAAAATAAAACTATTAGTTATTAGTAGGCTCAATTATTATGAAATAATGTTAATTAATTATCTTTTGATTGTATATGATGTTTATAGGGTCAATTGATTGAGGCAAAATTGAGTTTCAAACATTGGAAATAGAAAATTGAAATGTTGTTATGTCTATATCATCATAGGTGTGATGTAATTGATACTAATTAGGTGGATGTAGATTCTATTATATCTATTATCATTATGAATTATGAGAAGGAAAAAAGACATTTATTGGTTAGATTGTTTTGATGCAAATTCTTCAATTGAATTTTTGACTAATAAAATTTTTTAATTGCAATTTTTTAATTTCAATTACATTCCATACTTTCATTTTTGTTTTAACCTCGAACTTTTTTAGTTTCAAATTCTGTAAATCTAAAAATTTAAAATAATATAGGGTATTGCAATTGGATTCTAGAATATAGGGTGGTTAAAATATGTGCATATTAGAAAATTAAATAATAATAGGGTGGGGGGAAATATAAATCCAAAATCTAATACCCCCCCCCCCAAATAGTCATTCGATGCATGTATTTGACAAAAATAACATTAAGTGTCCCCCCCATGTGTTTGTCACATAGAGAAAACGAAAAATGTGGATTCAAAAAATATGCCAAAGTAGTGTCAAAATAAAAATGAAGCATCATCAAATGAAGAATTTATTAATGAAGTGCATGAAACTTTCCTTACATATATATAATTTTTAAAAGTTTCAAATGACATAATTGTTGTCAATTTTTATCCTTGAAAGTCCATTTCACATTAAAAATTTTAATCTTTTGCATGGATTTTTTAATCAATCACATGTTTAAAATATTCATAAGTTGGCTTATTAATATTTATGATTAAAAACGTAAGGGATAATTATAGGATTTATGATTTGATAATTGTTAAAATTGCAAAAAAATCGTTAGTGTTTGATTATGGATTCTCAAACACCATTTTTGAGCCACCTAACCATGCTTTCATTCGACCATGTTATGCATGTGTTGAGCCATAGCCCAACCTATTGAATCTATCCATTGAATTTTGGGATTCTCTTCCAAATTTAGGAAATCAAATGGCTCTTTATATGCCCCATATTCAAGCATGGGCCTATCATGCTTCAAAATGGCAAACTGAAAAAAATTTCTATGTTTATCCCCCACCACCCCATTAACAACTTGTTGAAACATTAATTCCCTACCCTTGCATGCATAAGTAGTTTCATTTTTAACATGTTTACAAATCTTGGCCATGTAGCACTCCCCTTTTATCACCTTTCTCAAAGTTTTTTTTGCCTTTATGGGTAAACTTATTTTAGGAACATCACACCCCAAATTTCTAATACCCATCCAACTTTAGGACAACATAGCATTGACATAAAAAAAAACTTTTCATTCCAAATTATTTATCGAAAGGTTACCTAAGTCATAATTCAAAACTTTAATTAAATTTACAAAAAAATGTGTTTTGATGTGGAAATTAATGCATAAGGAAAAGTTTTAAAAATGTAACACAAGGGATTTTTTTTATCAGGAACACAAAAGGGTGAAAGCATGGTAAAATATATATACAGAAAAAGTAGTGTAAGCAACAAAATACAAGGGTCCCTAAATAAAAGGACTAACAACTAGATGATTTTATGGGCATAGTAATATTTTTTGGGGGTACATTATTTCTTAAATTTTGTTTGCATGGACTTCAAAAACTAAATTGTTGTAATCATGTTTTTGAAAGCTACTTGCAAGTACTTGAATTGGACCTAAAATTTGTGGTGGTTTGAAAAAAAAAGTTCAAGTATTTGAAAGTAGGTGAAATATTTTTGGAAATATTTGGTTTTTTTTCAAGCACCTCAATATTGATGTGGTGAACATTCTAATATTATTTTTTTGGTTAATGAATTTTTTTTTCATAATTAAAATTATCCCCAACCCTTAAAAAATGACATAATTTTTGGGGATATTTTTGGGGTACTTTTTCAGGTCCGACTGATATGATAAAAATTGCTTTGAAAAGCTAGAAGGATGCCGGAGATGCCCATGAATAAAACTAAAAGTTTCATTTGTTTTGAAATGTTATAATAAGGTTAAAAATTTGAAAGATTGTTATTTTAATGTTTTCAAGTAGAAAACAAGGTAATAAAATATCTTTCTTACACCCAAAAATAATTTTTTTTTCTTGGATGTTAATTTTTAACAACACTTCAAATGCCAACCTACTTGATGTCTTTTATAAATAATTGATTGAATCAATTTTCATTTAGTTATGAATTTTTGAATTCCTAAAAGGCCATTGATGTCAAGAACACAAATGATAACTATTTTCAAGTTTTTTTTTTTTTAATGATTAATTTGGATCATTCTCTTGTGCATGTACTAAATAAATAAGAAAATATATCTAATGTGTAAGTGTAAGGACACTTAAAAGAAAGGAGTCATGAATGGGTTAAGAATGGTTCAAGAATCAAAATGCTAATGCATATTATAAGTTTTTAGGGGATCATTCTCTTGTGCATGTACTAAATAAGTAAGAAAATATATCTAATGTGTAAGTGTAAGGACACTTAAAAGAAAAGAGTCATGAATGGGTTAAGAATGGTTCAAGAATCAAAATGCTAATGCATATTATAGGTTTTTAGGCGTTCATTATATTTCATGAATGTGTGCATAGGTGGGGAAAACATAACCCACCTAATCCAATCAAATAAACCAATGCATAAGTAGATGGAATTTTATTTTAAAATTGGGTCCAACTTTCTTATGATTTTGGCAAGGTGGTTCCTAGTGGTACCACCCAAGGATATTTTCAAAAGCAAATTACCCAAACTATTGGGAACAAAAGACTTTTGCAACCAACATGTTTCAAAAAAAGTCCCATTTAGGTGCAAGGAGCTTAACTTATTGTTCAATGCAAAAATATATTTTGCATTTCATAGTGTGCACACAACCATTAAAACCAACTTGCAATTCAACCCAAGGTAGCTTTGTTGCCCATCCAACTTGAAATTTATGTGTTGGGTCATAAGACCGTTTTTTTTTTGTTTCTAGAGCTGACACATCAAAAGGAGGAAACATAACTATGCATCAATTCCAAACAGTTTTGGAGGAGAATCTAGTGGGGATGATTTTATACTTAAAGAATCACTCAAATTGAAGACTTGCACATTAGTTGTGGGTTGTTGACTGCCAAAAGCATTAGAAATGTTACAAAACCCTACAACATTATTAAATGAAGCCACATCATGAAGAACAATCGGAATAAAATCAATAGGGTTGTGGGAAAACAAAAAATATTTTTGTGAGTTTCATTTGCGGTGGCACAAGAGGTGGTGTCGTCTTCTTGAACCTTAAGATGATACATAAGCTAGCAGAAAAAAATTACAATAAAAAATGAACATTGAACAGTAAGAATAATTAGGATTTAAGGTTTTAGAATGACTCACCAGTTGCTTTGAATAAGAATGAAAAAGTATAAGCTAAACATAAAAAAGAGGAGATATTGTCATTAGGATTTAGGAGCCAATAATTAAGGTTCAAGGTTCTTGAACAACTCAATTGCCTTGAACAAAAACAAGCTAAACAAGTACTAAAGAATCAAAACTTTAGATAGAAAATGTAGCCTAAGGCCCAATAGTTGGGAATTGGGGTTTAAGGCTCTTGAGCAACTTAGCACTGAACAATCATGATTCATGACCAAATAGGTTACAACATTGAATAAGTAAGACACTACATATGATATTGTAACATGGGCCCAACAATAGGAATTAAGGTTTAAAGTTCTTGAGCGACTCAACATTGAACAATCATGGTCGAACATGTTATAATATTTAACAAATAAGTGCATATGATGTTGTAGCTAGGGCCCAACAACCTAATAGAATTGGTAGGTATTAGTTTGGGTATCAATTATATTAATACCCAACATGGTATCCACCCAAAATGATATATATGTTGGGAAAACCAGTTTAATATATATATATATATATATATATTTTAGGTCATTTCAAAACCTAAACCTCAAGTAGGTTATGATACAACCCTTCAAATCCAATTTTTACCTAGTTAATAAGGTTTTAAGCAGTTGTTGCATAATGCAATGATAAGGAAAGAAACAAGAACCTTTTATTTATATGAAAGGAACCCAATTTCTTTTGGGCCCACCATGTTTTTTTGTTTGTTTCTTGTGTATTTTTGCATATTTGGATTGTTTTTGTTATATTTGCATTATTGCTCATTGTTGCCCTATTGTTAAACCAAATACTAGCACTACTTTTATTTGATGCCTTATTGTTGCTCATAGTTGCTTTATTGTTTATCTTACTTCCCCCTTTTTGTGCTATTGGTACTCCCCCCTCCCACCTTGAATTTGCAAATTACTTATAATTGCTTGCATTGTTTGCATGTATATGGTTTATTGAAACTAAGTAATCACAATGACCAAATTGTTAGGCTTTCTCAACTTTGGCCCCTTAACAAATTATGCAAATATGGAATGGTACATGTGGTGTGCAATTTTAAGATTTTCATAAATGAAAATGAGATTGCATTGGAAGAAATAATTTAGAAGGGAAGGTTTGAAACATTTGAAACATTACCAAGTTCACAATTAAATAATGATGAAACATTGCATTTCATCATGAAAACTTTGCATGAACAAATAATCAATTGAAAACCTCATGGCAAAAAAATGTTGTGTTGGGCACTTTACTATGTTAATGATGGGTCAAATGTGGATGTGGATGTACAATAATTGATGTGTTGTGTGATTTGTTATAATAATCCAATTTTTTTGTAATTATCAACCAAAGGACAAGGTTAATTAAAGGTCTAGTGTCTTATTTCAAGAATATTGGTATAATTACATTGAACTGGAAATTAACATGTGCATGTAAACTGTGGATTAATTGTAAAGAAATTTTAAGATGAAGTGAACAATAACATGAAAAGTCCAATGCAAACATAACTTGCAAAGGAAAGGCACGTAGTAATTGTGAATGCAATCTCTAACTTTTTTAGGGCCATAAAACCTTATAAAAAGGATAATTTGCACCATAAAGTGTTTTTATAAAACTTGGGTCTTTTTGTCAAAAATCATTTCCCCATTTAGTTTGTTGAAAGTATTTTGCTAAAGTGTTTGCAATTATGCCCTTGTGTTGTGATCCCTTTCAAAAAACCTTCAATCAAGAAGTGTTATTAAACATAAATTGAAAAAACAAAATAAACGTAATGTCTTACTAATTTTTGTAGATTGTGTTTCTAGAATTACAAGTTTTGATTTTTGGATGTCCAAAAGAGTGCATGATATTTTTGCATATTACAATTGATTTGTTTGAAGCATCTAAAACTTCAAATCAAACATTGGCAAGGAATCTATAAAATCTTTTAGAGCCTGTGAAAAATGAAAGGTCAAATTTCAACACCATGACAACTTTTTTGAAGTTAATAGTCAATTTTGAAACCTTGGGTATAGTTGAAAGCTTTTAAGGGACGTGTTTTGGACATGCCTTCCCCAAGGCTTGCCAATATGGAATCATTGAATAGAGAATGTGCAAAGGTTTGAGATACGTTACTATTAAATCCACCTTAACACATTTGAATAAATGCATAACATGGTTTTTAAAAATCAAGAAAAGGAAAACAAAAGTGGATGAAGGTGTGTTCACATTAACAAGGGCCACAATATGATAACCAATCTTTAGTTTTTCATGTTTTTATGTCAAAATTTGTATTAATGTTGCAAGTTTTTAATTTGTTTACATCACAATGCTTCTAATATATTATGGAAACATATGGTATGATTTGGAACGAATTTAATGAAAATAAAATACTTAAAAACACTCATTAAGCACTATAACCATTGTTTATTTAACATTATTAAAACTCATATTTTTGGGGAAATTATTTAAACATGGCATATTTTGGGGGAGGTTCTTTAAACAATTATTTACATGATAATATATTGTAACATACTATTGAATCAAATTTGATTTTAAACTTTCAAATGAAAGATTCTTAAAATATTATGGGAATATTTCAAGATAAACAATCACATAAATGGGTGGGTGTGGTTCTTATTAGTGTGGGTGCACTCATGAAAGCTTGCATTATTGCATGCCTTAAGCCCGAAAATTGAACATACGGGTTAAAACAAGATAAAATACAAGTTGTCATATTTGGTTTTTTTGATACTATTTTGAATAATGTCAATGAAGAATTTTCCCTTAAGATTGGAGAATTGATTTGTGCAAGTTTGCAAACAAAGTGACCATGTTTCAAAAAACTCTTCAATTCAAAGAAACTATTGTCCTTTGTTATAACAAGTAGGCTAGTGTTAGGGTCATTCACCCTATACCACCTCCTTTCACATGGCATATGTTGCAAATTATGGTCAACACTTCATCTTTGATTGTCATTGCTTGTGTTTCAAACTAGTCAAAGGGTCATTGTTGTTGAGTAACGTTGAAGAAATGATCCATCATCCTATTTTGGATGTTTTGATTGATGATGGTTTAGGCTTGGATATTGAGTTTGGAGGTCTTGCAAGAAACATAAAGAAGGAAGTTTGTGGGGTCATTGATTTTATTCTTTCCTTCTTGACAAGATATGATGAGTTTTCATCATATCTTTCCTTTAAACTTCTTGACACGGAAAGTTCATAATATGCTAGCCCTAATGCTAAATCTTAGATTCAAGAGTTTGAGATTGAACTCTTCTTTTATTGGTCATGAGTATTGTTGAAGAGTATGATAAGAAATCCTTGTTTCCTATGCTCTTGAAATTTTATTATCATTTGCATCCACTATCTCAAGTTGAAAATTCTTTTATTAACAACATTGATCAATATAACAATTTGAATATATTTGAAATGATTACAACCACCAATGAACTTGTGAAAAGCTTGTTAATTGGGAACTACTAGTATTTCAAAGGTTTCAAATTGATGCAAAGGACATCAAGTGCCATTTGAAGTGATGAAGGAAACATGAATACATTTGTTGTCATTTGTCAACTTTTTAGCTAGACAAATCTTGGGGGATTGTAGGTTTTTAAATTGAAATTGAATGAATCTTTTCTTTTCTTTTTGCTTGTAAACATATAACCTTCAAAAATTGATCTCTATGAATAAGACTTGGTTGAATGATGCAAAGGTTTGTTGCCAAACTCTTTCTAATTTGGTGGAATTGATAACGTTTGAAATGCACTTAGAGAACGAATTAGATGAGTTTGAAAGGTCATTCGAGCAAGATGAATTAAAAAAAAGACTAATCTTATGCTATTTGATTTAAATTATATTTAAATTTTGATCTTATGTTTTTTATCTAAATATTAAATCTTAGTCATGAAGCTTGCTGTTTTTTCTCTTGACTCTTGAAATATTTGAAATTTCAAAAATTATCTTTATAGTAAACAAAAATCTTAAATTGATGTCAAAGAACCATTCAAATATAACGGACTAATGTGAATGAAGTAAGAGCCAGTTGTGAAAGAACCAGTCTTGAATGAGGAAAAAACAATTTAGGAATCAAAGGGTATTAAAATTGAGATTTATTTTTTGATGGAACCATCTAGGTTATTTGATTATAAAATATGCAGAACCAGATCACCTGGTTATTGAAAAAAAGTTAATAACCGGCCAAACACTGGTGTCTAGCTGGTTTATTTGGTCAAATGGTTTATCTATATGATGGAATCCAGCTATAATATCATCATGACCTCATGCATGGATATAGGTAGATAGGGGTTTTCTTTCATTCCAAAATTTTGATATTGAAATTTTGATGATTTATTTCCCAACAATAAAGAAAAATTAGTGGAATTCACACTAGAAAATAAGAAATTCCCAATTTTTTTTTGTTTAAAAAAAAAAGACAAAATTGGTGGGGTAAAACCACTGCAGCAGGTAGATGACACAATTGAGTAAGTGTAAATGTACCCTAAACCCTAAACCCAACAGCATCCACTCCTTGAGCATTAAAATTCAGGGAGTACCCATCCTGTCCTCCTACACTATATTATAAGCTAAGCATTAAATTTGGCACTGGGTATTTCCCAACATGCTTAGATGGCCTTGGCCCTTGGGTGAAAAGTGAAAACCAGTAGGTATAAGTCTGGTGGGTATATAAGCCCTGTGCCTGCCACTTGGTAACCTATTAGGTTGGTATGACTTGATAACCTACAATTAGTACAGATGGTACTGGTATAACCATCCTCATACCAGTACCTTTTTGCAATACCTAATTGCACTACTTTTCATTGCTCATAATAGATTATAGAACCTTTTGGATTGTGTCAGGTTTGCCTTGAAAGGATTTTAATATATATTAACAGTGCTGATGAGGATTTTTTTTCTGTCTTTTAAAAATTTTCCCTTTAAGATGTTCTTCTCTGTATCTTGTGCTTCTGTTGCAATTCCAATTCCACAATTAATTAATTGGTGTATGCCACATGCCAATACTGAATGCTTTTACATTATGGATATTCCAATTTACCCTATTTTCATCCATTTATGTCTGTAGGGGAAACATGGGGTAGATATTTTCCATTTACACCTACTTGGCAAATATATATATATATAGGCCTCAACAAATTTCCAATTGGTTAATATGTAAACTTAAATTACTTAATAAAAAATAAAATTGCAACTCAATCATAAATTGAACAAGAAAAAATAAAGTGAGATACCTACCAAATTAATTAGAATGAGATTTTTGAATTAATGAAGTATCACATCACTTGCCTCTTCCCCTTTACTTCTAGAGCTCTAAGATTTAGCCTTTTAGGCTAGTTGTAAATTACTAAGTACTTTGGTATCGTTATGCTCGAATTTCAGTTATATTTAACAAGAAGTTTCAAACTACTTCTAGTGTTAAGGTATTGTAAGTGCCCAAGTTAATGCATAGTCCTTGCCTAAAGACATGGCCCAACAAAAAGCCAGTTTCAAATCTTCCACCCTGGGGTCTAAACAAAAATCCTAACCCTGATCAAACTGAACCAGTTCAGGTGCAAACACAATTCAAATCCAACACAAACTCCTCTCGGTAATCAGGCAAATTTAGTGCAACAACGCCCAAAAATGCTACCTGGAAGCAATACTTCCTCCCTGGGATGAGGCAGGGCACAACAAAGTGAACCATAAAAGTGGCCCCATTCTAGTGTGCAAAATGTTGCATACTGTTTCAGTGTGCTGCCCATTCCTTGCAGGCATTGTGATTCTTGTTTTGGAAGTTGGGAATGAATGAGACTTTCTTGCCTACAAGACCTTCTTAATTCAATGTATGTCATAGCGACAATATGATGGCCTGATTGATTCTCTGCATATGGCACTGAGGATGCACCTGTGTTTCTGACTTTATTCCAGAGAGTGCACACTTCACAGCAATATAATTGCATTTTAAACTACACAATACTAAGTTTATCAGACTTGAACAATGAAAGTGTTATCGGTAGGTAAGGGTTGTCAAGTGTTGTTCAAAATGTTGGTGCTACTGATTAGTTGCATCAATGAGCTTTGCATTCAAAGTACATTGCTAGTGAGTCGTATTGTATTGGAATAGAAAAAATGTTTAAAATAGGTTTAGTTTTATCTTTCAATAATAATGGGATAATTGCATTGAAAAAACATGTAGATGAAAACCATGGATTAATTGAAAAAAATTGAGGAAAAATGCGAACAACATGAAAAGTCTAATGAAAAGACAACCTATAAAGAAAAGGTTTTTAATTAGTGCGAGTGCAATCTTCAAATTTTTTGTGGCCATGGATTCTTTCAAAAAGGATAATGTGCATCAAAAAGACTTTTTTTGGAGAATTAGGGTCTTCTAGTTCTTGAAAACCATTTACTCATTTAGTTTGTTGAGAGTATTTGATTGAAATGTTTGGTGATGCAATTATGCCTTTGTGTTGTTTTTCCTTCCAAAAGACTTTTAATCAAGACATGTCATTGGACTTGATTGAAAAGGCAAAACAAACATATGTTTTACCAATTTAACAAATTGTGTTTTTATTATTAAAAGTTGTGATCTTTAGATCTCTAAAGGGGCACATGACACTTTTACATTGGTTGTGAATTTCTTATGGAAGAAATGGATGCCAAAACATATTATAATTAACTTGTTTGACACATTTGAAACTTCAAAGTAGGTATCGGCAAGAAATTTGCAAGACCTCTTATAGTAGTATGGATTAACAAAGAAAATGCTTACTTATATTAGTGATGAAAAGTCAAATCTGAATATCATGATAGTTGTTTTGAAGTTAGAAGTTAATTGTGAAACTTTGAGTGTGACAGAAAGTTTTGAGGGCACATGTTTTGGACATGCCTTTGAAGTCTTGTTGATATGCAATTGTTGAAAAAATAGTGTGTAAAGGTTTGAAATATTTTTCCATCAAATCTACCCAAGCATATTTGCAAATATCTATAACATGGCCTAAATTTTCAAAAAATAATAAACAAGAATGGACAAAAGCTTGCAAGTTTGTAAGCAAAGTGAACATATTTCAAGAAGTTTTCCAATGCAAAAAAATCATTCTCCTTTGCTATAGCAAGTAGACTTGTCTTAGTGTCATTGGCAATGTACACCATCCTCTCACATGATATATATTATAAATTATTGTAAACATTTTATTTCTTGTTTCAATGCTTGTGTTTTAAACCAATCAAGAGGTTATTGGTTGTTGAATGCCTTGCATGTAGCCATATCCATGAACCTTAAACTAAAGGAAGGAATGAATCATCTTCTTGTTTTGGATGCTTTCATTGATGATGATTCAAACCTAGATATTGAATTGGGAACTTTTGCAAGGAATGTGAAGAAGGAAGTTTGTGGGGTCATTGACTTTTTCCTTTCCTTCTTGAAAACACATGATGTGACGAGAATTCACAATATATTATCCCTAATGTTAAATCTTAAATTTAAAATTTTAAAATTAATCTCTTGTTTTTTTTGGTCATGAACAAGGGATGGACATAGTTGAAAAATATGATAGGAGATCCTTGTTTCCTATGCTTTTGAAGTCTTTGTCATTATTTGCATCCATTATTCAAGATTAAAAGTTTTTTTTGTTGACACAAATGATGAATAATATAGCAATTTGAACATTTTTGAGATGATAGAAAGTATTTACAAAAGATTTTGTAAGTCAAGAGATGTTGATATTTCAAAAATATCAAGTGAACACAAAAAATCATCAAGTGCCATTTAGAGTGGTAGAGGAGATAGAATTTGTGTTCCAAATTGTTGGCTTTTTAGTTCAACAAATATTGGGGATTATAAATTTTCAAATTAAAATTAAAAGATTTTTTTCCCTCATTGGTATACTCACCAATTTGAAGAAATGTTCTTTATAATCGGATAATTTTGAAAAGTTAAATTTTTGAATATAAAGTGGCCAAATGATGCCAAGGTTGGTTGCAAGGCCCTTTTACTTTGGTGGAATGGATAGATTTTGAAATAGACTTGAAGAGAAAATTAGATGAGTTTGAAGATTCATTTGAGTGAGATGAATTGAAAAAAGACTAATTTTTTCTTGACTATTTTTCGTTTTGGATACTAGATTTTGGTAATGAAGCTTGCAAGTTTTTCTCTTGGCTCATGAGAATATTAAAAATTTGCAATTTTTTAATATTTCATCTAAATCTAAAATTGATATTAAAGAACTAGCTAAATATAGTTGACTAATCTAAATGAAACAAGAATGGGTTGTAAAAGAATCAATCATGCATAAGACAAAAAATAAATCAGGAAAGATATTCAAATTAAGAAAAATAAATTAATAGAACCGCCTTATTTTTTTAATTAATTTCTTAAAAAAACCAGATCAGCTGGTTTTTAATAACCGCCCAACACTGTTTTGGACCCAAGGAAAGGATATTGGTGGAAATTGGAGGAGGGGCTTTTGTCCAATATATAATTCACAGGGATGATCAAGTCTTCCTTCACAATTCTCCCTTAAATCATCACACCAAAACATTCACCATTCTTTCATTACTTGACACTTGTCCTTTGTTCTAGTTAAATGGAGCTTATGTTTAGTGTTTACCCATGTTGTTTGGTAGTTGTTGACACTTTACCACCTTTTTTTTTCTTTCTCTTTCTTTTTCCCTTTGTTGAATTGGAACTGGAACTGGGATAGCCTAATCAGCCTGGAGGCAACAATAATCAGGCCTAAAAATAACCATAATTAGCTTTACAATAACAAGAATCAGGCTTAAAATAACCTTACTCAGCACTAACCTTGATCTTAAATATGCCTATAGCTTTAATTATGTCTTATAAACATTAACCAAGCCATTCGACAATTAAGTGAAACTGCCAAAATCATTAATCAAATAATCAAGAAGTGGGAACTGGGAAAATTATCAATCGCAATATCTAGAACTGGAAATGTCTTCCTAAAAAAGAAAAATCAATTAGTCATATATTCCCAATAATATTGAACAATTATAGGGTTTCATAATAAGGCTAAGTTCAGGGTCCCCTCATGTTTTTGGGTGATTCTTCCTTATGTTTTGCAACAAGATCCTTTATGTTAACATCTTGGACCAAATTAAGTTAAAATTTATGTCTCAAAACCAGACTGAATTTTTTTTTTTCCAAAAAGAAGAACTACCCAACACTAATACATACCTCAAGAAAGGTAAATATTTAGGCACATTTGGCACATTTATTTTAAAATCAGAAATGCCTTAAAATTCAAAAAATAATATTATTCAAATTCTGAATTGTGCATTTTGACATTATTGAATGTTTCACCTTAACTAATGTATAGGTCCACCAAATGACAATGTATGAAATGCACATTATTTTTGCACCTCATTGAGGACAATTTCCAATTGGATCATCAAGAGTTTCACTAACATCCATCCAAAACAAGCATAGTAATGCACTTGGAAAAATTTCCTAAGTGTATTTGGAGGGCACCTTTTATGAATAGCCTTCCTAGAAAAGAGGAGGGACTTTCCAGCTACTCCTTAAGAGAGGGAAGGAAATTACTTTACTTAAGGTGCATTCACACTTGGTGTTAAGGACTCTAGTATTAAGTTCCCTAACACCAAGCTAGTCATTTAGAACCTAAACCTATTTACCATGAAGATTTTATGTTAAGTTAAAATTCACTTAATATTAAATAATCACCCATTTAACGTTGGGTGCCACCTAAGATGCCACCTAGATTTTCACTTAACACCGACTTAACATTATGTGTGAATGTGCCTTTATAGGCACAAGATCCCTTGCACTCTTAAAGAGTGAGAATAATAACCTCCCCTTTGCATGCCTCATGTTTAGGTTGATGAAAATCTTCACCTTGTACTGTCCAAAGAGTAAAGCTCACAGGCATGGGACATTCCCAACCCATACTGCCTCCTCCTAGGCCCCTTATTTTCAGATTACCCCATCATCGGGCTTTACCCTACACATAAAGAACCAGGGATCCCTTTGTTGGCCTTGCCTTGTAAGGCGGGGATATTGTGTTGAGAATCATTATAGAGTATAGTAGCTTCAAGGGATTTCGCCCCCTATCAACTAGGTGAGATGATTCATCCTAATTTGGTTGTCAAAGATTTACATTCATCTTTTGACAATTTTTTTTCTCTTCCACCTCCTCAAATGTGCACCCAGCCCAACTGACTTTGCGACCAATCCATAACCACAAAACTAAATATGAAAATATTTCCTACAAAAATGGTTATGGCACCCATCATACGCAAAAAAAAAAAAATGTAATTCTTTCAAAATGTGACAATGTTATTGGAAAATTCAGATACACATGCAATGACAAATCTTCTTTTTTTTTTGGCCTGAGATTTTGTACAAGTGTGAAAAATAAATATGAAAAGAGAGTACTTGGTCACTTTTTTAAAAAGAAAAAGTCATTAGATTTGCAGAAAATTAAAAATCATGTTGTGACAATTTCCTATTGATTCTGGTTTGGTAACAAAATTTTAAATGTTTAAATAGGTTTCTAGAACATGTCATCATTTAATGTGAGATCCCTTTTGGGTTCCTCATAACTAATGTGATGTTAAAAAATGAAAAATTATATTTATATATATGTTGAAAATTTTCAACATTTCCAAAAAATGTATAATTAGTGTCAAACTGGCCCAGGGACTAGAGTATAGTCTGAGTATTGTGTTGGCAGAGAAGCATCTTCTTGTCTATTATTGAGAAAGGGAACACTGCCATAATCATCTGTATTCTGAACTCATTGCAAAAGGCTGTAGAAATTGAAAAGTTAAAATATGCTCAAATTGCTCAATAATGTAAATACATACACAAGTGTGCACACACACACACACACACACAATCCAATAATTTCCTAAGCATGTAACCAGGTTTTGGGTCTTATTTCCAGTACCTATGTCAGTGTTTCCCAGAGTGGGGATGATGGATCAATCTATGGTGGTGGTCTGGAGTCTTCTCTGGACTCTCTCTGTCTATTCAAGAATGCTGCTCCCCATGGCAGAAAATAATATACAAGAAATTGTTGAAAATAGGCTATCCATAGAATAATAATTTCTAAATTGTGAATCATTGGTGGAAACTGTTTTAAGCTTTGGAACCATTCACACCCATTGAAAAATCATTTACCGTATACAGCCTTATTTCACATTCCTAGGTGGACCGGACCTTGCCGTAGTACGAATTGGGTTTTGGGGTGTCTGTCCTATTGACGCACTATTTCAACAGGCAGCCATCCCCCTTGTTTTACTTTTGTTGGGCCGTGCTGTCAGTTTCCGTTGTAATGTGAATTAGGTGCAGAACATGATTGAGATTTTTTATATATAGTGAATTGAATTGACGGTGGTGACTATGCTTTGAGATGTGGTTTGGGACCTGAATCATTGGTTGGAGAAACTGGTTACAGTTTGGAACAGGCCCTGGTAGAACCCTTTACCACCTATGGAACAGTCGTTTGCATCACCAGCTGATTCTTCTAGTGTAATAAGAGACTGCCTTATAGAATGCTTTTCTTTTACTTCTGCTGTTCACAGGGCATTTTGAAAAAGGGGCATGTCCTCTATGATGATGGTTGTTTTGATTTTTTGAAACTCCACAAATTTTTTTTCATTTTTTGGGATTTGAAGAAATTTTCCAACTAGGAAGGATTTGTTTTACTCTGATCCAATTTTTTCACCATTGTCAAACCCAAAAATGGAAATTGGTCATATATAGACATAACGCAAAGTTTTATCTTTTGGCATTTTGTTTTGCACATCGACGTTCCAAGGCTATATAGTTATAAAGTCCTTAATAAAAAGGATTGATCGTAAACGTTTTATCAATTGATGTCCGGTTGTTGATTTATTGTTCAATAACTGAATAAACAAAAAAATTAAAAATAAGAAATGGAGGTTCAATTGGACCTGTTGACACATAACACCTCCATTTTGACATAGAATATATAATTTGAAAAAGCTGAAGAGTAAGAAAATTGAAGCCACCCAGATTCAGTATGGCTGAGTTCAATTGTCAAGGTTGATAGTATGCAAGAATTGGCACAACCCTATTTTCAGTGTCAAAAAATACATTGTTACACACAAGGGTTGATGAAAGCACTGGAAATTGTAGAGAGTTTGAGAAAAATATAAAATGACGACATCATGAGTCTGAAAGTTGGGATTGCCACTTAAAGCAGCACTTTGATGAAACGATCCTTTCAAGAAGCACAATGAGCTTGAGACACTAATCTGCTACAATAGAAAACATTTCTACAGTAGGAAACTCACAGCAAACATGACACAATAGAATTTACATGGATTCCAAATTGTCACAACCAGCTTCTCCTTATTTGTACCTTCTTGGGCAGCAAGCTCTGAGTCCACATGGGGATGGGGAAATTTGGAGGTACCAAAACTAAAGGTTCTTATGTGACCTAAAGGCATGTCCTGTGTGTTGCTGTACGTAGTTAGGGTTTTACCTTGTTGTGCTTTGCTACATGGTGATGTGACCATCACCTTTTTGGTAGTTGGTCTTTGAAGGAAGGTGATGGCGGCCAGTAATGACATTGCCATTATTAAATTTCTTCTATACTTGGTTTGTGTTGTAAGTTTGGTGTGCTGGCTGAGAAGTTTTCTACGGATTCTCTATGTGGAGGCATTGTGCGGAGGAAATGCAAGAAGGATGGACCAAGGGAGTTAGAAGGAGGATTTAAGGCAAGCAATGCTCTTATCAAAGGACGGACCTAGAAAAGCTAGGTACCACTGTTTTGTGAAATCGTGTGGTTCTTCTGTTTAATTTTGTTCTCTGCAACAAGGTTATATCGAACTTTTAGTTTCCGCTGATAGGTATAGCTTTATGTGAAGTTGTAGAATAGAGCAGTGTCAATAATTTTTTTTGTGTTTTCCTTGACTTGAAACTAGAGATATGGAAAGGATGATAATGTTAAGGTTCATGAGTCGAACAAGTCCCATGCACAAAAGGTTGGGTAGAATTCATCTCTATTGTGTGATGATGGTGTAAAGGTACCTTGGTTTGGGAATGCACCATTGAGAAGACAAGGGTGGATATTCTAGGTTTGTACCTTTGTAAACATGGGATGATACTTGTCCATAGACTTGAGAGGTGAACACAAAGAGTTCTGATCCATGTTTTCCAATCTAGGGTTGTTAAGGATTACAAAACAGTGTGCATAATGTGTATTGATTTCTAAAGTTTGGTGTTGGTCACTAGGAGTATGTTTCCAGGACACTATAAATAAAAACTTTCTAGTGTGCGGATGAGTTGTGTATGGGAATGGTAATGCAGATAGTGTAGTATGGAAATCTTCTATGCCCCAATTTTGGTATCAGGTAATGCAAACAATATAATAGGCATATGTTTTGCGCCCCAATTTTGGTTACACTGTAACAGCTGATTTTTCCCCTATGATTATGAAGTACTTGCACACAAATTATACAATTGAGAATTATATGACATTCAATTGGTTTTTGATATGTAAGGTTATTGGGAAATTCCAGATTTCAAATAGGTTGAAGGATTTCTCTACCAATATATTAATCTTCCTTGCTAAAAGATGAGTGGATTATACATCCTCTGCCTTGGAATTTCACATATCATAGACTATGCATAGGAAACTGAAACAAGAACGAGCTAAAGTCAAAGTTTATCTACATTATGATGCCCTTTAACCCCAATCCCTAGAAAGTAATAAACTCTCAGAAAAATTTAGGTTGTTTCATGTCTTTTCTTCTTTTTGGATTGTGTAGTTTAACATTATGGTTGTGAACTTGACTAAAGAGGTTTTTTCAATCTTATATTGAAGTTTTCTAACCTTTTTTAGCCTTGGGAGTTAGGGAATGCACTTTGGATTTACATTATGAAAAATGGGGATCAACAAGGTTCTTTACCATCAATACCACTTGACAAACTTAGGGGTTTGTCAAATTAAATAACTATTTGCAATTCAAAAAAATGACAACAAATAACGTGATAACAAGCATATCCCATCTTGTATAGTCATTTTATCCTTTTGATGAAGGTGTTTGAGTTTGCAATTGTGACTCTTGTCACCACCATTTGTGACAATAAAGACAACAACAAAAAACAATGCATCAATGTTGTAGACAAACTTCAAGGTTATACAAAATACTTTGCTAAATTTGAAAAATAAAAACACCAACTTCATGGACTTGACAACTTGAAAGGCTTTCCTTATATTTGGCTCCAATAAAATGGTCCTTCATTTTTTGGGGGGATGTTCCCAATAAAAATGGCCTAGGTGTGCATGGCATTTGCTGAAAATGGCCTAGATGTGCATGGCATTTACTAAAAATGCACCTTTTCATGTGCAAGTGTTTCTTCAATCATGAGGACAAATCTCTCACCCCTAACAACCACCAAAGTAAAAAAAGTTTGTAAAGATTATACTATGGGGGAAGAACAAAAAGCCAAGACAACTTTCTCCCTTAAGTTGCCACCCTTTTTAGTAGACTCCCAACCAACAACTACAATGGAAATACAAAGAACAAAACAACAATATGTGGGCAAGGATGCACTTAATCACAACAACTCCAATTGTGACTTGTGATAGTAGTTTCAAACTTTGCATTTTTTTCACTAAAAGAGGAAAACTTTCAAGGTCAAAATTTAGAAGGAGAAGTTTGAAAGAAGAAGAAGAAGAAGGAATGAAAGAAGGAGGAACACTTACCCTTAAACTTTAAACCTAAACCCAAAGACCTTAAACCCTAATTACACCCAAGATTGGAAATCTTCCAAGACCTAAAATTTTCAAGCTAAATATTAAGAGTTAGTATTGAGCCAAAATTTGAACCAAAAACTTGGAATTGACCAACATTAGTTGCTACCTACTTTTTAATTATTTTTAGTTGTCAATTTAAGTCTTATCTTATGAAGTCAATAAGAGCAAAAAGTTTACAAGTCATAATTTCCCTATTCAAAATCTTTAAATAAATGTCATGTTAACAATCTTTTTCAAAACCTCAATTATAATTTTAATACCTACCCTAGCATTATCATGGTTGTACCATCTTATTAAGGTAATTGTCACATGTGCTAGATTTAGTACACAATGAGTGACAACATTTTCCAATACTAATAGATGTCATTTCACTTTGATGGATCACATTCCTTGAATCTGTGGTAAGAATTTTCATACCTGTTATATAGAGTTTTTTTGATATTGACACTTGTAGCACTAAATACACAAGATTAGTTTTCTTTTAACACCTTTAAGAATTAATATGCAATCCATCCTAGAACTTGGTTTTTGTTGCTTCCTTAATCATTTTTTGACTTGACATGATCTTCAAACATTTGGCATTCATTGTTGGCATTTTAAATGTTATTATAAATACAATGAAACTATGGAATTGTTAATGTGTTACTTGTTCATTGTTACAATATATAAGAAAACAAAGTGTAACCCCCCCCCCCAAAATGTTTCATTAATTAACATGAAATTTTTGTTATCAACTTTTTTGTTTGAAATCATTTGCATAGTAGACTTGAAGGGTAATTACAAACAATATATTGGGCTTGAAAAATGCATAATGTATATGAAAATATTCAAAACACAATACAAACTATAATAGCTAGATCAAAACCAAAATATTTCTTCTATTTTTTGGTGTGTTCAATTTTCACATAAATGTGTCCTTTTATGGTGAAGAACAAAGAATTTGCAAGGATTTGTTTTTAGGATTTCCCCTATGTATGCATTCCAATTTGTTCTATGAGAGATTTTCTTCTTATAATTTCAATCACAATTGTACAATGTAAATTTCCTCTTACATCAATTTTTAACATTATTCAACACTCTCAAAATTGTGAAATTGTGTAGTCTATTATAAAGAGTGTGACACCTATAATCATTTGTTAAAAATACATTATTTTGGTAAAAGGTTCACAAAAAATTTAATTGTCACAAAAAAAATTGTTCTTTTAGAATTCCTTGTGCCAAGGAAAAGAACAAACTAAGTTCTTATGTAGTGCAAAGCTTTAAACTAAACCCTTTCTCCAAAACTAATACTTGTGCAACAACACCTTTTGATATTTTTATGACTATTGTTGGCTAGTTTTCAAATTTAGGTCAATTATAGTTCCAAATCTTGGGTATTAAAATTTTGAAAATCATGTTTGAAAAAATTCACTTTTGACCCTAATAAGATTTTTTTAATGTCAAGAGAAACCACTTTAAAATTGTTTGGAAGGGTCATTTGTAGATTCATGTTTTCATAAAGATGATAATGAAACATTAGGGTTTAGGTTTTTATTGAAAATGTTGTGTTTGAGTAATCCATTGTGGAGAATGTGACATGAAGTTATCATTATTAACTTTTTCTTTTCACCATTCATTTTTATTTGTAACTTGTGAAAAATGTAAGGAGCTTGCCTTGTTAATAACAAAGAAAATAGATAACAATGAAACTATTTATTTATTTATTAGTGGTAATTCACAACAAACATCAAGTTGGATGTGGCATGGGCACTATTTTATTTATTGCTTCAAGCTACCTATGTTAAGTGGCATCCTCACAGTCACGTTTTAACTTAATGGCCATTCTTTGTGCCACACACAATTACAGGGTTCCCACTTCACACAACCCACAACAATTATGATGCATTGTATGTGATATGTAAACACACCAAACGCTAAGAAAAACTTGAAAAAGATTATTATTTCCAACAAGGAAAATGATACATTTGGTTTAAACAACCATGTTATAAATGATCACACAGATGAATTTAAAAGGTGGGGTGCATACTAAAGTTGGTTCAGTGTTAACATTGGTAGCAAGGATTTTGCCTATCTTGTATGAAGTAAGGCAATACCAAGCTCATACCTATATTACCTTGGTAGGGCTTAAAGTAATATTAACCTTATACCAATGTTATACTAGTTTCAATACCAAGCATTTACTTATTTCATAATGGTCAAAAGCCTATGTTGGACCCTATACCAAGATTGGATTGGTATGAAACTTTCAAAAAACACCCAATGTTAATACCAATTTGGTACTAAAAATAAATAAATAATTTTATACCAAGACCAAGTTGGTTTGTTCAAAAGTCCACACCAAACCAACAAACGAGTGTTTTTCAAATTGAAAATTAAACAAAACACAAGAAAAAGAATAGTGCACTTTAATCCCAAATTATTGCATTTTTTCAAATGACATTCCAACTATTTAAATAATGACCTTATTCTCCATGAATGTTTTGAAGAATCATGTTTGTATAAATTTTGTGCATGTAAGTGTCAATAGTTGTACATATGGTGTGTAAATCCCATGTAAATGTAAATCATCTACATTTACACATCCAAACATTTTACATTTCCATTGTTAACATGTATAATTTTTATTACACTTACTCTTACACGGTGCCATATGAATGTTTTAGGGTGTGTAAGTGTATATATTATATACCTTTAGTGATTATACCTACTTGTAATCCAAATTAATTAATTGTGGGTGCATCCCAAAGGTCAATGTTTTATTTTTGCAATGGGCCATTTTGATTGGCCCTTCACCAAAAATATGACATTTTTAATGCTCCCCAAATATAAGCATTTTCTATCAATATGGGATTGTGGTATTGCTTCCCTTTAGCCATTTATATGTAATGCAAGTGCAAACTTTTGTGCAATGAATATGGGACAAGTTGTGGTGTTATTCCAAGGAATATCTTGAAGGCACATTCTTGGGTGCATTTTATTGCACCTCATTGCTTGAATAGAATTTCCATCCCAACTTTGTTCATCACCATTTTTGGCCTATGCATTCACAAGAACTTGGGTATTCATTGTGATTCATATTAATCAATTGAATTAATTGTGGCACACCACAAAGCACAAATATCTTTAAGGTTTTGTTTGCAATGGGTTACTTTGATTGTCCCATCACCAAAAATGTTTTAAATTCCCCCCACCCCCCTCCTCCTTGCAACCCCTTCAAAGTGATATGTCTTTACATTGTTTTACATGGGACCATGTAAAACTATATTTTTGTTTTACACTTGCATGGAGTCTTAATCCTAAATCATATACACACAACACAAATTTGTACATTGCTAAAAAGCATTGCCCCTTGTCTTTTGTCAAGAATCCATGGTTTGGGTGGTTAATATTGCATCAAAATGAGAGATTTTTCTTTTCATCTCATTTCATTGGTAAAATATATATTATTAACATTCTTGGAAAATTTGTGGGGGCCTATTCAAGGTTGGGGTTCCAAAAAAAGAAAAAAAGACTCCAAGATTTTTGTATAACTACTTTTTACAAATAACATTTACTTGAAACAAATTTAAATTTAAAAAATTGAATAGTCCAATTTAAAATAATTCATGTGAAAATGGTGATATTTCACATGCATACATAATTTTGTATCAATATTTTGGTTTATAACCAAAAATATAAAAAATCCTTAAAAATCCCAAAATGAGTTTCAATGTACAACCAAACATGGTTTTTTGGCAAGATTATTTCTTGCACATGTGATTTACATCTAAAGCTAAACATTGTGAACCCATTAAACGAGTCCAAGCATGATAAAAGATGCTTAAAAAGTAGTCTTAAGAAATTTAATTTCAATAACAATCTCTTTTCAACATTCACATTCAAAAAAATATTAAAAACCTATTAAATTGCATTTTGAAATCATAGAGCACTTCATTGAATTTATTGTGAGTTGAACATAAAGTTTGAGGAATTTTTATATAAGAAAAGTAGATGAAAAGTATGTTCTAAATTGGTTGGTTGTTCAAATTTTCCAAAATACTTTTACATTTAAACTTTGATACATTATGATTATAATATGAAAAGTTGAAACTATATCCATACACATTAGGTTTTTATCAACTTGAAAGTATAATAATTTTAATCAATGTCTTATTTTCATGTACTTATGATTCTATTTTACAGAACTATGACACATAATTTTCATTACTTGCATCTCAAAAAATGTGATTATTCAATATTATGCAATGAAGTCAAAAAACTTCTTAGTGTTGATCATTGATGTAAATAATATTCATGAATTCAATATATTCAAGTATGTTTTATGCATATTTTCTAAAAAAATAGCAAGTGTCTCCAACTAGCATACTTTACCATGCATATGCCCAAACATAAATCTTTTGGCCAAATGGTTTAAAAAATGAATCATTTGCCTTACATCCCTTTCCTTCAAAATTTCAAGACTTTGAAATTGTTGTATGATTTGGTTTTTTGTCAAGTTCACTTAATGAACATGTACTTTCATAAAATTGGGAAAAAAATGTAAACCAAAACCAAAAGTTTAGTCAAAAAGTAAGAACCCACCAACATTAGTTTTTACTATATGGTACTATGGTGGGTATTAATTTAGTCAAGCCATAAGGAGGAAGGAGAGAAAAAGGGGCAAAGAAAAAGACTAATAATTTAACCCCTAAATGTCAAGGCAAACCAATTTGCTCCATGTAAAAACCTTTGAAGAAATTTTTAGTTAAAAGAACATTTACAAATTATTTAGTTGTCTTTTATGTGTTGTAAGCATTATGTGTTTTGTTTTGAACCCTAAACCCCAACTTCCCAAAAATCATCCCCTTGCACATGTAAACAAAAAATTGAACCCCAAGATAATAGATGGTTTTCAAAGCTAAACTCAGAGCTCCCACATCAACAAATACTCATTTTCCCTATCCTTTTAAATCATATTTCTAGATCTTTTAAATTATTTCAAATGTATAGAACCTAAAATTTTGATGCCATGAACCATTCATGAAGCAAGTTACTGCATGAGCCTAGAGCATGAGCCTAGAACCTAGAGTTGAAACTTGGGATCATAAAATGTCTTTTCCCTTATACACATGTAAATAAAACCCAAGAATTTAACCGCAAAATTAATGTTATACTAATAAACTTAGAAGCAAACATGAGGATGAATGTAAGTAGTCATCTTCATTATGGACGAATGATTTATTTTATCATTAAATTTTTATGGATAATTGTTTTTTTCCATAATTTTAATTAATTAAAGATTCATGAAACACAATCTAATTATATATGACATAACATTTGTTGAATAATATAATATAAATTCTATTATAGATGTATTTCATGGCTATAGTTTGAAATGCCATTATTTTTTTAATTTCTTAATTATATTACCATTACTATGTTAACATTCACCCCATGGTCATTATTGTTGTTGTTGTTGGTTTTTTTTTTTTTTCGAACAAACTTATCCAATGTCATTGATGATAGTGGGTTTTTTCTTCCCTTTCCTTAGTTGCCACAACTTCTTTCAAACCTATTTATAATTGTCCTTGGCAACAATGGGGTTTTTTTTTCATTTTTTGTCAAAGGTGCCATGACTTTCTTCAAATTTGACCAATGTTGTTGACAATAGTGAGTTTTGAATGTTTTAGATATTTTTAAACTATGTAATGTCATTAATAATAATGGGTCTTTGAAATAAATTAAAATTCAATTTTAAGCACCTTAATTAGTTTTTTTCAAACGACCTATTGTTATAGCTGACATGGGTTTTTGTAATTATTATTATTTTCAAGGCACCCTAGTTTTCCACAAAGTAAATATATAATGTTGTTGACAATAGTTGGGTGAAGGGGGGGGTGTGACACTCATTCCATGACAATATTTCTTGAATTGTTTAAACAATGTTCATGAAAATGATTTTTTTAAACAAAAATTTGAAAATCATTTTGGTTCCATCATCATATTTTCCCCTACTATCAGAATTTCATTATCCATCATTATTAGATGACATTCGAGTTTGAGATATTAATATTTGGACAACAAATGAGGATGGATAGAAACAATTTTGAATTTATTTATCTTCCAATCATCGATGAATTTCATCCAATGATTTATTTATTTAATCCAAATCATTCATGCAAAAGTGACATTCATCCATATGAAATCATTCATCTATGGACATATTCATCCTTGTATATGAATTAAAATCACATTAAAGTTTAAATTCCAAGTTCAAAGTTCTAAGCTTAGGCTTCATGTCATGCACAAGCCATCCTCAACCATTCATGATCCCCTACAACTCATCATCAACTCCATTCATGCCATTAACATTATACATTTTCAATATTCATATCACAGTCATCTAAATATAGGATCTCTTATGTAGTGGACATTTTCAAAGATGTATAATTAGACAATTCAAGAACTTCACACTATGGGCATTATTCCCATCAATGCAACATCTACCCATTCAATTAAACAACAACAACAACAAAAACAAAAAAAACCAAATGAAAGATCTTTAGTTTGCCAATGGTTGCTCCTTTTATCCCCTAACCTTTACAACAAAACTCCATCCCATTTTCTAACAACATCCACACTCCATGCATAAACAACAAGGAAAACAACAAAAATTAATGTAACACATCCCAAAAATCTTGCACCACCATAATCAAACACCATCTCCATCACTTCACCGCAAATTAACAAAAATTTCATTAAATGATGAAAGAACACTACAACAAAAGGTGTCCTTGTATGCCAAGTGATTTCAGTGGATTTTGAATGAATTCACTTGTTGTAATGAACGAGGACCAGTGAAGAAGCAGTGAATTCATTGGTTTAATGAACTGGGACTAGTGAACTACACCCACATTTTGTAGTAATGGAAAAAAATAATGATAATTTTTGGCACTTCAACTACCAAAACATGGCTTTTCTTAT
>Ga0209611_10002781_pt1 | contig 30646 bp, 28 predicted proteins | sample S1TSphgellanicum_3_FD_187693 | JGI IMG/M metagenome (GOLD analysis project Ga0209611, IMG submission 187693) | Host-associated microbial communities from peat moss isolated from Minnesota, USA - S1T2_Fc - Sphagnum magellanicum MG (SPAdes) (version 2) | ecosystem: Host-associated > Plants > Peat... | reverse complement strand
GTATATCTTATGCTCGGTCAACGACCGTGACAAGCGGGTGTCGATCGGCATCCGCGAATGGCCGCTGTCCGGCACTCCCATCCAGTCTTTGAATGTCGCAAGTTGGCCGCGACCCGTCGCCCAAGTCGGTACCGACCCGTCGCAGATCGAAATGTTAGCTGCCGATCACCTTCAACTCACCAGGGCCGATCGACGCCAGCGCTTCTTGAGCCTCGACCATAAGCGGGCGTAGTGTTTCAAGACGATTGTCTGCCGCATGGACCACCAGGACAGCTAATGGCAGGGCATCGATGCGTTGCTGGAATTGCAGATTCCGATCGACGGTCAGGAAGCAGTCGAACTCAGTTGCGGCCCGTTGCAGAAGTTGGCCATTCTTGATTCCGGACCAACCCATCTCCGCAACCGTTCGAACAGCATGGCCGGTCAGGTCCGTTCGAAGCCGCTTCGGGACGCATTCGTCAAGCAACACACGCATGAGCGAGTGCCAAGTCCCCAGCCTGTTGGATCGCCGCTACGGCAAGGTCTCGCGACACGCTTGGGAAATCCTCAAGAAATTCATCCAGGGAATCGCCACCCTCAAGATAGTCCAGCAGCGTCTGGAACGGCACGCGAGTCCCCGCCAGGCAGGGCGTACCCCCCATAATCTCGGGATTACTTGAAATAGCAGCGTCCACAGGGCCTACGTTACCGCAACGTCGACGAGGGCAGCAAATTCGAGGCATTTCTATCGAGTTTCTACCTGCGACGGCGGCCAAATTGCTCAGCTCAGGACTACACCGGAGTGGCGACGTCCGTTCCATGATTCGGGTCATGTCGTCGCCCGCCGCCGCCGCCACGGCGTTTCAGCTCTACACCCTGACCCATGAAACGATGCGGTCCGAGTTGACCAAACAAAACGCTCTGATCTACCGGCGAATGGCCAACGGACTGCTGCAGTTCATACCGTCCCAGGAACTCCCCATGCCCGCCGAGCAGTTCGTGCGGGTCCTCGATGCCCTGATCACGGGATTGCTGTTCACCTACTTTCAAACCCCGGAACTGCTCGGCGAGGAGATCTTCATCGCCGCGTTTGAAGCACTCGCATGAAAATCGCGTGTCCGACTACGCTTGGATCCGATCCGTGCGCCGGCATATCAATAGAATCTCATCCACGAACTCCGTCGGGATCATGCCGGGCGACACGTCGAGCGGGGTTGTTCGGTGTAGAGATCGAGTGCTGCGCGCGCTGCGGCGCGGAGCTGAAGATCATCGCCAGCATCGAGGAGCCGCAGCTCATCGCGAATATACTCTCGCAACTGGAGCTTACGCAGCACGCCATTGTTCGTGTAGGGGTCGACGCCTAGCTGTTGATAATAGCGACGCTGGTCGCTGGTTGGCGCCGACCCCTCATCACAGTGATGAGTCCGAACAACAGGGTGAGTCCACTCGCCGCAGAGGCCGGATCGATCTCTGGGGCGGAAGCGGTCGAGCTGGTTGGAAATGGACTGCTACCCACCAGCTGTCCGTTGCTGTTGAATGTGAACAGGTAGTCCCCCGAACCTGCACAGGCCCCTTTGTACGAGTAGCTGCCGCCGGTGCTCAAGCCCAAACTCGCAGTCTCACCGGCACAACCGGGGTCATAGCCTGGACTTGTAGATGTGAGGATGTTCGAGTCGTAAAGAAACTCGACAGTGAACTGGCTAGGACTCGTATTGGTAACCAACACCTGCCAGTCAGCAACCAAAAAAGGGTTGGAGTAGAAACCGCCTTGTGTCATCCACTGGCCAGCCGAATCAACTCCATAACAACTCGCCCCACCCGTAGTTTCCGGATTGTCGGCTCCTGGCGAAACCGTAAGGGTCACGCCATCGACGCTGTAGCTAAACGACGTGACGCTGGGATCGTTGGAATCGACCGTCGGACTCAAGTCATACTGACCGCAGTCGTAGGCGATGCTGCGAGCGTGAGATACCCCGCAGACCAACATGATCAAGCCTGCCCCAAACAATTTCACAAATGGCATTTTCATTATTAATTCCCTTTCGGCATTGCAGACGTCTTATCTACACGCACCAGCGGCTGGTTCCTGATTCAAAGCTTGACAATGATGGAATCATTTTTTTCCGTAGTCCGCAAGTGCTACAGATATGGGGCGCGATCTTTTTTACAGCACATATGTAAAATTAGAGCTTAAGCCGTTTGAGTGTGTCCTCCACGTCAACAGATCGTCTCTGCCCGAGGACGCTGTAAAATCCAGTAACTCCGAAGCGCTGCGCGATTGCCGGTAGGGCATCTTTGATGGCTCGGCGCGCACCCGCTGAATCCCCCTTGCGAGCAAGCAGCTCGGCGTTTACGGTATTCCATACCGCATAGCGCCATGCTTCAGCGGGGCGAGTCGCCAGCGGAAATGTCGCTTCCAATAAGCGGCGCGATTCAGCGAGACTCGCGGCCGCGCTGTCGATATGGCCATTCTCCATTTCGATTTCCGCTGCGTTGAGCAGCACCTGGTCGAGAATTTTGCCGTGATTGGGCAGACGGGCAATCTGTTCGGCTCGACTGATCTCAGCGGTGGCGTCGACCAATCTTCCCTCGAACGCATCGATCATCGCCAAGCTGTTGAGAGGAGCCACGAGGTCATCGTGATTGGGACCTTTTAGTTTCTCATTGAGTGCGAGCGCCCTGTGCAGCAGCGGAGCTGCTTTGTCGAGGTGCCCCGACATGAGCGCTGAGCGTCCCATATTATTCAAAATATCGGCGACTTCCGGATGCTCGCGGCCATATACCTCTTCATAAATGGGCAGTGCTCTTTCCAAGACGGCGACATTTTCTTCGTACTTGCCGCTGAGATAGAGCACCGCTGCCAGGTTGTTCATCGCCTGCGCCGTCAAGGCGTCCCTGAGGCCCGCCGTTTTGATCCGCAAATCAAGTGCTTCGCGCATTGCCTTTTCCGCCTCCGGCATGCTGCCGCGGTCCAGGTATACACCGCCCAACGAATCGAGCGTTCGCGCCAAAGCTTCCAAATGCTCCTCACCACGCTGGCGATCGGCGGCCAATGCTTCGAGGCACAGCGCTTCTGCTTCCGTGTCGTTTTCTTGTTGAACGTCGACGTCCGCGAGATCGTCGAGCGCTTCCGAGCGCAGGACCGACGCCGACGGCAGCTGATGGCGGGCAATGTCGACGGCATTGCGTAGCACTTGTGCGGCCCTATCATAGTCCGCATCGAGGTAGAGCGTGGAGCCCAGGGCAACCAAGGTCCTCACTCTGGATTCGGCCGATACATCAGCGCCGCTTTGATCCCGGTCAGCGGCAGCCAGCAACTGCTTGGCGGGGTCGTAAAGCCCCAAGCCCGCATAAGCTTGACCCATTGCGGTGCGTAGATCAGCCCGAATCGCGGGTTGCGTCTCAAGCCCGCGATTCACCTCGGATGCGCCTCGATCGAGCATTTCGCGAACGGTAATCGCGTTGCCACGATTTTCACCTGGATCGGCGATCGTGAACAAATGCACCATAAAATTCGTGGTGCGGTCCGCTGCTTCCTGCTCTATCAACGCGCGATTGCGCTTTTGGTACGCGATTACGCTCGTGACGGACGCCACCAACGCGAGTGCGGATAGCGAAGCTATGATTGCCGAAGTGTTCCGCCGCCGCCGCCGCCGCTGTTGCTGTGCTGCGGCTTCCGACGCCCGGACAAAATCACGAAGAGGAGCGTCGATGTCTTCGTACCACCTCGTCAGCAGATCGTGTGCCTCAGCCAGTGCGAGATCACTGAGCAGCCGATTTCGCTGTTGCGGGATGGGACTTCCAAGCCACAGCGAGTAGGCATCATGAACCCGATCGAGAGTTTCATAGTCGCGGCGTTCAGCGTCGACGGCGTTGCGTAACCGAGGCCAGCGGCTCAGCAACGCTTCATGACTCCAGCGCACCCAGGCGTTCGATGCGGCGCTCGCTGAAGTAAATACCGTGAACGCGCACACTAGGCGGGCGTCGGACAGCGAATCGACCAGTGTTCGCTCGGGAGTGCCGGGCGAAAACGCATTGAGCGGCGCCGGGTTTGCGGTCGGTGCCAAATCCTTCAGGCTCTTGCGGACCAATCTGCGTACCACGCGGGGAAAGGCCGCTCGAACGTTCTCGGGCAGCGAATTCAGTACTTCATCACCATGCTCGGCAAGTGCACCGGCCGCGCCCCCCAGCCGGTCATATGTTTCAAGTGTCAGCAGGTCTCCCTGACGCTCTCTGAATAGCTGCTCGAGCAAGAACGCTATCATCGGCAATGCACCGTCGCCACCCGCCTCTGCTTCAATCTCAGCAGCCAGGTCTCGACGTTCATTGACCTCGAATCGCAGGCCCGCCGCTTGTGCGGGGCGCCTGATGATCTCGCGATAATCCGCCAATCCAGGTGGAGCGAGATTGTAGATTCTGCCCAGATCTGTGAGGGCGCTCAGTTCTTGATCCTGACGCAGTCGGTCGTAGAAATCGTTGCGCATGGTCGCTACAACCCAGATCCGACCCGTCAATACCAGAGAGGTGAGCAATCGCAAGAATGACTCGCGGTCTGGCTGGGTGCGGGCGAATAACTCCTCCAGCTGATCGATTGCCAGCATGAGACCGATGCGACGGAGCGAACCCTCAGCGGCCTCCACGTTCGAAGCCTCGAAGGAAGCTCGGTCGAGTGCGCTGAGCACGGGAGCAACCGCGGAGTCAGGACTGCTGCGCGCAAGGGCGGCGAAGTCTGCCGGGGTTCGATAGTCACCATCCGCCAGCTGCCGCAAGCCCAGGTCTGCATCGTTAGGTCCTGCGCGCGCACCATAAAGGGCTGTTGCCAGTCCAGTGCATAAGTCGTCGCCCATCTCCCGAGGAGTGAGCGTTACGGTTTGAAACTTGAAGATGCCGTCGCTGCCATCTTCGCGAAATGCGGGGGCCCCGGCGGCACGCATGCGCGGTATGAGTCCCGCTCTCAAGAACGAGGATTTGCCGCTTCCACTCGGTCCTAGAATCAACAGGAAGGGCGCACCGCGCCGGCCGGTATCGGGTCCAATCGCCGCCTCGATGAAACGTGCGCGGGCGCGCCGGATGTCAGAGTCGCGCCCAAAAAACAATCCCGCATGACTTTCGTCGAAGGTATTGAGACCGCGATACGGTGAACCTTGCCGGTCCACGTGCCAAGAGATGGGAATGACGTGCCGGCGTCGCAACCATTCCCGAAGGTTGCTCTCCAATTGGCGGTCGAAGTCTGCGGGATCACCAAAACTCTGAAAGCCTGCGATGAAGTGGCCGGTGCTGGTGCGGAACCAACGCTCCCAAAACTGATCCAGAGACTTCTTCTGGGCCCGCTCGACATCGAGGAACTCCTCGCTGAAGAGGATCTTGGCGGTTTTGCGATAAACGAGAATATCGGGGAGGTTATCCCCGCGGCGCTCTCTCGCGTCGCGCGCCTCCTCGAATTCGTACTCAGTGCCAGTGCGCGATGTGCCATCAGGCCGATTAAACTGCGGCGGAAGATCGGTGCCTAATTTCTTCCAGAAGATGAACACGACCAGGTCATGTTCGCCGGGACTCATGATCTGGTCCTGGAACGTCTTACTGGCAGTGTAGAAAGACTCTTCCCAACGAGTCAGCGAAAACACCGGTTGACCCGGATGCTCGGCGTTCAGCCTGTCAATAACCGCCGTGGCACGGTTTCGTTCGGCCAACACATCGCCTGGCGATGACAGAAAGATGCGGTATATTTTTTCGGCCGTCGCCACTGCTTTATTATTCGACGTTGGTTTAAGACATCATCTGACTTGCGCCCGAATCTCCGTCACGTCGGTTTAGGCGCCTCACCCAAGGCATCGAGCGCATGATCGTGCACTTCCCAGCCGCGGCTCGTGAGCTCGGTCCGTGCTCGCGGCGAGACGGCACCCGACAGCCACAACTCCAATCCCTTGGGTGAGGGCGCCACGGCTGCATGCAGCTCAGTCTCGTAAACCGCGACGGCTTCGGTCCAATAAACCGCATCGAAGGAGCCCACCACCAAGATGCGCCCGTCCGCGGTCTGCGCCGTCGGCAGACGCAGGCCGGCAAGCACCCGCGCCACCGGAGTGTGTGCGTGGACTCGTGCCAGCAGCAGGGCGCTCTGCAGAAACACTTCGACTTCCTCTTCGCTCGTGACGCTCATCGCGTGCCGGAACAATTCGTCGCGTCCGGCGACACCGTCGAGCGACTTGGCGACTTCCGCCAAAATGCTCTGCCGGGTGGGGCTCAGCAGCAAGGTATTCTGGTATCGCTTGATCTCTGCGGCACTCAATCCGTAGCCGGCCAACACCGTGCGTTGACGCGCGCGCAATACGGCGGGATCCTCGTTGTAGATCGCGTCCATGGCACGACGGACATCGCCGAGATAGGGAACACCCGGCACGCCGACGAAATGCATGCCAAGATTCACCGCCGCCTCCACTTTGGCGAGGTGGTTGATCGCCTTACGCAGCACGCCATTGTTCGTGTAGGGGTCGACGCCTAGCTGTTGATAATAGCGACGCTCGGCGGCGGAAATCCCGAGATAGCGATCCGTGTAGTGAGTTGCATCAGCCTTTGCTGTCTTTGCGACATTGGACACTTTGGTACTCGTGCTCGATCCCGATCCGACCTGGTCCTTGACGTTGTCCGACACCTCGTTCGCCTGTTCCTTGTAACCGCTGAACAAGTGTGAGATGCCGCGAGGTATGCCGGTGATGGTTCCGACCGGATTGGTGACGACCTTTTCAACCGTCTTGACCTGGTCCTTTACGCCGCGGACAACGGCTTTGCCAGCCACCTCGACGTCGTTGGACTTGGCGATTTGGGTAAGCGCGGCGACTTCGCGAACACGCACCTTGAGCGCCTCCTGCCCGTACGCGGGAAAATCGCCAAAGCGGCTGTCGACGACGTAATGGTGCATGAGGCCGTCAGACTCGACCGGCTCGCTCACCTTGAAATTGGGTCCCACCGCGAGTTCAGGCGACAGACTGGCGCTGGCAGCTTCAGGGGGCGGCGCTTCGAAATCGGCCGCGAGGATTGCGGTGGCCAACAGCAACGCCAGCATCGTCGGGATTTTATGGGTGCGCATTGTTATCCTTCTATGGGCTCGAAAGACCACTCATCGGGAAAGCAGGGCATTCAAGAGGTTGTCCTGGAAATTGATATTGCCGGGAACGTCGGCATGCTCGGCGCAAAGAAAAAACGAAAAGGCGATCGGAAATCCGCCGCGATTCTGCACCGTCGGGTCGAGCGACTGCCGACCCAGAAGCGAAGCCTTCGTGACCCGGCCGTCGCCGGGCTCCCGGGTCAATTCATCATAGCGGCGGTCTTTCAGGGGATGCACGATCTTCTTGGGGTCGAAGCGCGGCACCATCCGACCGTGGTCGGACTCCACCAGCACGCGCGAGGCAGTCAGCTCGCAGTCCGCGCCGAATACGATGAGTTTGGCCGCGGACGGCGGTTGCTCCCGTTGCAAATTCCTCTGCAAGCGCCCGGCTCGAGCGAGCTGTTTGGCGAAGTAGCGTTGCAGGAGCGCCGCGCGCGATGCGCCGATTCGGGCCGTAAGTTCCGGATCGAACACGGACCACTGCAGATCACTCCAGGTCTTCACATCGAATACATCCCGCTCCGGGCTCGTGCTGTCCTCGGCAACCTGACGCAGTGGGCGGCCGTCGATGCCAATCAGCGGCTTGCGATCGGAATTCGGCAACAACTGGTATACGCTCGGCAGTGTCGCCAGTGTCTCGGGCTTGATGCTCTCGAAAACGAGTTTGGATCCCTCGATCAGGCTCTCGATGACGTCTGTCGAGCCGAGACTCGGCGTCGCGAGCAGGATCAATCGATTTATCTTCGATTCGCCCGCCATGGTAATGGACGGGGCGTCTTGATCCAGGACATCCTCGGTACCGAACTCGAGCAAATAACGGGAAACGATGCCGCCCATACTATGGGCAACGATATCCACCTTCAAATCCGGGCGTCCGTAGTCGAGCCGCAGCTGATCGATGAGCGCCGCCAGCTTACGCGCTGACTGCACGGTGTCGAGGCGCCAATCATACGGGAACAGATACAGGTGCCGTGTATAGGGGTCCTTGACCGGCGTCCCCGGCGTGGTCACCGCAAAGGATCCAGAATTGACCAGTGTGGCAATGATGGTGTCATAGAAATGCTGACCAGCGGCGCTGTCCGCCAAGGCAAAGGCTTCAATCGATCCCGGGTCGACCTGCAGGGTCTGTGGATCGATGCTGAGCGCCAGCTCGTGATAATCGTGGAACACGATTCGCATCAGACTGCCCGGCCACACGGTGCGGCCGGAGTTCTTGTCACGCAGCCGCGATCCCATGATGCCGGGGATCAAGATCAGCGGCGGCTGTTCGACCACCAGATTGGCTGACTGATATAGACGTGCAAGGTCCGGTGCCTTGGGTGCGCTGCTGCAGGCACAAAGGAACAGCACCAGCAGCGCTGTACCGACCACAAACCGTGAGTGCCGCCCAAGTGTGACCATATCAGCGCGGCACGAGCTCGCGATTGATCGCCAGCTCGTAGTCCACATCCGCCGCACTGTCATTGCGCACGTCGATCAAATACGAGCCATCATGGCGCGGGCGCCATCGGCATTGCGAGTTGTGCTCATCGCTCCCGCCGGTGCAGATCAGATTGTTCAAGTCGTCGTAGACGAATAGATCCAGATCGGCGGCGGTGAGCGGCCTTATGTAAACCATCGCCATCTCGCCCGCCGCGAAACGAACTTCGGCTCGATCGGCCGACTTCTGCTTGATCTGCTTGTGCAAGAGCGTGACGCCGATCGGGATCACGGGAATCTCGCGCAGCTTCAGCCGGCGCACGTCGGCGATCAATGCTTGCGTGTTTCTATTCGATCCGGCCAGCTGCGAGGCGCGTGCCAACAGCGAAGGCCATGAGTGGGTGCCGGCGGCGTCGGCGCCGTCGAGGGGCGGCGGCAGCATTTTCCTGATCTTGGCGGCTTCGATGAGCGCCAGTGGATCCGCATATTTTTCGCCGAAATCCGCGAGGGTGTCCGATAATCTCAACTGCGCGATCGCCGCCGTCGCGTCGGTATCGGCAGCTGGGCTGCGATCGACGTTCTGTTGCTGCGCGGCGAGCGCCCCCAGCGCGAAGCTGGCGCCGAGAATGACGGCGGCATAACACCGAAGCCGCCAGCGCCTCATGGGCGAAAACGAGAAGACCCGGGGGCAGGCGATCACGACAGCTCCGTGCATATCGAATCAGCCTAATCATACGCATTCCGCGACAAGCACGGCAATGGCTCGACTTCATGACGTTTCACCGACGCTGAATTGCAGCACCTTGATCGCGGAGGCTTGCTGATCGCTGTCCGAGAGCACAGAGCGGGTGCCCCGGGCGCTGAATCCGATGCGCTCCAGCAGCGCGGCGAGTCCTGTTCCCTGTTCGTGACGGGCTGCACCGGGCTGCGCCAGGTATCCCAAATCATGCGGTCGGCCCGCGCGCGTCTTTTCAATGATGAACACCAAGCGATTGTCGCCGGGCGAACGAGCCCAAGCGGATATCTCGATCCGGGCGCTCCCCTTGCGCAGCAAGTTGCTCTCTTGATCCACGGGAAAGACGGGCGTGATACCGAATCGCTCATCCAGCGCGAGGACGGTTACGTCCAGATCCTCGGCGCCGGTATTCTGTAATTGCAGCGCCATCTCGGCACCTAACGGCAGCGCGTCGTTATTTGGCTCGCCGATTCTCTGCCAGCGACCCGTCGGCCCCCGCGTCCGTAATTCGGCGGCGAGCATGCCGGTCTGATCCGGGTAGTCATGGGCGAGCCGCAATAGTCCGACGATGCGACTGGCCCGGAACAGGACGCGCCTAAAATCCTCCGCTGCATGGGGTGACTCGAGGTCGATACCCACGGGAGAGTTCGGGCGCATCCCGGTCTGCGCCACGTAAAGGCGGTGCTCTCGCACCAGGAGAAACAAATCGGCGGTATCGATGTTGCTCGTCAACTGCGCGCCGGGTGGCAAGGTTTCAGCGCTAGCCGCCAGGCGTCGCGCGGACTCAACCGCCGCAACCACCCGGTCCGAGGCGCCGGGCAGGGGACAGCCGTTCGGCGCCGGCATCGAATCGAAGCAGTCCGCGGGGCCTGCAATGCGCACCGTGGTATCAACCTCGTTGCGCAGCACCCGAACGACGCCGCCGGCGATCGCATCGCTTCGATCCTTGGCGACATGCCATTCGGTCAGCATCTTGGGGTCTCGGATGGGCTCGGCCGAGGCGTCGGCAAGCGATACGCGGCTGACCTGCAGCAAGCCCATCGGCGTGGCGCTGCGTGCTTCGGCCGAGTACAGCGCCAGCAAAGAACCGCGCGTTATTCCATTGAGCCGGCCGGCATCAACTCGAAAACTGGCGCCGTCGTGGCGTGCGGGCCACGCTGCCGGGGCGAGCAGCGGGGCTCCCGGCGTTCCAATCGCGCGATCCAAGTCACCTTCGAATTCCGGCGTTGTCGAGGGGTATGTAGCGGCGTACAAGGCGAGAATTCGATGAGCGACGTCGCGGTAGCTTCCTCCGCCGCTGACCGCAAGGGCTTTGAGCAGGGAATAAGTAAACAGTCCGTGAACCTTGTTTCCCGGCTCCCCCGCCGGCAACGGCATCTCACAGGGGCGATATCGCGCGTCTGCGGCATAGAAGGCGACGTAACGGCCGGCTAGCGCAGTATTTTGCAACTTCACGTACGGAGCCGCACCCGCTTCTGGGCCGCCCGCCTCTGGCAGTTCGGGAATTCCCAACTGCGCGGGTGCCACGCCGCGCGTGCGCACATGCGGGATCATCAAGGCCCGCGCCATGGTGGCCGAATGACAACTGTCGAACACCAGCCACACGAAAATGCCGCGTGCGCGTAAGGTTTCGACGAAGCGTCCGATCTCGCCCCCCGTGATCGCCCCCGCCACCTGCCCTGCACCCGCGTCGAAGCGCCCCGCATCGCGCGGCAGAAAAATCTCTTCCAGCCCGTCGGCCTTCGACCATTGAGGCCCAACTTGCGGTTGCTGCGCACCGTGTCCGGCAAAGTAAAGGAAAGCGATATCGCCGGAAGCCATTTTTTTCGGCAAAGAGCTGAGAGCCGCGAGGATCGCGGCCCGGGTGGGCAAACCATCCGCACCGGCTACCTGATCGGCCAGCACCGTCAGCTGTTGACGTGGTACATGTTGGCGGCCAAGCCAGGTGACCATCAGCGGCACGTCGTTTGGTGGGCCATCCAAGGCAAGCGATGCATCCAACGCGGGATACTGCCCGACCCCGACGAGCACTCCCCACCAGTGAATGCCGGGCGGCTCGCTCGAGCCCGCGGCGGCCTCGAGGGGCAGGAGAAACAGCAGTGCTAGCCAGCGGCAGGACATGCACGGGACTCGGGAGCGAAATGCCGGTTATATTGTGCGCGAACGGCTGGTGTCAAATCGCACGTATGGGGAGTCAATATCTGCTTGCCGACGACGATGGGACGGAATCCCTCAGGCGGGTTTGAAGATTGAATATGTCATTAGGCGACCCCGGAGGCTTGCGGCCTGCCACGATACAGCGATTGCTGCGCCTTTCCGCTTTCATGTCTTTTCCGGCCTGTGTTCCCCTGGTGAGCGTGGTCATCGTGGTGGGCGTCGTTTGCATCGGGTTTGCGTGGTGGAAGGTGTTGCCTGCGATTCTTCCCGGCGACGAGCTCTTCAATGCAGAGCGCGTTGCCGCCCTCACCGTGCGCACCGTCGTGGGTTGGGCTCAGCCGCCGGATGTGCCGCCGCCGCCGCAGCTGTCCAAATACGGCATCGTGCTCTTGGCCGTTGGCGCCTTGCTTCTCGCCATCGGATTGTTCATCCGCGCTTCACGCACGATGATCAATGCGCTCTTGGTGGGGCTCGCCCGCGAGCTGCGGCTGGTTGTTTTCAGCGACGCCGCCGGTGCGCTCGTGACTGCTGAAAACTCGCGGTTGACGACTGTCCTCCTTGACGATGGGCGTAGCGGACGGCAGGGAGCCCATCTAACCTTGCCGCTTGACCCATTCTTTCTTGACAAGGTACTGCCTCGCTGCGCGGTGCATACGCGTGAACTGCTCGCGCTCGGCGTCGACGCCAACGCCAATCTTGACCTGGGCCGGCGCCTGATCGGCCATCGACAGCGTCGCGGAACGACCCGGCAGCTCGATCGGTTGCTGCTGCGAATTGACCAAAGAGAACTGCGAAGCGCAATCGGCCGGGAGGGTTGCGACGAATTCTGGGCGGGCGCCGCGGACGTGCGATTGACCTCCGTACCCGAGGTCCGCTGTCGCGCGTTGTTGCGCGATCAGCCGCCGAACAAGATGCGCCTGTACCGATGCGAAGCACGTCCGGCGATCGTCATCATCGGCTTGGCCGAAACGGGTTTGGAACTGTTGACCAGGTTGTGCGCGCAAGCGCAATCGCCGAGCCACGATCCTTTGCTGCTTGTGTTGGTCGACACGGAGGCACCCGCCATTGCGCGCGAATTGCGCGAATTATGGCCCGCGGTGTCTTTGGTGGCCGCACTCTCGCCGCTAGCCCTGGAATCGCGCCTGCCGCAATCAGCGGTATCGCTGGCGCGGCATTTGATGGCGGAGCGGCTGATTCCCACCAGCGTGTACATTGCTTTGGACGATCCGCTGCTGGCGGCGGCATGGGAGCGCGAAGTCAGTCTTGCGGTGCGCGTCGTCGGCCAGCACTCGCCGTTGGTGCTGAACGTCGCGCAAGCCAGTGGCGCGGATGCCCCGCCGCTGTTGGGCGAAGAGCGGTTGGAGCTGCTGTTGCGTCAATTGCACTTGAACTACCTGCGGCGGCACGAGCAACAGACCGCGGATCCTGCGATAGAGTGGGCGCGGCTGCCCTTCGATCTGCAGGAGGACAATCGCTCTGCCGCCGACCATTTCTGGACCAAGGGCCGCGATCTCAGCATTCGTATCGCCGTGGATGAAGGGCCCAGCGCTGCTTTCACCGCGGAATCCGCGCTCGAGGCCCTGGCGGCGGCGGAACATCGCCGCTGGCTCGCCAGCCGTGGCGTATCCGGATGGCGATTCGGCGAGGTCTATTCGCTTTCGGATCGCACCCATCCGTCGATCAGGCCCTGGTCCGAATTGGGTGAGGCGCAGCGCGACGCAAATCGAAACGTGGTGCGAGGCATCGGCGGCACATTGAGCGCCGCTGGATTCCGTGCGCAGCCGCTGATCAGTTTCTCGATCCCCCGCAACGGCCTCGCCGAGGACGGCGTCGCGAGGCTGATCGACACCGCCCGGGAACGCGTGCGCGCCGCCAACGGGGTGCTGCAGGTAGTCTTGGCCGTGGAAGATACGCGCAGCTTTCGCCTTGCCCAGTATCTATCCGAGCCGCCCGACCTGGTGCTGTCACTGGTGCTTTCTCAACCCTTGGTGGGACTCGCCTTGGCAGCGCATCTGCCCGAGGCTGCCGCCGTGCAAGTCGCGCAACGCGCGCAGACCGTGTGGCTCACAAACGCGGACGCCGTTGATGAATTGCTGGCGGCATGGCCCGAGATCGGCGGGCAAACCGCATGAGGCGGCTCCATGGCTGGTGTCTCGCTGTGCTGATAGCCGCACAGGCCGTGGCGGTCAGCCGCTCACCGCCACCGGAAACCACTGAAAAGGAGATCTACCGAGGGGGCACACATGTGCTCATCATCGGGCTCTCAGCTTATCGTGACCGCAGTTGGCCGGCGTTGAACGGCCGGCGCGATGCGCAGCGCATCCAACGAATGTTCTTGGAACGGGGGGTACCTGCATCCAACATCACCCTGGCGCTGCCCACGCCTGGCAGTAAACCTTCGCTGGAAGAAATCGTCGTTCGCTTCGGCGCGCAGTTGTCCGCCGCGGCGAGCGCTGACTCGCGAGTGGTCGTGTATATAGCCGGTCATGGCTATACCGCCAACGGCGTCGGCTACTTGGTGCCGCCGGATGCGCCGGACCCGCATGCGGATCCCGCCGCTTTCAAACTGGCAGCAATGCCCGTGGGTACGCTGCTGATTCGGATCTCGGAGTTTCACGCTGCGCACCTCATGCTAATCCTCGACTCCTGCTTCTCAGGCCTCGCGCTCGAGAGCCTGCCACGCGAGCGCTTTCCCCATCCGGCCCCAGCGCCTGATTCCCGCAAGCGGGTATTGCAGGTCATCACCGCCGGCGGTGCGGGGCAGACGGCGGCGGACGATGGGCAATTCGCGGAACTCGTGGCATCGGGACTGGTGGGTGCCGCGGATTTGAATCTGGATGGCTGGATTAGCGGCACGGAACTCGGGGTGTATCTGCGTTTGCGCATGTCAGAGATCAGCGGCGGCCGTCAGACTCCCACCTTCGGCAACATCATCCAAGGGCGGGAGCTTGCCGAGGGCGAGAATTGGTTTGCGTCGGCGCAATCGCAGCTGACTTCGCCGGCTCGGCCGGCGATAACTCCGGATCACCCCACGTTTCGCGATTGCGACGAGTGTCCGGTGCTGCGCGTGGTCCCCGCACCCGGGGAAGAGACCGGGGACGGAGATGCGTATCTGGCGATGGGCATTCACGAGGTCAGCTTCGATGAATATGACGCCTGCTTCCGCGCCGGTGGCTGTACGCATTGGGCGTGGAGTGCCTCCGGGAATCGCGGGGCATATCCGGCCACGGACGTGAGCCGCGACGATGCGACGCAATACACACACTGGCTCGGCTGCCTGACCAACAATAAATACCGGTTACCGTCGGACGCCGAATGGATGGCGGTCGCTGAACCGGAATCCAAGCGCTTTGCGCGCAGCCTGATCAGCGGTCCTGCCATCGCCAATTGCAGAGGCTGCGGCACGCGAGCAATCGAGCCTGCTGCCGTGCCGGTCGGATCGTTCCCGCCGAGCGAACTCGGCCTCTACGATCTAATCGGCAATGTATGGGAATGGGTGGCCGACTGCGGCACGGACTTAGATCTTAATTGCCGTAAGGGGCTCGTTCGGGGGGGCGGGTTCACCACTCGGTCGAGCGTTGCGGGCATGCTCCCATCCGGGCGCGTGTTGGCCTATCAGCGTGACCGCAACATAGGGTTCCGAGTCGCCCGAGAACTGGATGGCACCTCGCCTAGCGCACAGGGACTTTGTGGTGCCACGAAACTTCCGTGAGGAATTATGGTTGCGGATGCGACGGGTCTGATCACCGGCCGTGCGCTTATTGTGTTAGGCCTCTGATTCAATTGAGATTGCTTTCGATTTCCACGGTGTACTGATAACCTCAAGTTGCGGCGACGCTTCGGTCGCACGTACTCTCCCCTAATTTGCTGGGCACCTGTTTGCCCAGCGTGGCGATGCGCTGGCGTGGAGAAATCGTGCTGGATGAGAATGTCGACCGGGCCATGTCTCCGCCGATCGCGGGGCCCTTGGATGATCCGTTCAAGTATTGGCCCAATAGCGATCTGCTGATTGACGGCGAAGATCGCGCGTTCTTTGCACGCCACTACGCGAAGTTCGCGCCGATATTCGATTGGCCGGAATTGCGCGCCCTGTTTGTCATCCACGACGCGGCTGCGGCGAGTGCGCGTAAGCACAGTCAACGAGCAGGCGTAATCGCCATTGCTACCGGCTTTTTGAGTCTGAGTGTCGCAGCGGCGGTCCCGTTGACCGATGAATTGACCAAGGCCAGCGCCGCATTGCAGTTGCGCACGCAGGCGGTCTTGGGCGGTATAGCCGCCTTCCTGGCGATCGTGAGCATCGTGATCGGCTATACGCAGGTCCTTAAAGGAGAGGGCAAAACCCGATGGTTGACCAATCGGTTCTGGAGCGAGCGGATCCGCCAGTTTCATTTCCAGCTGATCATCAATCATCTGCCGCAGCTCGTCGCAGCGCTGAAGGATTCGGCCGCGATGCAGGATTGGCTGGAGTTCAGGACGCGCGCGTTGGATCGATTCGAGCATGATTATCTTCGTGGGGTGGAAGATAAAATACGGCATCTAGAGATCGATGAGGCGGAGGATGAGCCGTGGCTCTCGAGCGAATGGAAAACACCTGGCCCCATACCTGCGGAAAGCGCGCAGTTCACGCAGCTTCTGCAGCTGCTCGAGCAGCAGCGGTTTGGCATTCAACAGCGTTATGCCGAGCGGCGTCTGGCAAACGGTTGGCACTCGCCGGAGAGTCGTGCGCAGTGGGTGCTCAAATTGTCGGATACGTTGACCGCCGTGTTGCTCCTGGCAACCATTACGGTGGGTATTGGATCGTTGATCGCGATCGTGGGCGGTGAAAACCCGCTGTTCCGATTGATCGCGGGATTTGTCGCGGCGCTGTCGAGCTGCAGCATCGTCGCCATGCGCGCCCTGAAGGAAGGGCTGCTGTTCAGTGCGGATGCCGAGCGCTATCGTTGGTATCTGGCAGCAGTGCGTAGCCGGTATCGGCGCTACGACGCAGCGGATATCACGGAGAAAATAAGGCTCTTTCGCGAACTCGAGCACCTGGCGTATCAGGAAATGCGCCGTTTCATGCTGTCGGGGTCAGAGGCGCGGTTCATCATGTAAGGGGTCGCGGGTGTTGCATTGGGCACGACGTCCAGCAGATACAGCCCCCCGGTGGGCGGACCGCCCTCGGCATTGCCGGTGGCGAAGCTGCCGTGGCCCAGCACCGTGTAATAGGCCGCCGCCTTGGACATGAATCAAATTATATCCCAGCGAACCAACCAAACCCCAAACTCTCCCAGCGGCCGCCCGGATACTTATTGGTCACTTCAATGGCGGTGATCCACTTCGGGTTCTATAGCCGAGCTTCGTCGACATGCGCAGGCGCAGCGGAAAACCGAACGGGTCCGCCAGCGGCGCACCGGCATATTTGGTGGCGAGCAGCGTCTGCGGATGCAACGCCGTCGCCATGTCGATGCTGCTCGGATAGTCGTCGGCCGTCTTGAACGCCACATACTTTGCCCGTAAATCCGCTCCCACCCGTTCCAGGAAGCTGCGCAGAGTGGGCCCTGACCAGCCGCCGATATAATCCCAGCCTTCGACACAAATGTGTTTGATGACCATCTCGGTCTCGGGCAGCGTCGCCAAGCGCTCCACCGTCCACGGACGCTTGTCGGCGATCAGCCCGGCGAGTTCCAGTGTCCAGTTCTGCGCGCTGACCGGCTTCACGCGAGTGATATCGTAATAGGCGTTGAATTTGGGGGGCTTCAGAATCATCGACGGCGGATACGTGGGCGCGAGGTGCGCGGGGTCGAACAACGCCGCCTGGACCCGGTCGTTGAATGAGGAGACGTATCGCAGCGCTTTATCCACGGCGGCATCCGAATTGACATCACACCCGGTGAGCAGGGCGAGCGCGCCCAACGACAAACCGCCGCGAAGCACGCGGCGCCGCTCCAGCAAGCGAATGAGGCGCCGATGATTATCGAGAATCGCAGGGTCCGGCAGCGTTGCAGGCCGAAACGGCGATTTCATGACGGCTTCTCGCCGGTCGGCGGACGCGGACCGCCGGTCAGCATGGCCCACAGGCTTTGCGGAACCAAGATCGACAGCGCGACATGGACCACGAGAAAACCGACGATGACCGACATGCCGATGAAATGTTCGAGGCGCACCGCCTGAAAGCCACCCAACACTGCGACCGCCGCCGAGAATTGAATCGGCTTCCATACGAGAAGCCCGGTCACGACCTGCAAAGCGCCGACGAGAATGACCATGACGTAGAGAAACTTTTGCACGGCATTGTAGACGGTGAGATCCTCGTGCCCGATCTTGAGATGCAGCGTGTCACACACGGTTTGCACGAGTTCCCCGACCCGTATGGGAAGCATGCGTTTGCGCAAACGGCCGGTGACCAATCCATAGATCATGTAGCACAGTCCGTTGACCGCGAGCAGCCACATGCCCGCAAAATGCCAGAGCAGACTTGGCGCCGCCCACGTGCCGAGACGAAAGGTCTCGGAGAAATGCAGTCCCGGTACAATGACGTAATCATCGTAGATGCCCCATCCCGACATGATCATGACGACCATGGCAATCGCATTGATCCAATGCATGAGCCGCACCGGCCACGGATGCAGTCGCGGCGCCATCAATGCGAGGGGTGGGCCAAGCCCATGTGGACGATCTCCTCAGACCCCAGTGAGGTTCCGGCGCCCTGATAAATGGGGAAATTCTCGAGCTGTTGCGGCGTGAAATCGAGCACTTCCAACTCCGTGCCGAGGAGCACCATCGCATCGAGAGGTACGCTGATTTTGTGGGTACCGAACCCCAAAAATCCGCCCAGGGTCATGACGATCGCCGGGCCGCCATCGAGACGGATGACCTGCTCGACATGGCCGAGAATCCGTCGGCTTTCGACGGGTTCCAAGACGGTTCGATGAATGAGATCTCCGACCCGCACCGGCTGGGGAAAGCGTTTCGCCGCAAAACTCAGCCGATCGATTCCGGGCGGCGCAGGCTGTTGCGCCGCCGCCGCCGCGCACAACAAGGCGAGCGCCAGTGCTCTGCTGCGCAAATTCCATCCATATGTCATACCGAGTGACATGATCATACACCCCGACTTCGGATAAAATGCGAACGCGTGGCGGTCAATCGTGTGAGGGGTATCGAGATGGCGTACGACTATCGGCAGTTTTACATCGACGGACACTGGGTCGATCCCGCGGTATCCCAGGAATTTGAGGTCATCAATCCGGCAACCGAGTCCCCGGCGGGCGTGATTTCCATGGGCAGCGCCACCGATGTCGATCGGGCGGTCGCGGCCGCGAAACGCGCCTTCGAGAGCTACTCGCGCACCACGCCCGCCGAGCGCCTGGCGCTCATGGAACGTATCCTCGCCGCCTACCAGGCGCATTACGACGAAATCGCGCAGGCCATTTCGGTCGAGATGGGCGCACCGATCACGCTCGCGAAAGGCTCGCAGACATGGATCGGCGTCGGCCACATCAGCGCCATGATCGACGTGTTGAAGACCTTCAAGTTCGAGGAGGCGCACGGCAGCATCCGCCTGGTTCAGGAACCGGTCGGTGTTTGCGCCTTGATCACGCCGTGGAATTGGCCGATCAATCAGGTGGCGGCCAAGGTCGTCCCGGCGCTGGCGGCCGGTTGCACGATGGTGCTCAAGCCCTCGGAGTACTCACCGTTCAGCGCGATCCTCTGGGCCAAGGTCATGCACGAAGCCGGCGTCCCCGCGGGCGTCTTCAACCTGGTCAATGGCGACGGCCTCCGCGTCGGTGAAGCGCTCGCCTCGCACCGCGATATCGACATGGTGTCCTTCACCGGCTCGACGCGTGCCGGCACCGCCGTCGCGAAGGCGGCAGCCGCCTCGGTCAAGCGGGTCCACCAGGAACTCGGCGGCAAGTCGCCGAACGTGCTGCTCGATGACGCCGATTTCGAAAAAGCGGTCAATAAGAGCGTGCTGCACGTGTTCCAGAACTCCGGCCAATCCTGCAATGCGCCGACGCGCATGCTGGTGCCGGCCGCCAAGCTCGCCGAAGTCGAGCGGATCGCGCAACGGGTCGCCGCCGCGGTGATCGTTGGCGACCCGGCATCGGAACGCACCACTCTCGGCCCCGTGGTCTCGAAGCTGCAGTTCGATCGCATCGAGGGCTACATCGAGAAGGGAATCGCCGAGGGCGCACGCCTGGTCTGCGGCGGTGCCGGGCGGCCCGAGGGCCTTAGCAAGGGCTACTACGTCAAACCGACGATCTTCTCGGACGTCAACAATCAAATGACCATCGCGCGCGAGGAAATCTTCGGGCCCGTGCTCTGTATCCTGCCCTATGAGACCGAGGATGAGGCTATACAAATCGCCAACGATACGCCCTATGGGCTCGCCGCTTACGTGTGGTCACGGGACAACGTGCGGGCGCGGCGGGTCGGCAGTCGCATCCGCGCAGGACAAGTATCTTTGAACGGCAACTCCGGCGACATGCGTACGCCGTTCGGCGGCTTCAAGATGTCCGGCAACGGGCGAGAGTGGGGCGAACACGGTCTGCGCGACTTTCTCGAGGTCAAAGCGGTGATCGGCGTGGACGCGGCCTGACTCGCCGCGCCGGCGAAACCTAATCGAGCAGATCGGGCTGCTCGCGGACGATCAGGTCCCACAGAGGCTGATATTGGAACCAGCCGACGCGCGCATTGCCAACCTGCTTTTGCGCGACCCTCGCGCTCTCAGGCGAGATCGAGCGCGGCTTGCCGGCGGCTTCGGCCATCAGCTGGGCCTGGCAGGAGCGCTCCATGGTAATGAAGAACCATGCCGCTTCATCCACGGTGCGGCCCACGGTCAGGATGCCGTGGTTCTGCAGAATGACCGCCTTACGAGGCCCCAGCGCCTGGGCGATGCGATCGCCTTCCGAACTGTCGTAGACCACGCCCGTGTAGTCGTCGAAAACACTGTGGTCCTCGTAGAAGGCGCAGGCATCCTGCGTCAGCGGATCGAGCAGTCGTCCGAGCGTGGACCAGGTCTTGCCATAGAGCGAGTGAGCGTGCGCGGCAGCCATCACGTCCGGCCGCGCCATGTGCAGACGGGAGTGGATGGCGAAGGCTGCTTCATTCACGGGACGTTTGCCCTCGACGACGATCCCGTGCTCATCGACCAGGATCAGGTCGGACACCCGGATGAGCCCGAAATGCATGCCGAACGGATTGACCCAGAAATGATCGAGCCGTTCCGGATCGCGCACGGTGATATGGCCGGCGACACCTTCACTGAATCCAAATTTGGCGAAGAGGCGAAAGGCCGAGGCGAGGCGCTGTTTGCGATGCAGACGCTCCTCGGCGAGCGTTTGAAACACCGGCAAAGGCGGTGTTTTGGCAACCTGGACCCCATCGATGAATTGGGTGCCCAGGGTTTCCGTGCGGGGTTCAATGTTGAGCGTCGTGGCTGCCATGATGTGTCTTCGCGTAAAGTTCATTGACCGGGAATCCAGTGCGCCGTCGCCGCCGCCGAATGGCCGAACGCCGGAAGCCTGGCATTCAATTCCTCGATGGTGCGAATTTTACCCTGCCGCAATTCCGCCTGGGTCAGCAACGTCGGCTGCACCACGATATCATGCGGCAAGTCCCCACCGGACACCGCGATGGCGGCGGCGCGGATCGACACCGCGCCGACCACCGCGGGATTGGTCGCCGCGGTCGCAACCCACGGACTCCCCGGCTCGGTGATCTCGCTGATGTCGGCTGTAGAAACGTCACCGGAATAAATTTTTACCTGGTCGGACAGGCCGAGCTCCACGAGCGCCAGCTTCACGCCCCGCGCGGCTTCGTCCCAGGGCGCAAAGAACACGGTGATCTCCGGATGCGCCCGCAACGCCGCCTTGGCCTGATCGGCGGTCGAGATGGCGGTCGTGTCGTTGACCACGCCGATGCGCACCCTCTCGACAATGCCGGGATTGGCCGCCTTGACCTCCCGCCAGGTCTCGTCGCGCCGATCGAGCGGCGCAAAGCCGGCAACATACGCATAGCCGGCCTTGAACGCCGTACCATTCTCCTTGATCGCCTGTTGCAACGCGAGGCGCGCCAGGGCGTGATCGTCCTGTTCCACCTGCGGGATCTTGGGATTGTCCAGATTCACGTCGAAGGCCACCACCTTGATGCCGGCATCGAGCGCTTTTTGCGCGACGTCCTTCAATGATTCCGGCAAGCCATGGTCGATCACGATGGCCTTCACGCCGAGATTGATCGCCTGTTCGATCTGCGCCCGCTGCTCCGACGCATTCTGCCGGCCGGGAAACAACCGCAGGTCGATGCCCAACGCGCGCGCCTGCGCCTGGGCGCCGGCTTCATAGGCCTGGAAGAAATCGCCCGCCGAGAGATAGCGAACCAGCGCGATCTTCACGCCGCCCTGGTCAAACGGCGGCGGCGCGCCGGCAATGCCGGCGGCGCAAGCACTGGCGGCGAACGCGAGGCTCAGCGAGGTGGACAGCAGGATCTTCATGATGAACTCCCCAAAAGAATGAAATCAGCTTGTACGGCGTCTGAGGCCGTAGGTGAGCGACAGGGCGCCCACCAGCACGGCACCCTTGACGAAATCCTGGGTGTAGTAAGGGGCGTTCAGCATGGTCAACCCGTTGAGCAGGACGCCCACGAAGATCGCGCCGACGACCGTCCCGAACACGTTCGGGTAACGCCGGTCGAGCACGGCAAATCCGATCAACGCCGCCGCCACCGCATCGAGCAGCAGCGACGCGCCGGAGGAGACGTCCCCACGCCCCACGCGGGCGGCGACCACCAGGCCGCCGAGGGCCGCGAGCGTACCCGAGATGACATAGGCGGAGAGCCGCAACGCACGGGTCGGCGCGCCGGCGAGCCGGGCCGCCACTTCATTGCCGCCGATCGCATAGAGCAGTCGGCCGAAACGCGTGTGTTGGGTCAGCACATGCAGCACCACCGCGATGCTGAGCATGAGCAGCACCGGCACCGGCAGCACGCCCCCCAACCGCGCCCGCCCGAGCGCCAGGAAATTTGGGTCGAACACACCATTCGCGGATTCGCCGCCGGGCAATATCAGTCCGGTCGAGATCGATCGCCCGGCGGTCGGGATCAGCTGCAATCCCGTCAGCAGGAAATTCATCGCCAGGGTCGCGAGCAGATCCGGGATGCGCAGCCAGATGATCAGCCCGGCGTTGACGAGACCCACACCGGCGCCAAAGGCCAGCACCATCGGCACCGTCGCAACTGCATCGAACTGCCAAACCACCATCGCGTAGCTGGCGGCCATGACGCTCGAGGCGGCAACCGCGCCAATCGACAGGTCGAACCCACCCACGGCCAGCGTCAAGGTGACGCCCGCGGCCAGGATCGCCACCACCGCAACGGACTGCAGTACGCTCATTAAATTGGCGATGTGCAGGAACGCCGGGTCGGCGCGCGTGAAGCCCACGACCATCGCCGCCAGCAGCAGCAACAGTCCCGACTGCCGGACCCGGCGGGCCACGAGCCACCCTCGCGCCGGGATGGGCCCGCGGGGCACGGCAGAAGGCGTGTCCAGTTCGGCCGTCGGTTTGTCGTTCACGCCGCGAACCTGTCGGGATCCATCCAAGGGGTCAGCCGATGCCGCTCCATCACGAAAATCCGATCGGCGAGCTGCAGCGCTTCCTCCGGGTCGCTGGTGGCGACCAAGGTGGCGGTGTCGCGATCGGCGCGCAATGCCGCGACGATGTCGGCCCGGGCGCCGACATCGACACCTTGAAACGGCTCGTCCAGCAATAGCACCCGCGCCGGCTCGGCCTGCCAGCGGGCAAGCACGACTTTCTGCTGATTGCCGCCGGACAATGTGGCGAGCCGCGCGTGCGGACCGGCCGCGCGGATGCGCAATCGCGCGATGGCGTTCACCGCCGCGTGTCGCTCCCGATCGCCGAACAGAAATCCCGCCGGAAACCAGCGCCGCAAATGCGGCAACGAGATGGTTTCGGCCACCGAGCCACCCGGCCAGTCCGACGGCACGAAGGAACTGCGGTGCCGGTCCGGCCCTGCGAGTACCACTCCGGCGGCGATCGCCTCGCCGGGCGAGCGCGGCTGGAACGTCTTGCCGCAGAGTCGCAGAGTACCGCCCGCGATCGGCGCCGCGCCGCCCAAGGCCGCGAGCAGCCGACTCTTGCCGGCGCCGAGCGGGCCCGTCAGGGCGACGACCTCGCCGGCCCGCAAGGTCAGATCGAGAGGCGGCCCGCCCGCCGCCAGCACCAAGTCCCGCGCTTCGAGAACGACCGCGCCGCACTCGCGTCGCTCCGCCGCGAGGCTGTCGATCGGCCGGCCAATCATGGCGGTCAGCGCGGCCGAGACATCGATGGGACGCGGCAGGTCGGCCGCAATCCGCCCGCTCCGCAGCACCACGGCGCGATCGGCCAGCCGCTCGATATCACCGGTGCGGTGAGAGATATAGAGAATCGCGAGCCCGCGTGAGCGCAAGCCTTCGAGCACGCCAAACAGCCGCGCCGCCTCCCCCGCCGACAAGCTGGCGGTCGGTTCATCGAGGATCAGCAGCGCGGCGTCCCGCGACAGGGCGCGGGCGATGGCCACCATCTGCTGATCGGCCGGGCCGATCTCGCCGAAATCCCGGTCCAGCGGCAGGTCGAACCCAGCTTGGGCGGCCACCGCCGCCGCCGCGCGGCGCACCGACCGGCGCGATACGAACAGCGGCGACCCTGAAGCGACAAATCGATCGAGCAGGAGGGCGTCGGCCACGGTGAGACCAGGCGTGCCGGCGTGCTGGGTGGATTGATGCACCGTGGCGATGCCGGCGCGCGCCGCTTCCGCCGGCGACGCGGGCGCAAAGGTTCGTCCCCGCAGCAGCATGCGGCCCGCGTCAGGCGCATGGGCCCCGGACAATATGTTGACCAATGTCGATTTGCCGGCCCCGTTCGCCCCCATCAGGGCGAGAATGCGCCCAGCCTCAATACTCAAGTCAACGCCGGCGAGAGCAGGCGTGGCGCCAAAAGTCTTGCGCAGCCCGTGGAGTGTCAGAATTTGGTCCGGCGCCTTCATCGAAGTATCGTACATGCAAGTCTTAGCGGGCTTATATCAAGTTCTATGCGGCTTATATAAATGCCGGCTCACATGAATGCGCGCCTTTCTTGTCTGTCAATCCACCTTAGGCGACATCGGTGGAAAAGAATCGGCGATCCCGAGGGGTTTGCTACGCCTCTCGCAACTCGTGGCCCGCGCCGAACGGGGCGAGCGCATCGTTATCGCGCGGGATGGGAAGCCCGTTGCGATCGACGGTGCAGGCGGCAATCTGAGCAACGCCGATTTAGATCGCCTCCTTTATGGCAAGTCGTGAGGTTTGCGTCGACACATCATCAACGCCGGCAAAACGGATGGAAAGTCGCACTAGGGCTAGGTGAAGGTTGCGTGGCTAAGTGAAGGTTGCGTGAAGCTGCGGGTTGTCCCGCGGCTTCACGCGCCGACGGCATTCCCGTGAAGGCATCAGGCTTCGGCTCAGCATTGCGTGCCGCGGCGACTGCACGGATGCTACGTCGTACCGTCTTGCCCCGCTCCGCGGCGCAGCCCCCTCACAACTGATCGAGGATCTCGCGGCGCTTGCGCTCGTAGTCTTCGGGGGTAATCAGGTCCTGGTCGCGCAGTCTCTTCAGACGCCGCAGCCGCTCTTCGATGGAACCGCTTGGCACCTTCGTCGCCGAATCCGCCGTGGATGGTGCGGCCACGGCGGCGACTGGCTGGGTGGGCGCGAACGTTGGCACGGACAGGGTCGCTGTTGCCACGGGCGGGGTAGGGTGCGCCACCTGGCCGGCCGCGAGCGCACCAACGTTGACGATCAGCCAGTCGGCGCGTGGCTTGGCGTCCTGCATGAACAGGCTCACGTTCTCGCCGAGTTCGAAATGCGCGCCGCGGGGGTAGTGCGTTTCTTCGGCGCGACCACCTGTCTGATGCGGGTGGAGGCGGCGATCGAGCTTGGGATAGCCGATCGGATAGTCTTTGTATTCCGGTGGCACCGTGCTCACATGCAGTTCGCCGATGATCAAATTCAGGCGCTGCTCACGATAGAAAGCGCGACCCGCAACGGACACGGGCTTCGAGCCGATCAGCACCGCCTTTTGCGCCATGTCGATCGCGAATAGTACGTCCTGACTCGGCGTGGCGCGCGCCAGGGCGGTCGCGAGTGGCCCACTCAAGCGCTCTGCGGCATCAGGCGTGAACAGGGGTGCCGTTTCACGGGCTCGCTCCCCTTCCTTGACGCGCAGCGCGGCCAGGGCTTCAGTCAGGTCCGTCGCGGAGATCGTCACCGGGTGCTCGTTTGCTGGCGCTGCTTGTGCGCCGAGAGCATCCTGTGGTGCAAGTTCGACGAATGCGTCCAGTCCCTGCCAGATGCTGATCGTCTCGTCGCTGCCCGCGCTTGCCACCATTGCCGACCCGAGATAGAGCGCGAGCGCCAACAGGATTCGATTTGCAGCGTTCAAGGCAAGTTTCCCTTGGTTGCCTGCAGCACCCCGCAGTGAACCATCGTCGGGACGATTTCACCGGGCGTCAAACCGGCCGCGCGTAACCATTCGCGATACTCGGCTGCGCTATACGCACGCCCCTCGGTCAAATAGAACAGCGCGCCCGAATACAGGGCGACCGGCAAAGGACCATCCATCGCATCGTCCAAGAACACATCGTGGATCAACATGCGGCCGCCCGGGCTCAAGCTTGCGGCGCATCGTTCGACCAAGATGCGGCACTCCGGTACGTCCCAGTCGTGAAGAATATTCGAGAACAGCACGATATCGCAGCCATTGGGGACAGGATCCTTGAACATGTCCCCAGCTACGCAGGTGAGCCGATCGGCGACACCGTACTCCGCAGCTTTCTCCGCCGCGATTTTCAGGACCTCGGGACGATCCCAGACGATTGCCTCGAGCTCAGGGTTCTTCTGCAAGCAGGCAATGCTATAAATGCCACTGCCACCACCGACATCGAGCAGAGTCTTTGCACCGTGCATCGGCACGCCATGTGCGAGCGCAGGCGCGCAATTTCGGGCGCGACCCGCCAGCATCAGTGTCATGTGCCGCGCACTGGTCTCGGTTTCCATCGAGGACTCGATACCCTCACGGAAAATGAAAGCAGCGCCCTTCTCAGGATCGGTCGCGCCGGCCGGCGTATTGCTGCGCAAGCATGCAAGCATTTCCTTGACGCCGGCACTGTCGGAGCCCAAGCCGATGTAGCCGCTCACGTCGAACGGCGCCCCGGTAACGAGGTGTTCCCGGGCCAGTTCCGTAAGACCGAAGCGTCCGTCGGCCAAGCGTGTCAAGAGTTTCATGGCTCGCAAGGCCGTGATCACCACGACCGCGCCGCGCTCTGCGATCCCGCAGTGCGCCTGCAATTCGGCAAATGAGCGGCTCTTGTCGCTCAGAAAATCGAAGATTCCAAAATGCGCGACCGCGGCTGACAGCAGTTCCGTCGAAAAATTACCGCGGAACGCGTCGAAAATCGGCGTAGGGTCGGTCTGCGGGTAAGTCAGTGCAGAGGGAGGGGATGCGATCGCGTTCGCGGTCATCTCAGATTCCCCAGCGCAGCGCAGGGGTGTTCACGGGACTGTCCCAATGCGCAAGAATCTCCGCGTCCAAGAGGCAGACCGTAAGCGACGCGCCTGCCATCTCCAACGACGTGGTGAAGTTGCCGACCAAGGTACGCTGCACATGCAAGTGCCGGTCCTTGAGATAGCGGTGCGCAAAATTGCAAAGCACGTACAGTTCGCCGAGCGGTGTTCCACCGAGTCCGTTGACCAGCAGCAGCACTTCGTCACCCGGCGACGGCGCCAGGTCGGCGATGATTGCGTCGAGCAATTCCTTGGCGATCTCGTCCGCCGGCAGCAGGCGGCTGCGCCGCCTGCCGGCCTCGCCGTGGATGCCGACACCCATTTCCATTTCACCATCGCCCAGGACCAGCGTGGGGCGTCCCGCCTCCGGTACCGTGCAGCTCGTCAGAGCGACGCCCATGGACCGCGTCCGCTTGGCGACCGCCTCGCCGAGCGCCTTGCAGGCCTTCAGATCGCCGCCCAACTCAGCGAGGCTGCCGACGACCTTCTCGACAATCACGGTGCCGGCGACTCCGCGTCTACCCGTCGTAAAGCTGGAGTCTTCGACAGCAACGTCGTCGTTGACCAGCATCATCGCATTCTTGTGCTCGCTGAGTTCAGACGCCATCTCGAAATTCATGATGTCGCCGGAATAATTCTTGACGATGAATAGCACGCCGCCGCCCGTATCCGCGGCACCCGCCGCAGCGATCATCTGGTCCGGTGTCGGCGAGGTGAAAACCTGGCCGGGACATGCGGCGTCAAGCATGCCCTGACCGATGAATCCTGTGTGCAAGGGCTCGTGACCGGAGCCACCCCCGGAGATCAGGGCTACTTTGCCCGGTTTCAGGGTCCTGCGAATCACGAACAGGGGATCTTTGTGCAGCGTAACGAGATTGGCATGGGCGGCGGCGAAGCCGGCGAGGCTCTCGCTGAGGAAATGATCGACCGAATTGAGGAATTTTTTCATCGAGAAGCTCCGTGCGTACGCGACTCGTCAAGCTGGGCGCAAATGGCTGCGATGATGACCTGGCTCGAGCGGGCGCCCGGATCGACGTGGCCACGTGACCGCTCGCCCAGGAACGACGCCCTGCCTTTCAGCGCGAGCATATCGCGCGTCGCCAGCATGCCGCGTTCCGCCTCCGCCGGGAGCTCGCGCAGAATTTCCTCGGTAGATGCCTTGGCGGCGACCAGCGCCTGAAACCGCTCGGTCACTGGAATCAATACGTCCATCATCGTTTTGCTGCCCGTCCCCGTCTTGCCGCGATGCTGCATCGCTGCGACTCCGGCCGCAAGCATCTTCGCAATCCCATCTGCCTGAGGCTCCTGGGGCGCGGCCCGTGCCATGCCGAGCAGCAGTGAGGCGAGGAGCGGACCCGATGATCCACCAACCGTCGAGAGAACCTTGTTGGCGGCAAGCTGCAGTGCCGGACCCAGATCGACGGCGGCCATCTGGTCGCAAATCGCCGTGAGGGCATCGAGGCCGCGCAGCAGGTTGTAGACGTGATCTCCGTCCCCGATCTGCTGATCGAGTTCCGCGATTTCATCGGTGTGTATGGCCAGCGCCGTGGCAGCGGCATCGCAACACTCGACCACCAGTTTACCGTTCATGCGCAAAATCTCCGGCTGACTCAAGTTCGAGCAAAACGCAGCGGGACGAATCGCAGTGAATCGCCAGGCCTATGTTTAGTAAATTCGCCATATCCCAGGGCTTGCCGCATCGGCGGCGGTGCGCCGGGATTCAACCCGGCGAATCAGAAACTCCCCAATCACTTATATTTGCTGTCGGAGCAGTATATGCGGCAAATTGGCAGATGCCAATGGGATGCGCTTGACAATTTATTAAAAGCGCTGATAGTGTTTACTAAAGCACATTCCTAAACACCGGTTGAACCGAGTCGCTCGGTCACGAGGAAATAGGAAGAGCCGAGAGAACGGGGGGTAGATCTCAATTCGAACATTGCTTGCGTCGAGGGCGCGGTGCCGGTCCGTGACTGGTTCTCATCGTCGCGCCTGCGACTCGCGCATTGCCCCGCGCTCCGCGTGCTCAAGTTGGCGGTCGTACTCGCGAGTTGGTGAGCGACTTTGAAAATAATGTCAGTCCAATCACTGTGGGAGATGGCAACTATGATTCTTGACTACCGTAGACTAACGGGCCGCGTGGCTGCCGGTGTTGCGGCCGCATGCCTGCCGCTGTCGGCGGCGATGGCCGTGGAGCTGACCAGTTCCAGCGGGTGGAGCGTGAGCTTCGACGGCAACATCAGTGCGCACATTATATCCGCCAATGCGAGCACGCTCGACGGCGCACCATCAGACGTCACGGACACGCGCATCACATCGGGATGGAACCCGAGCAAGTTCAACGCACATTTCAAGGCTCCCGAGTTCGATGGCTTGACCATCACCGGTAACTTTCAATACGCGACCAACATCACGGGTGCGAACGACGACGGTTTCGGCTCGACCAATGGTAATCGCAATCTCGACAATGACGTACGCGTGCTCCAGGTCGACGTGAGCGGCGCCTTCGGTACGGTCTCGATCGGCCGCGGCTGGGGCATCTTCGACAGCCAGGCGATCCTCAATGACGTGGGCAGCAGCATCGGCACGGGTGAGCTCTGCGGCACACCGGCCAGCTGGAATGGCGGCACTTGCGGACGCATCGGTACGGGCTATCACTGGACGGCTTTCAATTCCAAGATCGAGTACGACACACCGGACCTCGGCGGCTTTACGGCGCGCGTCGGCGTGTTCGATCCGACCAATGTCGGCGGTGAGTTCACGACCTCGACTCCGCGCTTCGAGGCCGAAGGCACGTATGCACAGAAGTTCTCCGCCGGTGCCTTCAAGGTCTGGCTGGGCGGCGCCTACCAGAACCTGAACTCGCTCGCCTCGGGTCCGTCTTCCTCGCTGTCGGGCATCAATGTGGGCAGCCACGTCGATGTCGGCGGCCTCGGCTTGACGGCCTCGTATACAGGCACCAAGGGCTATGGCGGCGGCAACTCCTCGGTATGGGGCGCGGGCGGTTTCGTCGGCGGCTTCGGTTATGGCCCCGCGAATGGCGCAGTCAGTTGTTACAACAACGACCCCGGCGAGGGTGGGGGCATCCAGTCCGCCACCTCGAGTGCAACTTCCTGCACGGCGGTTACCGCGAAGCAGGGTTATGTCGAGGCCGATTATACGTTCGGCAACAGCTTGGTCGGTGTGAGCGCCGGACGCGGCAAGCAGACTGCCGATGCAACCGCCGGTTTCGACGCACTCCAGACCGATCTGGACATGGCTTATTGGCACCAGAAGCTCACGAAGCAGTTCACCTTGGTCGTCGAGTACGATTACTTCGAGGGTAAGTCGGTGGGAGTGCCGGACAACAAGTACAGCTTGTTCTCTGTCGGTGGCTGGTTCGATTTCTGACCAAATTTCGAACGTCGAATGTTCGTAGTGCATAAACCAATATAGGGAATACTCCAATGAAAATTTCAAGTCGATCGATCTTTGCGGGCGTGCTGGCGACCGCAATGGTCCTGGTAGGCTCGGCCGTACAGGCCAAATCCCTGACACTGTGTTGGGCGGCCTGGGACCCAGCAAACGCACTCGTGGAATTGTCGAAAGATTTCACGAAGCAATCCGGCATCGAGATGAAATTTGAATTTGTTCCGTGGACAAGTTACGCGGACCGCTTTCTCAACGAACTCAACTCACATAG
>Ga0209611_10002780_pt1 | contig 30650 bp, 17 predicted proteins | sample S1TSphgellanicum_3_FD_187693 | JGI IMG/M metagenome (GOLD analysis project Ga0209611, IMG submission 187693) | Host-associated microbial communities from peat moss isolated from Minnesota, USA - S1T2_Fc - Sphagnum magellanicum MG (SPAdes) (version 2) | ecosystem: Host-associated > Plants > Peat... | reverse complement strand
GGGGGGAGGGGCAGTAGGCAAGTTGTAAACCCTAAATGTGCAGATAGTGTAAGAGAAGAAGATGAAAATCTTTTGGGATTTTGAGGTACCTGTCCTCACATGGCAGGTAGGATGAGTAAAAAGGTTATGGAAAATCTTGGAAGGTTCAAAAGATTGGCCCCTTCTTCTCCTCCTCCTCCTCCTTCAAAACTTGTCAGATATGGATGACAACCCTGGCTGGGACCTTGCATAAAAGTATGTAAGGCCCCCAACAGCCTGGACGAGAGACCTTATGTATAAGGTAAGGAACAGTTTTGGGCTCTTCTTCGGTTTGAGGGCCCAGCCAGCTGAGGGCAATAGCCCAAGGCTGGGCCTGAAAAGTTAGGACAAGCAGAAAATTTGTTCCTCGCCTTTTGTTAAAAGCTTTTGCAAAATTGATTATCCCTCCTTGCCTGCAAACAATGAGGCAATACTTTTTACCAATGCACAAAGGTTTGAAGTATGTCTCCTTTATCATTACACTTACATCATTAGATGCGCCGATCCCACCACCTCATAAACCTTCATTCATCAATCCCATTGTTGAATATATTTCTATTCACCATACCTTTGAATAGAATTTAGATTGCCAATCCATGTCGTTGAATAAAGTTGTGATCACTAGGTCCTAACCTTGCATCATTGGATGTGATGGTTTGTGAGCTACATATTCTATGATCTATCCCCCCCTTTCAAAGTTTAGTAATCAAAATTCTTGTTGGCAAAGGTTTAATGCACAGATTCAGTTTGAATTGTGTTTTATGTGCATATATTCTTCTTTTGTCTTCTTGATAGTGTTGGTTTAAGGTTGAAATGGTTGTGTTCACGGTGGCAACTTGAATGCCATGGGAATTCACAATGGGCAAATATGCAATCAATCTATTTGAGAAGAGAAAGTTGATGTTGTGTTTGTCATAAATTGTAGGTGTGCACAAAATGACCAAAAGTATGCTTAAATCAAATCACACAATGTATCAAGCTTTCATCTTTCTTCTCTCCCTTTCATTCATTTTCTTTGTGTTTATGTGTTGCATTTGTGTTGTGTTGGTGTGTGCATTCTAAGATGTGCAGAGCAATGGTTCCACAACTCCACTATAGGTGCCTAAAAATTTTAAGTTCAATTTTTTTTTTCTTAGTGAACCCAATTTGACCTAAAACTCCTTGCCACATGTTGGATCTAGTGTTCATGAACTTTTAGTAGCCCCTTAAGCCTTGATTCTAATAATAATTTTGATAATAGGAGAAATGGAAAGGAACATGTTGAGCCTTTAAGCCTTTTGATAAAAAACCTATGAAATTTTATGAAAAATCGTGTGTGTTTCAATATACATGGGCTTGTCAATTTTCATGGGCAAAATTAGTCATTGGGGATGATGGTTTGGTTGTTGTAAAATTGAAAGAAAAGCCAAGCTATTAGTTCCTAAACTTGAAATTTTTCAAAAATATGTTGATTGTCAAAAAACAATATAGGGTTCATGTGTTGTTGTTGGAGATTACTACTACTAGAAGAACACTACACATTACAAAAATGAGAAGGCTTTTGTTGGGTGGAATTTGGAATTTGTCATGACCTTAGTGGAGTTCAAGATTCATTTAGGTGCTCGAAAGAAGTTCATTTAATTTGTTATTGTTTTGAACATTCTCATGCATGGAAGGTGCATGTTGGAATATAAATCATTAAAGGAGTTGTTTTTGTTGCTGAAGGTCAATAACACCCCACTAAAACATTGGTTGGAAAATAATGATTATAAAGGCCATGCATGATGTGGTTCTTTCTAAAGCAATGCCTATTATTTTAAAAATTAATTATGTTATTGTCAGTGCAAATGAAGTGACCACTATTGATGTGTAATAGTGCATCAATATCCACATATATGTGATGTAAAATTGGAAACATGTTTCATTTTTGTTGACATTTAAAAAGGTTGAAGTGGATGCAAACTTTGACAACATTAAAGGTGTCATCTTGGATGTTATGGGCACATATGGTTCAGCCTCATCAATTCTAACATGGCTTCCAAATGGATTTGTTTTAAATGTGATGTTGATTTTGTGTTTTAAGGCATTTAGTCTAAGGTGATTACACAAACAAGGGAATAGATTGCCCCTTATTTCATTACTGTGCACTATGTGGCACATTGAACCAATATAATTACCTTGGTTTTGAACAAATTATATTTGGTTGTGTGGAATCAAGGTATGTTATTATCTTTGTATTATTTTTTTCACACAATTCAAATAAGGTGTTAGAATTTGTGAACCTTGTCAAAACCCTAAAAAATAAAGGACTTGAAGTTGTTGTGAAGTATATCAGACCTATTGGATATCAATGTTAAGCCCTTTGAAATAAATGCTAGGAAAATATAAATCACATATTGTGAAAATGCACATAGATGCATAAAAAAGTAAGCTTGTTTACGAGAATCTAAAACTATTGTGTGATTTAGAGTTGGTTGTAAGTTTGTTGTGCATTTTTCCAATCTTGGAAATGTGTGCACACATTGATTAAATATGTTCAAAGGTGAAATGTTTTTATTTGTGAATTCATTGATGCAATGAAATCAATAGAGGTTGAACTACATTAACTTTATGTTGATCCTTTTTGTAAGTATGATGATCTTACTTTCAATGAATTCATTGTTGTTTATGAACATTATAATGAACAATTGCCCCTCACTTGGGTTTCACAAGATTCTGATGTTGATTTTTACTTGTTGCCACACTATGTCAACATTGCTGGCATAACTATGGGTTTCATCACCATAGAAGTTTTCATGGTGTTTATTTTCATGTGAATATAATTAACCAATCTACCATGATTGAAACAGTGAAGACTACATGCTCAAAGGCTACTACATCCTTGTGTATTGAATTGTTTCGTAGGTTCCCTTATGCGAAAATCATTTTAGCTCTCTTGGCGTGGTGTATTTACAATATTGGTTGTGTAAAGAAAATGCTACTAAAAACTTCCTCCCACATTTGGATCATATTAAAGTTGCATTTTATGTTGGTAGGAAGATCAAGGGGGGTGTTGTGGTTCCTATGCTTTTGGATTCAATGCAAATAAATGTGTAAGCATTTATTCAAATACACCATGAGTCAAAATGTTGAACCAATGCTGCGGGCATTATCAGATTTTGAACCTAATCATTCAAATGTGGTTTAAAATCCAATTTTCTCCACTTCTAGTTCTTAAGCTATGTGAATACATGAAGGTTGTTGAAATAACTATGGTGTAAGTTTTGGGTTTAGATGAGAATCGAAGGACCTTCAACAATTCAACTTTCATGAAGAGTAAGTTACATAACCATTTGACCACATATTTCAACTTGTGTGTGCGCATGTTCACTCAATTTTTTTACAATGTCACTAATTTTTTGTATGATGCAACCACTTGCATCTTGTAAGTTGCAAAAGCAAATGCTTCTTTTGAAATATTTGTACATTTTTTCCAAAAATCTAAGTATGATTTTGTATGCATTGTGTGGATGTAGGTAAAAGTTGTAGATTTAGGCTTGAGGGTTGTCCACTTTCCAAGTTGTGTGGGTGTCGGGTTGGATGTTTGAAGTTGGGATTTTTTTGGTGATGTTTATGTCAATGTAGGATTCCTCTACTATATGGGCAAGACCTTTCAAAGGTGAGGATTCAATTGCCTTGGAGGACATGTTTCTGCATTTGTGTTTCTACTTTAGCTTCAATAATTTGATGTGTAGCCAACCTTGAAGCTTGTATTCTCATTTGTCCCAAATATCTAGACATGGGCACACATTGAGCAGATACATTTGCCACCATTCCCAAACATCTAAAGCCAATTTTCCTACCCTTTTAAAATCCATAGCCAAATATGCTATCTCTAGAAAATACAATAACCTTGATGCCATAAAAAAAATCTTGTATATCCAAATAATTAGTCCATAAAAAAATGATTATCACAAAACAAACCCCATTGTCATCACAAAAGAAGCCAGTTTGGCAACTAATGGATTTTGAAGGGGAAAAAAAAACACTGGTGAGAAGATCCTTTTTATGCTTTAAAGGGAAATTGTGTTAGGGGAGGTGACTGAAATTACAAAGGAAATTTTTGAAATGCTCTTTACATTGTTATAATAACATGTCCTCAATATACACTAAGCAAAATCTAACAAGTTTTTTAATGAGGGAAAGGGTGACCCACTCCTGATAACACACTCTAATGAACGGCCTTGTAAGGTTCTGAATCCTTACCCTACGCTTAATGTGGCTGTAAGTCTTGGCGAAAACTGGGCAGATCGGTCAGCAGATAGAAAATTATTGCAAGGGCCCTCCCTATCAAAGGGTAGGCAAGGCAAGGCATTTTTTTGCCCTCGGGACTTAGAGAAAGGGCCCTGTCCTGAAACTCAAGCTCCACATGCATCATGGGCAAGGCATCATGTGTAAGTCTTGAGTTCCACCATCATGTCATTTCATGAGGAGGAGAGTGAACCAGCATCCACAAGTGCACCATGCAGGCTGAATGTATGATTAATACATGGTTAACTATGTATTAATCATCCACATGTATTTACTCACCTAGTAACCATGATTAACTATGTATTAATCATCCACATGTATTTACCCACCTAGTAACCACCATGGTTAACTATGTATTAATCATCAACATGTATTTACCCACCAAGTAGCCACCAAGTGAGTGGCCTTACCTACTTAAATAATAACCACTTACAATCCCTATACCTAGTTTACCTTGGTAGTGTGAGGGAGAAGAAGTACAAGGGGCTAACAAGATAGTTTCAAACCTTGGTGACTAAGTGATACGGGTTCATCGAAAACTGAGTCATACTGGGTTTCCAAGGAAATGGTGCAACGGTGGGGGTCAGGTCACATACATAATCCCTCGTTTTGTTTGGACAAGGCATTTTTTTAATTTGGCTCTCAATGTCCAAAGTTCGATGCATCATCATCCCTCATGATGCCATACTAGGTTTTGAGGTTCTTATTGGTATCCCTTTGTAAGCTTTTCTTTTCCCTTGGGTAGTCAAGATTAGTAGTGGTGGTGATCTTATGGTTTCACTACCCCTAAACCCTAACCAAAACCAGAAGACCAAATTATTAAGTGTCATACCATAAGGGTTGTTATAATTGAGATTAGGGTTCTCGTCTACAGCACTTGATTACAAGTATTGTAAATAAATGGTGGAGACACTGGTTACAATCTGCGACCAAGGCCACCCCCAGTGTTGTACCAATTGCCAGTTTACAGAACCCTATTTTGTCCCCAACCAGCTCACCGTGTTTCTAGGTGGAACAGGTCCTCCCTCCCTCCCCTAGTAGTACAAAATGCCTCCCTTTTTATTTCTATGTGTACTTTGAGGGATCTCCCCTAGCAAAAGAACCTTATTGTGTTATGCTCAGGGAACTCCCCAATCTTATATGTTCTCACGTTCCCATGGAAATATTTCTTCTCTATGAAATGGGAAAGAAGCAAGGAAATCAAAAGAGAGCCCTTTTACGTAAGGGGAGGTTCTTGTACTCGTACGTTCTCTTGAGGTTTGGGAACACCCTCAGGCTCACGCTTTCAAGTGCCACTCCCTCAGGAGAACACGCTCATATGGGAACTTCCCTTACAAACAAAAGGGGGAACACCATACTTGTCCTCAAGGCACCTTATTCACACATATCTTGTTTAGGGTTTACTGCAAAAAGTAAGACGGGGAACATTCTACAATCAAAAATTTCATGTTTTCGTGGAAAATAATTTCATCAACTTTCGTAGAATTTGTTTTCAAGAAAATCTTCATTCGTCACATTTAAAATATTGAGATTTTAGTTTGGGGACAATGGGTTTTTTTTTTTGGGCCAATTTTTTTTTTTACTAATTGGATAGTCTTTGAGAAACTTGTTGGCAATCAATGCTAAATCTTCCTTGGGATGCTCAATATGAAAAATAATTTGAAAACACCAAGTACTAAGTAGCAAACCAGCTGCCGTCTACGCATCATCTATCAGAAAGAAAGAAAGCCAGTTATGGATGACTTGGTTCAGTTGATGTCGAACTTCACCTTGGTAAACAGATCTCTGTAAGAGGATACGTCCTATAGAAGAGTGTTGGGCAGTTCTAAGAACCTCTAGTTCTGGTTCTAAAAAACAAGGGGGCTGTGGCCTTGCCATTTACATTAAAAAGGGTATCATCTTAAGGCAAAAGAAAGAATTATGGGACTTGCCATTTACATTAAAAAGGGGTATCATCTTAAGGCAAAAGGAAGAATTATGGGAATTCAAAATATTTCACCATGACAAAAATTATAGTCTTCAAAAAAAAATCCTCGAAAGAAAACCAAATTCCTTCAAGATACCATAACTCTATAACTAATCTCAAGTTTCAACACAAGCCAAAATGTCCATCTTTCAAAAATCCTCATATCAAAATGAGGACCTTGCACCTACAGGCCAAAATCCCTGAAGCTACTATATACTCTATAATGAATCTAAACACAATATCCTTGCCTTGGTAGGCAAGGCCCAACAAATAGAGCAATTCTGGTTTTGGTTCCAAAATAAAATATGGAATCTGAAATCCAGCTCTGGATCCCAGTCTTCCACAAAAAAAAAAAACCATCTGGTTTCTACGAGTTAGGGTTTTGAAAATCACCTGGACCAGACCTCATGGTTAACTGCTAGTTAACCTCCAGTTAAGCCCTGTTTTAGGTTTGTTTTAAAATTTTTCTTTTTCAAAAATCTTAGTTCCAATTCAGATTCCACATATAAATGGAACTTGGAATCCACTTCAGGGTCTCGTCCTTTAAAAAAACATTAATTCCCAATTTCATGTTTGGAATCAATTCCAAAAATCAAATTCCATGCTAGATACACACACAATTTAACAATGGAAGCTTGAGACATATAATAGTTGCACTTGATCTAATTGGATTGGATTGTCACCCACTTATTGTCATTGAATTGAATTGTGCTTAAAATTGGGTTCAATTTTAAGAAAACCTTTGGAGTCCTCGACAAAAGAAGAATGATAAACGTGCCAGCTTTCAAACCCGTGTTCTCAACATGCAAAGATCATGTCCTCTCAAAGAAGAGGAAACAAAGTTTCATCTTATGTTTTTAGTAGTGTTCTTACATTTCATAAGGTTCCTTACCAATTATTTACACACATTAAAGCCCTTTGACAAGTTTTGAAACCAAGATTTGAAATTTGATAAGGGGAATTCAAGGGTTTCCCCTTAGCTCCAAATGAGGAATTTGCCCAAGGTCTTGGTTGTGGACACACACATCCATAGCTCCAATCTACACGACTTGCAATGGAGCTTGAGAATAGGCATATCAACAATGCCTTGCCTGCATTCTTATGTCTTTCAATCGCATTCAATCAACCTCTCTCCCTATGAGGCAAACATTAGAGAAGTGTAATGAATTAAAATGCAACACTCGATTCCACATAGTTGTAGGACAATGGCTTTGTAGGTGAAAAAAAATTGAATTTTTTTTACTATATTTGAACTATGATTAACATTTTTAACTATCCTTTTTGCACAACAACATTTTCAAAAACAAATGTAATGCAATGGTTAATATTCTCCCCCCTTTGCCCCCCTCCCTTAAGGTTCAATCATTTCCTATTTTATTTTTTTTCTCCTACAAATGAAATGAATGAAGAAATATATATATAGCCCCATGAACATTTTTTCCAAGTTAGTTGCCCTTGAAGAGCTACTTCCTTGAAGAGAAAGGGAATAAGTGGTTGCCTAGCCAAGTTGCACAAGGAGAAGAAGGGAATAAATGGTGACCCCAACCAAGTTCCCCAAGGAGAAACAAATTAAATTGTCATGTGAAAAAAATGTTTTTTTAGTGTTTCGTATTTTTGGGCCAAAGGTGCAAGGATTAAACTTTGTCCAAATCAAAAAATATTTTTATTATTGAAAAGCTCTCAAATCATAGATCTTGAAAATGAATTCTAATTTTCACATGAAATTATAAATTATGGCCATAATAAGAATTAAAAAATAATAAATTTGATAATTTGATTCACAACCATTAAAACCTAAAAAACAATAATCAAACAACTTTTGATAGAAACTTGTGATATGGCATTGAAAATATTTCATTTAATAGTAAAATTTTGTAATTGGAAGCTTTTCAATCGAAGTTCATATCAGCATACACTATTATAAAATGTGGGTGCAGTGCATTGCTCCCCATCAAATGGAGTAGTGAATCCATTGTCCCCATTCAATCAAATCCAATGAATTTAATCAAAATCAAATGAAATCACGTAAGGAACAAGGGACGCATTCTCTTGTAGTGCCCGCAAAGTTGTGAGAACCAAATGTTCCCTAGGAAATTTGGGCCCAAAATGTGGTTCCAAAGGCAACTTCAAGGCAAAAATTTTAATTGTCCACCTGTTCCATACCAATCGTCATTGGAAAAACAAATGTTCACTCATTTGAAATTGGAGAAAAAGGTTGAAGAAAAAAATTCTTCCACTTGTTTCAAACAAAAAAGAGGTTGGAGGAAGGGGAAAGAATTGCTTACCTACAACAAAGGAAAAGGAAATTGCACGAAAAAAAAATGAAAACAATTTGTTCACCCATTCTAAAGGAAAGAGTTGGAGAGACAAAAAAAAAAACATTGTCCACCCATTCCAAAAGAAGGAGATTAGAAGGGGGAAAAATTGTCTGCTCGTTACAAATAGTGATTTTCTTTTACAAAGTTTGTGACTTAGTGAATTTTATTTTATTTTATTTTATATTTAGAAAATTTCTAATGTTTTTGGAAAATTTGCCAAAATTTTGAAACCATAAAATTAAAATAATAATAATAATAATAACCCTGATTATAAAATTTAAAATGGTTTAAAAAATAAACAATTAATTATAAACCCACACCAAATCAAAAGGATGAACTAGCAAGCATGTAAATAGGTTTACAAGGGGAAAGGATAAGTTTATGCGTATGATTGTAAAGGAATACAAATGTGCATAATGCGACTCATTTATTTATCTACTAAAAAAGGGAATTTGTTTGTTTTGTTTGTCATGTTCAAATCGCCAAAACCATGGTGACCTGGTGTATTGACATGTTGTTTTGTAATGTTAAAACTTCTTATGTGAAAGTTATTGAATATTTTTTCAAAGAAATTTCAATAAAATCAAATTCAATTGTTTTGGAAATTGGGCCATGTTATTGGTATTGTTGAAAAGCCCCCAATAAGTAGGATTAAATGGAGGTGATTTAATAACTTTTATGCTTAAATTATGAGAAATATTAAATTTTGAATATTTTTTTCTTGGAAAATAATTTATTTTTTTGAATGATTTTTTCATACTTGGGCCAATGACATAAAAATAGACATGCCACACTAATATTAATTAGTTGTAGGGACCCCAAAGTTCAATTTTGTTTCTTTTGTGATGGGCATCTTTGTTCGGTCCATCACAAAAATAATTGATCAAGTTTTAGACAATCCCAAAATAGAATTATTGTAGTCTCCTCCTTTTTGGCTAATATATAAGTTCCAAGGGTAAAACTCTAAAACAAATGATATGGGATAAAATTAAGTGTTATTGGGATTGGAAACACATTGAGAATTGGGGAACATTTGGAAATCTCATTGGGAATTTGACATAGTGGGAAACAAAAAAAAATCTTAAAATATTCAATTTTTTTGAAAATGCAAGATTGTAATAATGGTAGTTTAAGGTTTTTTTTAAGTCACAATATGACTAAAGTTGTGATTTTAAAAATAGGATCTACTTAATATGGCATAAAGTTTAGTATATGATGACAATTTCTTTGTTTAGGGTGCCTTGATAAACAATTTAGAAATATGCCATTTTTTAAAGGTTGGTTTTTCCCCTCCACCCAAATGTTGTTCAAATCCAATTCCTTTAAAATCTTAATGTGAACAAATGTGACCTTGACTTTAATATCCTTGTTTGACCATATTAAAAATAAATAAATTAGGGTATTAAGATCTTTGTTGAACCACATTAAAACCTGCATTTGAAGGTTTTGAAGTATTACACCCACCATTCAAAAGAGAGCCTATTCACATTTAGGAAGCTTTAGGATAGTTTTTCAAAAATTCATAACTAATTGTTCAAAAAAAAAAAACTTCTTATTGGGTTGAATTTTAATTTGTGATTGTCTTTAAGAAAAAAATAAATGTAAAAAAAATTGAAGTCTAATTTACTCATATGCTTATTATAATAGTTCTAGATATGTATACCTTATGAATATGAAATTATTATCCTTCACCCCTTTGATTATTTTTTTTAAATAAAAATTCACTACAAATATATACTTATGTTTTCTTTATTTAATTTTTGTATGGGTTCACAGTTCATAAGGTTCACACATGTTTAACATAGGCTTGATCAATTTAATGTCAAATTTGACATCAAACTAGTGTGACAACCTTCGAAAGGACTCTGTAATTTACTTACAATGGCATCATATTCACTCAATTTAAAAATTAATGAAGCCAAGGTGGTGTAGTATTAATTCAATTAAGTTTAACACCAAACATAAACCTTTTTTCTATGGGTTGTAACAATAATTTAATATTGATTGAATCCATATTAAATATATCTTGATCTATCCCAAGCCAATGGTGTCAAAAATGTTTTTTGGTCTAATATCAAATATGGTTTTTGTACAAATTTCCTTAAATTTAAATATAGATTTAGCTTAAATTGGTTTGAGGTTGGTAATATATATTTGTTGTCAAGGTTGGAGGTATTTTTCTAATATGTAGACATGTTTTTTTGTCACTTTAAACATTCCCAAAGTGAGCTAAGGAATGGCATTTGTTGAATCAAAATGCAACCATATATATACACACATTAACTTGCACCTTGTCATTGAAGTGATATGTCAAGTTGGTGAATAGCCTACCATCTACATGCAAATGCCAAACTTATATTAATTTGTCATAACGTAAAATTGGCTCGTGGAACAAGCATGCACATTTGCATTGTTGCGAATGAATGATGGTTTTCTACTTCAATTGTATACATTTATAAAATTTTAACGAGCTATTAAATGACAACATATTGAAATTGGTATAATGGAGTTTTTGCATAATGTATCATATGTTTTCCAACTTGACAATTCCACACATGTTACCTTTCATATTTGCCTTTTAATATCATCACCTTTCAATTGTCATATGTCAAAATTAAATGTTTTTTGTCCTCTCAAGTGACATCAAAAACATATTTGAATTCAAAAGGTCACACCACATATTAAATGTTAATCCTCTTTAAATAATCTCTTTCAAATTGATATGGCTTCATGAATTATTTGATGTAATCAATACACACATTTTTTTAATGTTTTCAACAATTGAATACTGAATTCATGTTTTAGAATTAATTGAATTGGATATGATTTAATGGAAATTTTATATGATCATAATTTGTTTTTAAAAATATTAATATTCTTATCTTATGTCAATTGATCATCACTAGTAGTGTGGAACAACATGGAGACAAAGTGTGATTGTGTTAAATTTTGTAAAAACTTGGTGGTTTTTTTATATCCAACTTGGGGGGAAAAAGTTTCCATCATAGATAAACAACTATAATTGGGAAAGCATTATATTTTGTAATTTGGTCTATGTGTTCTATAGATTCTTATTTTTTATTTCATCACCATTTTTACAAATATAAAAATCAAACAATGTCATAAAGGATTTAACCCAAGGTTTATTTTTTACAATTTTAACTTGTAACACAAGTAGTAAAGGCAAGCAGGAAAGTAATGACCATACAACTACTTACACCCCAAAAACAATATTTTTGTGCCTAAATCGCAACAACATAACTGAAAATTTGGCAAAAAGTTTTGAATTATTTAAAGCGAACATGTGGCTCCTCCTTACACATTTTAATGGACAAAAGCAAGTTCCAAGCATGTAGAGGCATTCAAGTGTTAAACTTTTTAACATACAAACCCCATAAAAATTTGTTGTGTAATCAAACAACATGTGACATTTGCAAGTAAGATATAATTTTCATGTAACTACTCATTTGGAGCACTTTGTGAGAAATTTGAATCCCAATCAATAGGACTCTATCCATTGTAACACAAGGTACATGCAACACCCAATATAGTTAATATCTTAACACACCTTACTTCAAAACATGATTTTAGCCCATGTCACGTAATTGCATGTTGGCAACCACACCTATTGATGTTCACAATCACAAACTAAATAACAATAAACACTCATAAATGGTGCATCAAAAATTGATTTGAAACACCCCATTCATGGGCTTATCCCCTCAACAATTGAAATGTTTAAAACCTCATTCACACTAGAATTGGTTTTAGACCAATTTAAAACAATAACTTATTCGTAGTTTTACCTACAACTTAAATGTGCATAAAAGGTTAAAACTTTTAACAAACACAAAAAAATTTGTATCACAATTCCTTATATCTAATAGTTAACGCACACCCATTAACCATTCTTGATGAAATTATAGAAATAAAACAACTAGTTGACAAACCCATATATCAAAATGCAACCTAATACACATGTGATATTATGAAAACAAAAATTGTAGCTTGTAAAAACATACTTTGCCATGTGCAAAATACATTGGAAAGTTTACATATGTCATAAGAAAATTTAAAGCACAAACTTGCACAAGGTATGACATAACAAAAGACTATAATTTACAACCCACAATGTGTAAAAAATAATAATTATAGTTACATCAATTTTCAACAATCATGCATCCACTTGTACTATGACCTTGTTTCCATCCTTGGAAAATGTGAAATAGGAGTTCAGAAAAGGAAAGTGCCCTTAGTGAAAAAGTCTTGAACAAACATTCGTAAAACAATGTTCAAATGCATTGCCAATCGATTCTAAAGCTTTCATTTCATAAAAGTCAAGGTGAAAAAGGTTGTTTCATCTTCCACATTGCTAACAACTTGGACAATGGCCATTTGAGCAAATTTCATGAATTCAAAAAAATGAACAATCAATAAATTGTTTATGGCAAGTTGATGTGAACGATAGTTTATTAATTGGATTTTCATGAGTTAGGTTTTTTCATGGCTTATGAATTTGAGTTTTCATGGCCAACTTGAAAAGAAATGTTTATAGATCCAAAATATCCCCTTACAATGACTTAAAAACCCATGCACAAGATGTAACAAGTTTTTTGGGTATACAATAATGTTGTTTGATCAAGTCCAAACAAGTTACAAAAGTGGATTCACAATTTTGTTGTGACCAATAATCATTCATCAACTCATGATATTGAAAATTACATTCCAACTCGATGACTAACAAATCACATGCAATAGTGCATTCAATTTCCACAATTGTGATAACTATTTCAAAGACATCACAAGTAATTGGAAAATGTGTTAATTAAAGGATCAATAAAATGGACCATGTGGGATTATCCCATAATTTGAAAAGCTAAGTGTTTTGTGCCATTATTGAGGTCAAGTCACCAATTCTTTTGCAGTCCTATTATAAATGACAACACAAATATAATGAGATTTAAAAATGAAAAATTAAGAAAAACAAAAATCCTAGGTTGGAAATGGAACTAACATTGGAACTTATTATGTAGGTAAGGATTTAAGAAGCAAGACTAAATTCTACATTGGATTATGATTAACAAGGCAAGGAACTTATGTGACCTTAAACGTTGGAAATGATTTGTTACAAGAAAGGTCAATGGAAGCTTGCAAAACTGAAATTTTGGATTTGTGATGGAATTGACATTGTATTCTATAAAAAAGGATATGTGAAAAGAACTAAAATTGGATTTTGTCATTAAACTAAGGAACTAATGCGCTTTTAAATGCTTAAAATGATTTATTACAAAAGAAGTTCAATGGAAATTTGAATGAATTTCTTATAAGCTTGAAATAAACATGGGCTACAATTGTAATGCGCATTGGTTTATTTAGGCAAAAAATTGGCCAAAAGGGACAAGTTTTACATATGGATTTTGAAGCAAAATATAGATATGAAAAAGACACCATAGCCACAATTACAAAATAAGAAAAATGAACATTGGGGCTACTTGTAAGGTTGGGTTTGTTCAAATGTTTGGTCATGGGCATGCCATGAACCTTATCACAAAAGAGTTCATTGTAGATGCATTTCAAATTTCAACTTCAAGCACCCAAGTTTGTAAAAACATTTGTAATTTGTATAATGTAATTTTTTCTTATATAGTTAAATGTGGGGTGTTTAGTGTCTTGTTTCATTTATTAGCTCTTTGAGAAGGGCAATTAAGCCCCTCCCTAGCCTAGCTCTTCTTGTTGGCATCTTAAAACAAATATATCAAGGTTTGTTTAGACCTAAGATAATGCATGCTGATAAAATGGCAATGAAAGGGTGGCGATAAGCTTTAGGTTAATGACAAGGTGAGGTAATCATGATTTTAACAATTTAGGTACATGTAACTTTTTTGACCTATCACCATTCATACCTTTTCCATTTTTAATTTATAGGTATGTTCATTGTGAGTACAACAACTCCATTCATGATGCGCAATTGAAAGTTAAATGTCATGTCATGACAATAGAAAAAATTCCTTCACCACTTATCTTTCCTATCACGTTGTCGTCATTGATCTCCCTCACATAACTCCAATGGTCTCTATGATTGTGTGTTTCTTCCATTGTAGCTTCACAACAAGTGGCCTTGTTTCATCTTGCACTATTTTCATGATTGCACATAGCTCCATGTTGATCATTTTTTTGTTTCTATTCTTACATGGTTTTTTGGTGCTACCAAGATTTTAGTTTTTTATGTGTCTCTTACATTGAAACTTTGACACTTGGGGCTTTTCTCATGTCATGTTGTCTTCACGTTTTTACAACTTCATGTTATTTATGTTGCAAGCTATGTATTGACGTTCTTTTCACATCAACACTATGTTTCATTCTTACAACATTTGTTTCCAATCTTTATTTTGCGATTGCATCAAAAAAATATGACATCTAATGCAAGAGCTAATAGAAAGCAAAGTAGAATAAACATGCTTATAGAAAATGAATATTAGTTTTTCAATTGAATTACAAGATGAATTGATTTTTTGTCAAGTTCATTGTTTAAATTTCAAACTGATTAAAATTGAAACATTTATATATCTTCAAATGAATTACCAAAAAATATTTTTTGAATGCATCTTGACTATTCAACATTGGTTGATCATCATATGAAGAGTCAAAATTTTTGATTAAAGGAGGCAATTGTGTTTGATCTTTTGATGATGATGTGGCAAATCACAAAGCTAAGGTTTGATAAAATGTTCATCATATTTTAGTTCATTTTGTAAATCATCATGTAGTTATCCTTTAAATATTTAAGATGTTGTTTAAATGTATTTTCCTAAAACTTCGTGTAATTATTATCAATGTCCAATTGGACTATATTGATTCAATTCATGACTTCCATAATGATCTTGTTGTGCTTATTTGCGGCTTCAATAATTAGCATGACAATCAATGTACATTTCCTCTTGATTCTAGTACTATGAATTCTAGTACTATCAAGAATTGCCATTGTGCAGTTACAAAATGTTTGTTGCCTCTCATGGTTGTTGTGAAATTTGAAGATTCTAGGAGGTTGAACATTACTTAATTCAAAATACTATGAATGATTGTCCAAATTGATCAGAGTTTTTGGAATATTTCAAAGATTAACGAACGGATTGAAATCTTGAACATGTCTTTAGGAACAAAATATTTTCCCAACAACTCATGCATGAAAAGGCAATTCCACTATGTAGGAAAATGTTTTTCCAGCTTATCTTCATTTTACAATACATAGACTCCATCTCCTTGTGCATGCATTGGAGCAGTAATGTTCCTCTTTCATTGGAAAATCTTGAATTGATAACATTGTAACAATGAAATCTATCACATTCTTCTATGATCAAGTCCTAATATAATGCGTTGAGCCTAGTGCCTTTGTGATAATCTAAAATCCTTTTGTAGTCTTCATTAATGTAATTCCATTATCTTTACATATTTTGTTACTCCTTGGTGTTTTCATGCACGTTTTTTACTATAGGTCCCTTAATATCTTGCTCCAATTTTTTGTTGTAGGAACCATGTTCACTCTTGGATCAAAGGATTCTTTAGATATGTTTGCTCTTTATGTTTACAACTTATTAGTGCAAGTATCTCTTCTTGACTCCAATTGGTGCTACATTGCCATGAAGGACCTTCACTTTCATTTCTTCTGCTTTTGCCTCTTCTTGATCATTTCAATATTTTCTTGAATTGTGCATAGTATCATAGACTCCATTTATAACTCCTGAGAAATTTGTGCACTTGTAAAGCAAGATATTAGTTACACAAGATTGATGTGTGCTACAAAGGTCTACACATGCAATGAACTACAAAGGTGCACTACAAAGATGCAATCAACTATAAAAGATGCAACAATGAAAACTTTGCGTATCGCATGATGCTATAGAAGTGCACTAAAGAAGATCTTGCATGTATTGTGCTACACAAGATGCGATGTCAAAAAATGCAACGTGCTACAAAGGTGCAAAAGACTCCCTCAAAATGCTTGTGGTAATGACGACGCAATTGTGGCAATGGCAAAACACATGGGAAAACAAAAGAAACTACTAAATTACCCCATGTTCATAAGCACAAAGCATCATGATAACCTATAATTTATCAGCATCATTAATGTAGATCAACATAATGAAAGACTACAAGAGGATTTTAAATTAGATATTATAGATAATATATTCTATGAAGCAATAACCAACTTAGTGAGGACCCAATGACGGTTATCAACATAAACCCGAAAACCGTCGGTTCTTTGATGATGTTTCTGAAATAACTGGAACTCCAGGTGAAAAAAAATAAAAAATTGTTTTGGTCTAGAACCTTAGTTCTCCATTTTTTGAATTTTAATAGAAATAAAATTTTTAAATCACCTTTCTTTCTAACCGCCATTTTATTTATTTATTTATTTGTTTAGGCCAGTTCTTACATGAAAACTCTGAGTTCTTTGAAGTTTCAGGAATTGGCATTCTTATTGTGTCCTCAAAAAACCGGAACTGCTGGTTATTGTCATATTAAAGAAATCAAATATCTAAATAATGTCATTTTAATTTATTTTTTAAGGGGAATAAAAAGAAAAGAAAAGAAAAAAGAAGTCAAGTCTAAAACGTCAAAAGGAGGTTGCCTGCACCACCACTCAAAAAAAACTGTGGTCGAATTAGGGGTTCGAACGGGGGATCGAATTGGGTCCCTGCCATTTTTCCCCGTTTCCTGACCTGCGTGTTTGGCAAAGTCCGTTGAAATTGATTCGCAAAGTGCGTGGCAATTGTTTCGCAAAGCGCGTTGCAATTTGTTTTTGCATGCAAAGTGTATCGGAATTTTTTGTTTCGCAAAGTGCGTTGCTATTGTTTTGCAGAGTGTGTTGAAATCCAAATTGTTTTGCAAAGTGCGTTGGAATTTTCGTTTTCTCTTTTGTGTGCGTGTGTGTGTGGGCAGGTTGGTGTGTGTGTGCACGAGAGATGGAATCGCGTAAGAAAGCAGCAGCGGCTCCAGCAGGAGTGTCGTCGCATCATCATCGTTCACACGGAGGAGGAGCTGCTCATCATCATGGCAGTAGCAGAACGCATAGGAGGAAAGATCCTCCGCCCAACTCGCGTCAGATTCTGGGTCTGATGTTCCTACTGTCAGCGGTAGGGTTTGTGCTGCTGCTTGCAGGTGTCACGTTGACTGGAACCACGATCACTGTGCTCTTGGCCACGCCGGTTGTCATCTTCTTTAGCCCGGTTTGGATCCCTCTCGCCACCGTCGCATTCTTCGCCGTCTCTGCTTTGCTTGGAGCTGGTGCTTTTGGTGTCGCCGCAGTCTCTGCCGTTTCCTGGGTTTATAACTACTTCAGAGGCCGTCATCCATACGGCTCGGATCGGGTGAGTTCGTATATAAAACCCCAAATCTCTAGGAAATTTATAAAAGTTTTTTCTGATTTCACACTTTACTATTACTGTGGTTTGTTTTCAGCTCTTCTTGAAGGCAAATCGTGTGGTATTGTTAGCGTACAATTTGGGAGGAAAACAAATTAGTTTTATGAACAAAAGGAACAATCTGTTCGGCTGTATGTCAGGTGCAACATCATGTTGGAGACTATAAGAAGGCTTTGTTGGAGGGTTCTTCCGCTTAGGAACCCTACGTGCTGGGTTTGTTGATCAACATCTTCACGTTGGAGATCATTATAAGAAGGCTTCGTTGGAGGTTTTGTTCTTCAGCTTACAAACCGGAGGTGTAGTAGGGTTTGTTGATCAACATCATCATGTTGGAGATGATTATAATAAGAAGGCTTTGTTGGAGGGTTTGTTCTTCCACTAACGAACTGGAGGTGCAGTAGGGTTTGTTGATCAACGTCATCATGTTGGGAGATGATTATAAGAAAGCTTTGTTGGAAGGTTTGTTCTTCCGCTCATGAACCAGAGGTGCGGGGTTTGCTGATCAACATTGTCATGTTGGAGATTGTTATAAGAAGGCTTTGTTGGAGGGTTCTTCCGCTTACAAACTGTAGGTGCAGGGGTTTGTTTGCTCCTTGCTCTCTGAGTCTAGGCAAATGTGTTTGTATAAAAATAGTGTAAAAGGATATCTTGCTATGGGAGTTTTCTCGACTTTCCTTACCTTGTTCCAGTATCAAAGACTCATTTTGCAGTGTAATTTTGTGAGTACCTATGCTCTTCCTTGTAAATAAGCTTGGCAGTTACTCTTCAAAAATTCTCTAGTGTTATTTAGAGTCCTCAACTAGAAAGGGCTTGAATTTGTTACAGGCTTTACTGAGAGTGATAATGCTAGGACAGTCATCAGGCTCTCAAAGCACCAAGAAGCAGCATTCATCTTCTGATGAATTTCTTTGCATTCATATAAGCAGATGAAAGCAGGTCCCAATTTTTGAAGATCAGCCCTGACTGTCTAACTATGTCTTGTTTTCTTGACTTATATTTGAGTTGCATGCACCACAATCTTGTTCTTGAAGTTGCTCCCTGTTATCTTGGAATGTTACCTTGCATCAATATCAAGCTTGATTTGCACTATCTGTTGCCAAGACTTGTACTGCAGTTTGTTATGTAATGCATTTTGACAAATTTGCTTGTCACATTGTGGCTGTACAACTGTTTCTTAACTCTTTCTCTAGTAGTGATGAATTGCAGGTCTGGATACCTGTCCAAGGTGATTGTGCTTGAAACTGCTACATAGAAAGGGGCTGTGTGGGCAAGAGGCAGGTGACAGGAGATGCTCACCACCAACATCAAGTTCCTGCACTTCATCAATGTTGCAATGATGGCAATGTAATCTTTGGCTATATCTTATTGTTATGTGACCAGGTTTTGTTAAATTCTGCTGCTGGCATCCACCAGACATGTTTGAATTCAGCTAGTGTCACCCAACGTAACCACTCCAAACTATGTCTGAAACTTTTACAGAGAAGGTGGGTTGTGGGCAAGAGGCAAGCAACTCAAGAACCTTTCAACCACAAGTTATTTCTTGCATTTCACCAGTCTCGCTGTGATCAGAATCTTTGGCTGTACCAATGATCACATGACCAGTTTTTGTTGAATCACATGGATGTTCACCCTAAGGTATTCCTTTTATATTCAGAATGTAATCCTATGTAAGTTGCTTGTGTTCTCATTGAAATTGTCCTCATTAGTGAGACGAACTACATGAAGGCACATTCATAAGGAGAGAAAGAAGTACTGGAGACCTAAATGGCCTCCTACTAATAGGTCATGCAGGAAGTTCAGCTGGCACAAGCTTCTGGAAATGTGGAGACTTGAACCTGGCAGTCTTTATATGCAAACCCTGGTGATTTCTCAGAGGCCTACTCCCCTTCTGGTATTTGTTTAGAAAAAGTCCTGTTTCTTGAAAAAGCAATTGAGACAATTGGCAATAATCAGCTCATTACAAGACTCTCCAGAATGAAACCATGGAGTAAGTACTTTGGGCTCAAACATGTTAGAATGCTCCAGATTGTCAAATTTTAAGATCTGTGATTTACAATGCTTTCTTAACATGGTTCAACTTTTGGCCTTCCAGTGTACCCAATGTCTTTCACTTTGGTCCAGATTAGTGTTGTCAGGTGTTCTTGTCTTTTTCAGGATACGAACATGCATTGTTGCTGATATTGTTGGAACCATACCTGGAACTTCTGTGATATTCAATATCCAACACTACACGTCCAAAGGAGTGCATCCCGACAAGTGACCGGAAATGAATGCATATCCTTCTTAAAGGCCAGGTGCGCATTAGTTATATCTGTTCATGAAGGTTACCATGACCTAAATATACTTTTACCTTGGGATCAATGAATTCTTTTGTACAAATTAGAGCTCTGCATTGCTGCGCACTACCAGTGACGATTAACTATTTTATTGTTTCTTACGTTTTCATATGGTTTTCATCAATATGTATGTCAATATCAAATTTAATTTCAATTAATATACATTTCATGGATATGAATAGACACATGTGAATTTGCTTTTTCATATCCATGTTAATGGATAGGGGAAAATAGTGAGGTACTTATAAAATGGAGGTATTTATTAGCAAAAGTGGGAGATAGTTATTAAGAAAGTTCATAGGAAAAGCAAGCAGTTATTAAAAAAGAAATGAAGTAATTAGGCTTGAAAATGAGGTAGTAATTTTTTTAATTGTCTTTGGAATGGTGCATACAAAGGATTCCAAAAAATCCTCCTATACTAGTTTTGATTACTCAGCATTGGAATTTTCATAGAATTTTGATCCCAAAATTTTGAAATGAACATTTTATTACAAATCCTCTCTTTATTTGTCAAGGAAAAATTTAGCAAATAATTTCATCTTAAGAAGTGTTTGTTTGTTTGTTTTTCAGCTTTTTTATGTATTGTCATTAGTGATTATCTCAAGAAATATTTAGAATAATTGATGACACCTTTATAAAAAAATTAAATTGTACAAAACTTGCAAATAATTGTTTCAAAATTTTAAAAATTGTGTTGAAATGTGGTGAATTTTTTTCCAAAAAGATTATTCTAAAAGCTTATTGCCTTGCTTGTGGGGTATCCAGAAGTTAGGTAAATTATAACAACTTTCCACATTTCCAAGAAACTAGAATGATCTTCTAAGACCAACTTTTTTTTATTGAGCAATTATGTTTAGGGATTCCTTCCTAACGTATGTATGTCAGCTTCTCAAAAAATGGTAAGCTTAATTTGCTTTGTATTTATATTTGTTAGATTGAAAGATTACAAGGGTGGAAATTCATGGCTTATGTTGGTTTCTTGACTTGTAAATACACTAATCACAAAAGACTTTAAACACAAAATCACCCAATCTATATTTTTTATACTATAAAGAACATGAAATAATGTTTACTTTTAAAAAAAAAGGGTTAGTTGTGATATTGTGTTTTCCAACAAAATTATGAAACTTCTTTCCTATAGTAGGTGAATTGGGAACCCAAATATTGAAATAAAACAAAGAGAGAAAAAGAAATTTGAAACAAGACTTGATTAAACTATTCATTATAGAACGAGGAATAATTAATTTTTTCTAACCACAATTAACATTTGTTAATTCCATACATGTTTATTATTAAACAATAATTGATTTATTTTTTAATAATTACACTTGTCACACTTATGGTAGCCCATGATGTTTTTTTTATTGGCTCCATTTTTTAATCTCATTTACAATCTTAGCCAATAGATTTGTAAAAATAAATTCCACCACTTCAAATGTGAGCTTAAAAATGTCATGCTTCCTTTGTATAATATTTTCAAGTTTTTTGTAAGACATTCTACAATCCTATGTGTTTTTAAAAACCTTAAACACAAATATACCAATATTAAATGCTTAGATGTATATGTATGGTGGATTTTGTAATTGTCATGTTGGGTTGTGTTTTTCAAAACTGATCTTGGCGATACTAAGGAAATTGAACTTAAACATCACAAACTTACAATATCATTAAATTTTAATCAAATATGTGCGAAAATAATAAAGCAATATGTATGTGCAAAATTCGTGGGCTTCAAAATGTAAAAATGACACAAAAAAATACATATTACTCTTATATAAATTATATGTCTTTTTTATTGATAATGTTTGGATTTGAAATATGTATGATTTACATTTTAATTAAGTTCGTAGAATTATCGTGATGTAATTTTCAATAAAATTATACAACTTTTGCGTATGAAATATGAATATTCATGTATGGCATTCAAAAACAATGTCTCGTTCATTTGAATATTTAAAATATTAAATAAATATGCACAAATATCATTCATATTAACCATAACATGAAATTCATGTGATTTTTCTATGAACCTATGAAATTTGATAAGTTTGTGATGTGTGCATTAACAATGTTGGTTTTGTCTACTTTAATTCACAAATTTCTAATTGTGATGGACTTGGTATATAATTTTTATTAAAACCATTTGAGGTTATGAATATTGCAATACTTTGATAGGATTTATTTAAATCATGATAAACTTTAGGTTTTACACAATGATAGGTTCCAACCGCCATTTAGTGTAATAATGGGTTTCGATCAACTCAAGATGTCGATTGAAGTTCTCTTATGCATCAACTTGCAACTAATAATGTGGATAACAAATGCCCATAAACATCCATGATATGAGATGTTGGAAACCTTGAAGTTAGTTATGGGGTGAATGATTTTGTTGCAATTACAACATATATCACTCATGAATCATGAATACATATACAATGCACATTGCACAAATGAAAGACATTTTTAACAAGTCTGCAAACCTTCAAAACAAAAAAAAGAAAAGTTTTAAATGTACTTTTGGTGGCCAAAGCAACATGGCAACACATGGTAGCACATTATAACAAATAGCATGACAACACAGAACATGGCAAATACATGGTTGAAATTAAAAACCTAAACAAGATGTTTTGCATCATCCACAATATTGTTGAAGGTCTTTCAAGACACTTGCATTTTTTGGCCATGGGCATTTAAACATGTAGCCCAAAAACTAAAATTGGCAAAATCAAAAAATATATATTAACACTTAAGGTGTCGAGATTCAACAAACTTGGTTTCCACTTCAAATGCACTATGTTACAACCACAATCAACTAAATTTTAGAATTATTTGAAAACATCAAACGTATATTTTGTGGCAAGATTCAAATATGGAAAATAAAGTTATCATCCTTTGCAAAATTTGAGGACTACCACATAATCACAAACAAATACATTTCACTTTTGCTTGAATTTGATTGATACATGGATTGTTTCTAACAAAGGAATCAAATAGGAAAGGGAAATGAACAAATTCATATCACAAAAGAGTTCAAAATTCACCCTATCAACCATGAAAGAGGGAATGTCTTCTACCATTTTTGCAATTAATGGCATGTACATGGACATTACCTATTTTGTTGGATTGAGCATGTCAATTCAACAAGTTTTTACATTATGCAAAATCTTGCTCCCTTTCACCTTCATTAAATTTATAAGTTTTAGAAATTCAAAGTGCCTTTTTGGGCTATGAAAAAAGAAATAATTAAGTGATCAAAATAAATCTTCTATGTGTTTCACAATATTTGGAAACAAAATAGAGTCTCGAAACAAAATTTGCACTACTAAATTTGTGTGTGTGCCATGCAATGAATGCCTTCCAAGTGGGGAACAAATGTATTTTATAATTAGTGAATCACACAATTTTTCATCCCCTAGAAAACATTCACACTATTAGCACTAAATGACATCAACTTCATAACAATATTTGTTTTAGAAACATTCACATGTTTTTTCAAAACATCAATAATAACCTTTGTTAGATTATTAAAACCCCTTCATTGACATGTTATAAAAAATTTAACACAAGTAAGCCACACCAATCTTGGACAACATAAAAATGGATTGAAACTCACAATTAGTTATCAATTGTGTTGACTTCATCATAGGAAAAAGCAAGGTACTTCAAACTTGCAACAACCTCTTGCATTTTTTTAACATTTACATGTTTAAACATTTAGCCATTACCCAACTACTAAATCATTCCAATGATTCCTAGGGTTCAAGGAAACGTTAAAAAAGAAAACAATAATTTCATAGCCTCATACTCCAACATAGGTTGACCCTATTGTAATAGACGTATAATTGTGGCAAATTGCATTCTCTTTCTACTTCTTTGCCCTTTCAAGCCCCGTTGAATCACTTGTTCATCAAGGGAAATGTGACTTCATTGAGAATATATTACTAAGTCATTCTTCGTGTGACTTTCTTATTCACATAAAATCCACCTTCCTTTTTGCCAAAGTGTGACATGTCCACATTGTTTTTGTTTTTCCTACATGTTTATCAAGTGTGTTAGATTTTGGACTCAAAATGATGTCCTTCCCCTTCACAACCGAACACAAAATGCATTTCACATGGTTAACTTCCCCATAATCACTCTCAAACATTTTTGCCCATAAGAATTATTTAGTTCAAATTTATCTACATTTGTGAAAAACATCATAATTTTTTTCAGTTTTTTTGGTGGTGGTTCAAATTCATTTCCTTTAAACACTTCAAGTGCAATAAGAAGAACGAAAGGGTGAAAGCCATGCATGGACCAAAAGTGGCACATGCAAAACCCACACAAGAGTACACAATTTTTTCAATCCCTTTGTTAACCCTCTCACAATTCCAACATTTTAGTTATATTCATCTTTAAAAGTTCATATTTTTTTCTTAAATTTTTTAATCACCTTGGTCTAAGCTTATTTCCTTTCTATATAATAAGTTCACTATAATGGTTAATATCAATATGAACTTTTTTTACATTTCATTTATTCATTTATTTTTCAAATCATAATTATTTGTCAAAATAGGAAAATTGTTAGATTTTCATCATGCCTTGGGCCTTATTGAATGTGATTATTAATTTCACACCATTCTTCATGTTCACAATACAAACATATTGTTCCTAGATATTTTTTTCCATTTCTTCATTTTTATGTCCATTATGGACTTTTAAAGATATCTCAATTCAAAGTGCACATGAAAATAAAAGAAAATAATTTTTTTTTCCCCTAAATTTTGGTTTCCACATGTCATATATAATATTTTTGATCAACTCATATGATTGAAATTTATGAAATAATTTATTTTTAGTGAAAAAATCCACGTAATTTGTTACATGACACATCTATTGTTTTAAAAGTCCAAAAACATGTTGCAACCGATTCTAATTGCAAATTGTTTTTGTACATTTCACTACATATATAAACTACCATACATATTTGAGTCCAAACTGTAAAATATTCAATCCAATTATCATGTAACATTATATTAAATTTCATTTCTTGAAAAAATAATGTTTGTGATTTCCATTTTGGTACGACGCACTATGCTTTCATCTGAAAATGAACAAACCATTCAAGCACCTTAATAGCACAACAAGATTGCTACAACTTCGATTCAGTTTGATTCAACCTTACTTCCATTTGAATTAGTTTCAAAAAAGGGTTTTATTGGAAATCCAAGCAGGATCACCAACGGAGATAGGTCGTCAGGATTTCGATCAAACTTGGGGAAAAAAAAAACATTATGAATTTTACATTTCCCTTACCTTGTTTGCACAACAATGTACAACATAAACTCTAAACCTAACTTCAAACACACATTTGGTTTTAGAAGTTTAGAACTTTCAGATTGGAAAATTCAAGAAATGTAACTTCAAAGTTGAGGTTGGGCAATAGGTCTTGCACTTAACGTTTCGGCAACAATCACAAACTATTGAATTTGATGATGAAAAATGCATGCCCACAACTCCATGTATCATAAATCATCCAATCCTTCTTTGATGTTCTTCATGTTTTAGCACTCAATGCTAGAAGTGACAATGGTCATGCCATAATCATGCAACAAGAAGTGGTCATTGTTGCTCCATGATCAACAAAAGTAATGGAAAAATAGTTTCGAATATATTATTGTTCGCAAAAAATCCACCATTCATGGAATCGATTGATGATTGTCCTAAATCAAATGGTGTAAACCAACCATGGGCTAACGTAAAACCTAGTTAAAGTAGGCAATGTACATGTAGGTTGCATTATGGCGATGCAGTTCGATGGACCTAATTAAATATGGCGATGCTATGTTTTCAATGTATTTTTTCTTTCAATGTTTGCTCATCAATTTTTTTTTCATTTTTTGGCAATTTTTTGTTAATAAAAAAATGTTGCTGAAAAAACACCCCCAAAAAAAAATGGGGCCACATTGCACAACACCACTTGTTGAATTTTGTGAGATAGATGGATTAGCAAAAGTCCATAAGAAGATTTAGCCATTTTTTTAAAAACCCCTAATATAATATGTTAGTGACATGCAAGAACCTATGGTTTAAATATGCATGAACCTATAGTATAAATATGGTGATTTCAACCTTTTTTTAATTCCTCAAAATATGATAATTTTACACAAGTCGGGGGAATGATCCATTGGAACATGTGGATCATCTCTGCCATGAATGGTTACATCCCTTATGGAAAATTCAGACTAGCAAACCTTAAGCATCAAAGGTTTTATTCTCCAATTTTGTCAAGTTGATGGATAAGAATAATGAACCAAATTTGGCTAAAGATCATATAATAAAGTAGTTATTTTAAGAATCTTGTTTAATTCTAATGACCAATGGACATTCATTGTCTAAATATGGTGACATGTGATTTTCATTTTTTAAAAATAGTGATTAATCCATTTTTCCCAAAAAAATAACATTCATTTTTTGGGGGTCATTATGGTTTGAAAATTTTCCAAAAAACCATTAATCAACATTAAAAATTGTATGAAGTTCCAAAGCAAAAACTTAATTCAAATCACACTAAACACCTAGTGAACATTCCTTCAAATATGGGACCAAATTAACTTTGCAATATCTTCCATCTCTCCTTAAATCACATTGTCAAAAGTTCATGGGTCCATTAAAGATAATAGTATCCAATAACATAATCTTCAAAAAGGTAGGATAAGATCTTGGGAAAAACATAACCAGCAAAAGTTTTGAAAATGTAATAAGAGACAAATTTCAATAGAATTATGTATAAATCAATGTTGGGCAACTATGGAAAAATGATTACAATTGGGTAGGGTTTCAAGTCAAGTTTCAAGTTGATTCCCTTAGGGTATTATTCAAAGTCATGCCTTATTTGAATCATGTTCATTAGTTATTTCTTGATTGAAAACTAGTCATTTAAAACTTGTCCTTTAAAATAAAAAAAACCTTATTAAGGAATTAAAAAGTAGCAGGGTCAAGGTTTTTAAAATTGCTATTACTTTATTTTATTACATTCAATCGTCACTTTAATGAAACTTTATTAAATCTCAATATGAAATGTTGAAACTCAACATTTAGTCCACAAGGTTCGAGAATTATTATAATAGTTGTACAAATAAGAGTAGTGAAAATATGTGTAGCAACAATGGAAGCAATTAAGAAAAATGAAAAAAAAAAATCCTTTCACCCCTTATTGCCTCTTTTAGTGGTATTAATAAAAGTAAGCAAATTTTATTAAATTTCAATATGAAATGCTATAAATTAGCATTTAATGCATAAGGTTTAGGAGTAATTATAGTAGTTGTATAAGTAGGAACAATGAAAACATATGTAGCAATAGTGGAGGTGTTCAAGAAAAAGGAAACAAAAAGTTTCTTTCACCCCTTATTGCCTTTTTCAATTGTATTATCAAAAGCAAGGAAATTTTATTAAATCTCAATATGAAATGCTACAATTTTTCATTTAATGCACAAGGTTCGAGAATAATTATAGTAGTTGTACAAGTAGGAATAATGAAAATATATGTAGTAGTAGTGGAGGTGTTCAAGAAAAATGAAAAAAAAGGCTTTTTTCACCCCTTATTGCTTCTTTTAGTCATATTCACAAAAGTAAGCAAATTTTATTAAATCTCGACATGAAATGCTAAAATTTAACATTTAATGCACAAGGTTGGAAAGTAATTATAATAGTTGTACAAGTAGGAACAATGAAAATATGTGGAGGTGCATAGGAAATAAAGACTGGATGAAACTCAATTTACCACAAAATTGATGATTTTTTGAGTTTCATCCCCTTAATGCTCATTTGTGAAAATTGCCTTTTGAATATCAATGGTTCTTAAATGTGTGAGACCCAACATTTTGAAACATGGGTGAAAATATTTTTTCAAATTCTTGAAACCTTGCATGGGTATCTTGAGAAATAATTTAAAAATAAATTAGAAAATTGAAGTGGGACTTGTAAACTCTTTTGAAACATGGATTTCACCAGTCTTAAAAACACTTGATAATGTCCCAACACTAGTATAAACCAATGGTGGTGGGCAATTTTTTATTTTTATAAAGAACCTCCAATTCCAATTCTTTAAAAAATGGTTCTTGTTCACAAAAAATGGAACCTTCGATCTAGGTCTAGGTTTGGATTTGTTCTTAGGAAAAAAGAAATTGTGTTAGCCCTGTACATGTTTGGTAAAACCTAAAATCATCCATGCATGTCTATTATCTAAGGGGAATAATAAATTTTTATAACATAAAAGACAACAACAATACAAAAAGTTTAATCAATTAAAATTAATTTCATTATGATTTTTGTTATTAAATCTTCATCAAAACCTTATTGAAACCTTATTGGTAATATTAAATTTCATTTAATTAAGAAAAAAAAATTCCGAGGATCAGAAAACAAAGAATTATAAATCAAAATATGAAATAATCGACGGAGATAATTTATTTTTTCTTCTTGAGGAAATACATATTTTACATGAATCTTCTTCCTCCATTTTAGTAGAAAATAATAGTATCATTCGAATAGGTACCAAGATTATTTCAATTATTAATAGTCGAGTGATTGGACTAGTTAAGATAAAAAAAAAGGGAATCGGTAATCGTGTCAAAATAAATATATTGCTTGGAAATATTTATTATCCTTGTGGAAAAACACATAATCTTTATAAACAAGATGGTATTTTGGTACCACTTTTTAAAATCAAATCAAATCAATTTTAAACATTTATATTTCAAAAATTAATTTTATAATAAATTTTTTATTTTAATCAATTCTTGCATAATATTTCAATTTTTTTTTTTAAACCTCATTTTAATAAGACTTAAAATAATTGAAGCTAATTATTTGTATGTTTATCAGACAAATTTTATTTTAAAAATTAGTCATATAAATTTTTTAAAAAAATTCATAGTGATATGAAACCTTGTCATAGAAAAAGGTAAATGATGACCCAAAAAAATAAATGATATAGAAACATGATACAATCAATTACCCAACATTCATATTTTGAGAACAAACCCAACAAATAAATGGGTAGATTTCAAAACAACCCATTAATTGGATGAATACACCCAAAATTTACACATGCATGTCCATTAACTCGGGGCAATAATAATTGAAGTTTTAATTTTAATTTTAATTCTGATAATCAAATTTCATTGCAATCAAGTTCTAAGAAACTTGGTCTAAAGCTTTTAATTAACTATCGGTTAGTCTTTTTTTTGTTGGCTATATATAATCAAAAAATCATATTAAAACTAAAAGTGTTAAAATCAAGTTTTAAAATATATATCAATGGCCAAATTTTAAGAAAGTTCAATAGATTTTTATGCATGGTTCAAGTATGTAACCATAAATATAAAAAGGTGCTAAAAAAGATTTATTTTATATTTACTTTGTAGCCAAAATTGGTTAAATCTTCTTATGGGCCATCACCATTTTGGCTATATCATAATATTGTCAAAAACATCATTACTATCAATTAGTCCTTGATTATAAACCTTTTCCCCCAAAACTTTATACTCTCAACAATTATACTTTTAATTCCAAATTTTGTTCAAATATTGGTTTTGGTTTCAATTTTGGTTCCAAAATTGCGTCCAATTAAAAACCCGATCCTAATTTTGATTCATGAATCAAATCCAAAATTAAACCCAATTTCCATTGGGTTTTTACTAACTGAACCCAAAACTGCAAAAACATTGGTATAACTTTTACGTCATTAGCAACATTTTCCTTCTGTGACAAAAACTTGTCACTTGGCAACAAAAAACTAGTTTTGCAAGTGAAAGGCTTAAAAGATTTTGAGGTCCAAAGATGTTAATATGAGCCAAGTTCATATTTTAAACAATTGATTATCTTGAAATGTTTTTAGAATATTTTTATTTCAAATTTAAAAGTTAAATTTCATTAAAAAAAACCCACTACAATATACTATTATGGAAATATATGTTTACAAAACCTCCCCCAAAATATGTTGTGTTAAAAAAATCTCTTAAAAAAATGTTTTATAATGTTTTAAAATAGTAGTTACAATATTTAATGAATGCTTTTGAATAGTCTATCCTCATTAAATTCATTCCAAGTCATACCACACATTTTAACATTTCCATAATATATTAAAAACATTGTCATGAATTTTTTTGAATGAATTGCAATATTAATACAAATTTTGACACTAAAACATCATAAATTAATGTGATTACACCTTTTGAGCATATCAAATTTCAAGTATTAACCTTAATTTGATGGTCTAGATTTGTTTACATTTTGCCCATCATCAATATCAACATTCTACAATTATTGCCATCAT
>Ga0209611_10002779_pt1 | contig 30650 bp, 30 predicted proteins | sample S1TSphgellanicum_3_FD_187693 | JGI IMG/M metagenome (GOLD analysis project Ga0209611, IMG submission 187693) | Host-associated microbial communities from peat moss isolated from Minnesota, USA - S1T2_Fc - Sphagnum magellanicum MG (SPAdes) (version 2) | ecosystem: Host-associated > Plants > Peat... | reverse complement strand
AAAGACAAATCACTTAGTCCATGTTGGATAGGGGAAGTACGTACCCAAGTACCTATAGGCCAATTTGTAGACATTAGTTGTATTATTTCTAGAAATGCTGAAATTTTCACTCCAAAAAAAAAAAAAAGAAAAATTTTCTTTTGAAGGAAAATAAAGAATCTGATGAAATATTTAGGAATATATCATTTATCAAAATGGAATCCTCAAAATCAATTAATTATTCAACAAACATGTGTCCAAGTGACCAAGTTACTAACTATTATGATACTCCATATGTGGTGGAGGGGGGAGGGTGGGAGGGGGGGTTCTAACTTCTGACTTATCACATGGCAAAACCCAAAGTGGGTCCTAAAGAATTTTTAATTCTAAATAATATGAGGGACAGGAAAATGCCAAGGATCACAAGACAATTGTTTTCACAAGTTAAAGAGTTCCATAGGGGGCCATTGTCAAAGTTTAGAAAAATGACACAAAAAAAAGAAGAAGAAGAAAAGTGTGTGTATGTAATTGGGTCCAAACTCCAAACCCTTGTCCCATTTCATTTTGTAGAATGTTGGGGGGAAGGTAAGATGAAACATTACTCATTTTAGTATAGTCGGGTAAGGCTTCTCATCAAAGGGGGTTATGTAATTTGTAACATGCACCCACAATTGATTGCACTATCCATAGATAACCAATGTTGTAACCGTAACCTTGGGTTAACTTGTTCTTTAAACTCAGTTTTACTTCCTCCCTCCTCACAATATTAGGTTTCTAGTATCGGGGTAGGAAGGTAACCACAAAGTTGGCAAGGAATTGTAAGTGATTACTATGTTAGTGTTAAGTCGGTATAGCACTTGGTGGCTAATAACCCAGTCACATGCAATGAACGTATTGGCATGGTGTGCTCTTTCAATGGGGCCCCTTGTCATCAAGTGGGTTGTTGTTGTTGTAAAGCTTCCCAATATGCCTCCCTTCGGGTTACAAAGAGCCTTTTTTTTTAATAATAATGTGGCGTGCTTTATAATACGGCGCACTTCATTCCAAGTAGCAACATGACCTTCTCATGATCCTTCGCGAGCGAAATTTCCCACCCAAATGAGTTGGAAAAAGTCACAAACACAACATCAACATCTGTCCATCCAATGGATTGGATGATGTGCTTTGAACTAGATGATGTAATGGGGAGTGTACTGAAATTGCTAGCAACGCCCAAAAGAACAACCCACCCTAAACCCCACAACTTTTCTTCTTCACACTAGAATCATCCTAGTAAAGGGTTTAGATGTTTTTGAGATCTCCTCTCACTCTTATTTAAGGAATTCCAATCTTCCCATGTCATTCCATCCATTGCCCAAACACTAACACACACAATTGTAGTACCCACACAATTGGAGAGCATTGGTTCACTGAGTTCCGGTTTTGTAGTTTGTTTGTACACACGCACATTTCATTTCAGGTAACAACAACACCATCACCACCACCATGCTTTCTCTTTTTTTTTGAAATTGGGTATTTGCAATTTCCATTGTTGGAAGCTTTGAGTGTAGCGAGAGAGAGAGAGAGAGTTGAGAGTGAAAAAGAGGTGAAATTGGGTATTTGCAGTTTCGATTGTTGGAACATTGAGTGTAGCAAATGAGAGACACAGAGACACAGAGAGAGAGAGAGAGAGAGAGAGAGAGAGAGAAAGAGAGTTGAGAGAGAGGAAGAAAGAAATGAAATTGGGTGTTTGCAATTTCCATTGTTAGAACCTTTGAGTGTAGCAGGTAGGAGAGAGAGAGAGAGAGAGAGAGAGAAGTGAAATTGAGTATTTGCAGTTTCGATTGTTGGAACATTGAGTGTAGCAAATGAGAGACAGAGAGAGCGAGAGAGTTGAGAGAGAGGAAGAAAGAAATGAAATTGCGTGTTTGCAATTTCCATTCTTGGAACCTTTGAGTGTAGCAAGTGGGAGAGAGAGAGAGAGAGAGGTGAAATTGGGTATTTGCAGTTTCCATTGTTGTAACTCTGAGTGTAGCAAGTAAGTGAGAGAGTTGCGAGAGAGAGAGAATTGAGAGAGAAACGAGAGAGAAAGAGATGGAATTGGGTGTTTGCGATTTCCATTTTGGAACTTTGAGAGAAATTGGGGTATTTCCAATTTCCATCGTTGGAACTTCGAGTGTAGTAAGTGAGAGACAAAGAGTGGGAGAGTTGTGAGAGAGATGAAATTGTGAATTTGCAATTTCCATTCTTGGAACTTTTAAGTGTAAAAGAGAGAGCGAGAGAGAGAGAGAGAGAGAGAGAGAGAGAGAGAGAGAGAGAGGTTGAGAAAGAGAAGAAATTGGTTATTTGCAATTTCCATTCTTGGGAACTTTGAGTGTAGCAAGTGAGAGAGAGAGAGAATTGAGAGAGAAATGAGAGAGAGATGAAATTAGGTGTTTGCAGTATCCATTCTTGGAACATTGAGTGTATCAAGTGAGAGAGAGAGAGAGAGAGAGAGAGAAATTGCATTTCCATTCTTGGAACTGTGAGTGAGAGTGAGAAAGAGACAAAGAGAGAGTTCACTTGGAGATGGTTTTGTTTGCTTGTGTTTGAGAATGAGGTACGCGACAAAGGGACGCATGTTTTGAGCTGAAATTTTGTTGTGAAGATGCAAGGGAAGAAGAGAGAAATGGGAGAGAAGAGAGAGTGCTGTTGTTAGCAAAGGATTTCTTTCACAAATTGCAAAGTTTCATGACATAATTTTGAGTGAAACTCTTTTGTTTCTGTTTTTTGGTTTTTTTGTCTTTGAGAAACAGAGTTGTGGGAACTAAGAAGGGGAGAGAGAGGAAGGGAGGAGGAGTCATGGCATCTGAGTTTGCGTCACGGAGACTGAAGATGCAGAATGTGATGGATCGTTGGGCAGCTCAGAAGAAGATGTGGGTGCTGAGCTCTTCTTCTTACAAGGAGCAAGAGAATTTCGGCAATCATCGTGTGTTGAAGCAGCAGCAGAAGCAGTTCCGAAATCAGCTCTCTAGAAATCCCGATCCAGTCTCTGGAATTGCAGCATTTTATGAATTTGCAGCAGTAGGAAGTAGCAGCAGCAGTAGTAGAACTGGAGAATTTCCAGCAGCAACAACAACACCACAACCAGAAGAAGATCACGGTTTTGCTTCAAGCTTTGGGATTGAGAACCAGATGGCAGAAGTCCCACCCTCTGAGGACAATTCTTGGAATGCTGCTGTGTTGTCTGGAAATGTACATCATGACCAGATTATGGTCTTCACACCATTCACTGGAACTGGTGAAGCTGCAGCATCAGATGACGGTCTTGAGGAGGAGCATCATAATGCTGTTGCTGCAACTCTTTTGCAACGGAATTGGGATGATGGGTTGTTGCTCAATGACTGGTTCTGTGTTCAGGAATCTGAGTCTCCTCATCAGGAAGCTCCTCCTGTGCAGCCCATGAAGCTCCTGGAGCCCAATGTGCAGCAGCAACCTGTGGGAATTCAACCTACTGCATCTCACAGGTCCCCTGCTTCTTTCCCTGAAGCAAGAGCTATGCAATTCATGAAGCATGAGGTTGTTGTCAACAACCCTTTTCTCCAGCCTGCCATGAACAGCAGCCAGGCTGAGATTCCACACCAGGAACAACAGAAGCTTCAGTTACCTCAGAAGAAGCAAGGAGTTCACCAAAAGCTTCAGTTGAAGAAGCGGCAGCAGCAGCAGATCAAATCCACATGCTGCAAACAGGAGCTACAACACACTGAGCAGAAAACTGATCACAAGGCTCCTGTTGGAGCAGAGGCTGCTGCCACAGCTGCTGCTGGGTCACATCCTCCAAGGGTGAAAGCTCCTCAGCAATCACATTACAGGGGAGTACATTACAGGGGAGTACGGCAGAGGCCATGGGGCAAATTTGCAGCTGAGATTCGGAATAAAGCTCGACAGGGTGCGAGAATGTGGTTGGGGACATTTGACACTGCTGAAGAAGCAGCTGAAGCTTATGATGCTGCAGCGTTCAAAATCCGAGGAAGTCGAGCTCATCTCAATTTCCCTCTCAGGGCAAGCTCCCTTGCTGCAGCCACTACAGCCACTGCCACCTCTTCTTCTTCTCCAACCCAAAATAAAACAAGCTCACATCTGACCTCCAGTGGCATTATGTTGAGCACAAAAGGGAGCCCAAATGTTGTCTCAAGCTCAATTCTTCCAAGCTCAAATGCAAATTCCATTCTTCTTCAAGATCCCCCTAGTTACAAGATGTCACCAAGGGGAAGTGAAGGTCTCAAGGACCAAATGGTGATGACAGCTTCCAGGGAGCCAGGCAGTGATGATGATCATTTCAAGATTCCCAAAGGCGATCACATAACTCAACAGAGAACGAGGTCAAGGCCTGAGCAGAAGAGTACTGAAGCTGATGATCTGTTCCCAGAATTGAGCTCTTTTGAGCTGGAAGATGTGACCCACAAGGAGATGATGACGACAATGACGATGATGAGTCCTCCTCCTAGCTGCATCATGGAAACGAGTGAATTCTTCTTTGGAGATGATCTGGAGATGAAAGAGAAGCTTGAATTGCAAGATTTAGGTGCCAAATATTGGGAGCAGCTGCTGTCCTCATCAAACAGCTTCGAATCTGACATCACCATGGCTGACATTGATGTCGTCTTAGCAGTCTCAAATCCAAATTTCACGAGCTCCAGTGATGGTCATTTGGAACTTTTTCCTGACATCTTCGGTCACGAAAACTCTCCTCTCCTATGAATTAGCAGCAGCAATATTGCAGCTCATTTATGTATTGCCATGTTTTCAACACATGCACACACTGGTTTCATCTTTCCACCAAACTTCAGGAAGAAAATACTCAAACTTTATTCCCTCATGAGATGAAGCTCACTGCCACTAACCAATTCTGATTCTTTGATATCAGGGAGTGTTGCTGATCTCTTATTGTAGCTCATTTTTATGGTACTTTTCTCCCCCAAGGCAGATTCTTGATCTGCCAAGCATTTCGTCAACAGCCAAAATGGGTACTACTGAATCTACTACCGTTCACAGATTTGCAGCAGGTTCCAGACTTTTCGATTCTAATTAATTATTAGTAGCACTCCAAATCCTGACTTAAAATCTTGGGTTTGTGCATGCATCCTTGTTTTGTTTCGTTGACAGGAAGGCTAAATATTGTGTGAAGAATTGAGTTTAAATGTCAAATTACAAGAAAGAATGATTATCGTGCCCAAAGTGTAGTTCTTTGTTGCTCTTCCCAATTTCTAGTATTGCAGAAACAGAAGAAGACAAGTGCTAGTTGTTTTATGTTAGAAATTTGTGATGTAAATAAGCAAATGCCGTATGTTGAACACAATTAGCAGTGTTGGGTCCATTTTGTACAGATTGTTGATGATGATGGTAAAAGAGATATATGATTTGAATTTGAATCTGGGAACTACCTTTGGTTTCTGAAGCTCAACTCTGTGAAATCTTTGAAAAGCTGTGTATATGTGCTTGGATCTGGCCTCTACATTTTGCACACTCGAAAGAATCAGATTTAGATCCTGAACTTAAGAATAGTCGTCTATTAAGATCTATTGTTGGATCCGAACCTTGAGAACCATAGCCTTAGCAAAGTTGAGATGCCCACCTCCACTTCAACGATTTTTTAAAGAATTCCAGGCTTGGACAATATATAGTTTTAGGGCTTAAGGTTTTTTGCTTCCCCTCGAGCCATCACCATCACTATTGAACATTTTGGCTGAGATTTCTTCTTTTTCTTTTTGTCACATCAAGCTTTTTGCTTTCTACTTTATATGTTCTCTCCCTTTCATGTTCTCTCCCTTGAGTTGATCCATTGCATGCAACAATCTTTTTTTTTTTTTTATGCTTGAGTTGATCCATTGCTTGCAGCAATCTTTTTATTTCCTTCATGCTTGAGGTTGTTTGTTGCTTGCAGTGAATTATGGACGAAAGCAAAAGACAAAAAAGCTTGAGCTAGAGTTTGATAATTAGAACTTGAGGTTGTTGAGAGCTGGAAGTTGTTGGGGTAGCCAATTGTCACGGACTCTCATCTCTCAACGAATGCTTTTAAGGTACCTTGGTTGCACTCAGAAGTTGCAAGTTGTGTCTTGAAAAATATTAATGCATTTCTTTGTATCCAATGTCTTTTGGAGCATCATTGCATTCTTACCTTTGTGGGCTTTGATTACTTGCTACAACATTTGAACGGGTTCAAAGGTTTTTGTTCACCATTGTCTTGTCTTTTTGGTTGCATGCCACACAGTTTTGAGTTTTGAGCAAAGGCTTCAAAGGTGCATTTATTGTCTTTTCTTTCTTATTTTCAAATGCCACAATATTGGAATGAAGCTTTCAAGGTAAGTTTCACATACCAAGACTTGTCATTGCAAAGCTTTCATCAACTTGAGTTGAAGTGAAGGTTTAAAATTTGAAAATGTCACTTGTTGTTTTCAATTTGTGTTCTTCTTGTTTGGTTGTTTGTTTGTTCTACTTGTTGCTTGTTAATTGTGTGCTTGCGTGCATCAAATCGTATAATGAAATTGACAACTACCACTCTCCCTCATGAACTTAAATTTTTTGTTTGATGTTAAAGAAGGCATTGAGTTTGCATCTTAAACCCAAATCATTAATGGCTCACAAAAGGTGTCCAATCTTGAGGTATATGTTTCATGGGAGTTTTCACTCCAAAATTGTTGGCAAATCAAATATGTGGTACCTCTTTCATGCCTATGCTAATTATTGGGGTTTCTTTGTTGTGAATGATAGTGTTTTTTTCAATTCTTGTAACCTACAAGTTATGAGATGTGTGTTATGGCAATTTGCTAAAGTGAATGTTGATGTTCACAATTTGGCCCATGGGAAAAATATGAAGGGGCTTGTGAGCTACAAAAAAAACCACAATACTAGTTCTCTAATAAAACATGTTTTAGAATTGCATTCAAACAAAATAGATCAATGCATGTCATTGGTGCATATGACCAAAGCTACTAAAGATCATAAAGAAGCAACCAAAAAAAAGGAAAATAGTTCCCCCTTCACAAATCATGGAATTTTTTTATAGTCATAAGCTTTACAACGGATTAAATCCTACACAGTGTGCATTTCCTAAAGATTTGGTTTTGTACATTCCAAAGGGATATCATCCCTTGTTTTTTGTTAAACATCATTGACAAAGGTGCATGGTTTTAAAACAATGCAAGTGTGTTACGCTTCCTTTTCGACAATAATTGGTGAATGAAGTGTTCTTAAACATTCTAAGCAAAACTAGGAAAAAAATGTCATTCCCTCTCTTGCTTCATGTGTTAATTATAGTACTTCCTTTGATCTTTGGATGTCCCGCATTGGGCATGACACTTTTGCCATGGTGGTTAATTTTATCAATGATGTGTGGGAACCCAACATCATTGATGCAACCATGGCAACTTAAATTAAGGTGTTATTGAACCTATTTGACTTTCTTAATACAGTTATCAGATATGTGAAAGATGAGGGGTCAAACCTAACTACCTTAACTTGTACTTTGACATATGTGATATCAAGCTTTCCACTTCAATTGCCATGCCCATTTGTTGGCTCTTGTTTTCAATATGACATGTCAAAAGTTGCACAATATGCTATTAATTATGTGAAGGTGTGTTCTAGATCTATAGAAATCAACTTGAAGGTGTGTGCAAATATCATTACATAAGACTATAACATGGATAGAAAAATCTAGAAAGTAGCAAAAATGGAAGGATACCTACATTATTGTTGGGCTACAACTTGGAATGTTAAGAACTCTTGTTAAAACAAGGTTTTACATCATGGTTTTGTTTGTTCCAAGAAACTTCAGAATTTCAATATGCAATTTATATTTGTTATGGACAATAATAGGCATTACATTTGTCATCAAGAATGCCAATTAGTCAAATGTGGGTTGTTCTTCAAACAATTTGTGATATTTTACTACTAGTGGTCAAGCAATGTGTTTAAACCAAAAATAAAATGTTAAGGGCTAAATAGGATTTGCATTATAATTTTGGATTAATTAAGATAGAAGAGATTATTTGAATTATATCTCCTGAATTTATTTTCTTGCATGAGGATGTTCATTATGGGAAATTGTGGAAGAAAAAGGATTATTACTACTAATAGGATTTCAAAAATAGGGGAAAGAAGAAGAATTCAAACATGAAATTGTTTTGCATTTTATTTTTAAACTATTGCATGTTCATTATGTTTTAAACAATGAAGAGCAATATGAATATTGTTTGATAATAATTGTGTGTGTGAAACAATAGAATTAACATTGCAGTTAGAATTGTACTGATTTTGTATTTCTTTTTATAGTTTTTCAAATGTAAAAATTAAAATGAAAATTTTGTGGCAAGAAATTTCAATTTTAAAGGAATTGTAGAATTTTGTACTCTCCAATTGGTGACTCACATAGATGAATTGAAACAAAAAATCTAATTTATATGTGTAATTTTCCTATTTTTCTTCAGATGGTAACATAAAAAGAAATATTTTCATGTTTCTACATTTTTTTATGTGATGAATTTGTTTTAGGAAAACTACTTAAACAGGATAGTTGTTGTAAGGGCTTGAATATATAAGAAGTTCGCAGAAGTAGAAATGGAAAATACAAAACGAATGGTGACTAGAAGTTTGCAAAGATGATTGGATTAAATTGCAATTTGATAAAATGAAGTAGTAGGATTAAAGGAACAAGAATAACAATTGCTTGAGAAAGTAATGCAATTCTCTACACCTAAACAAATGTAATATATGGTGCATCACACACCAAAAACAAAAGAATGACTTGTAAGATATCAAATGCCTACTAAAGCAAGGTTGGAACCATGTGATGCATTTATTAGAATAACACATAAACAAACTAGTAACCAAAATTGTTTACAATTGAAGGAAACATAATCAAAGGTTGATCGAAATGTTTGGAGAGATAATTCAATGAAGGCCACACCTATAGTTTTGAAGCAATCGATGCAGGGAAAAACACAATTGAATCTATCACCCTCTGAACATTATGAAATGCATAGATTGGCATATATACCACTTAGTTTTAAAGAAGGCAAGGAAGGTGGGATTTCAAACGAAAAGACATAGGATCTAATTAACAATCTAATTAGCCATTATACAATCAACCCTTGGAGGAATGAAAGGACAACCTAGACAACAATGACATTGGACATGTGATACCATAGGTTAGAGAAGTTATACTGCAAGAATAGTATTAAAAGGAACAAGCCTACGCAATGAAAGTTATACATCAATAACAAAGACCAATAACTCATTTGGGACATAGATCTCAATCTGAATTTATCCCAAGCACAAGTGCAACTATGGATACTAACAAAAACAAGTTGTTAAATAATGAACCATGGATGAAAATCAACCAAAAATATGCAAATCAATATGGAAAAAAAAATTAAAACTGAGGAATCCATAGTGCAAATGGTAGACCAAGATTCATAACAAATCAACGCAATTATTACCAATAGGAAAATCATGTGATTATTGATTATCTATTCATTGAGGAGTCTATTAGGCAAGGATTATGGATCATGTAATTATTGAGGTACTAAATAGATTGGGACCTTGGGCATGGAAGAAATGCAACCCATTGGAGTGGTGTCGAAAAACCATTGGGTACTATGAATAATCAAAGCTTTAAAATATATATATATACCATGTGGATGATAAAAATTTGATAAAAATGCCAACCATAGTTCATGTTCCTTGACCACCACTTCATTCACATCTAGCTCCTAATCAAATTTGGGTGACAATAGTTTAGGTCAAGATGGTGTACATGTCTAATGATTATAGACTAGATAACCCAACCTATGTTAACTATTGGAAAAGAATATTGAATTGCACTTATCCACACTTGTGTACCACTAATTGCATGGATGCCAAATCCATCCTAGAAGGAATAACATGGGAACAACTATAAATATTGTCACAAGAATAAGATCATAAATTGTTACTTTGGATTTAAACACAAATGTAATAAGGAACCACAAAACCAATTAGCTTGTCTCACCATGTGTTTATAGACCCAATTATATCAACCCATGTGGGACATATTCACATGTTAAGGGAACAATACCTACTTAATCAAACTTGTGGTAGTGGATACCCATGGCACAATACTAATAGTGATGACTACATGGAGTTCAACAATAACAATGTTTGTTTCCACAATGTTACCACCAGATCCAATAGGAGAACCATCAAACCCTCTCAAAGGTTCTGCAAGAGTAATAGGGAGATATATAGTCACATGTACTCAGCCTTTTAAGAGACCATTATACTATTTTGAATATAAGAATTTTTTTAATCCAAGTGTTCATGTGAAAGTATTTAAAACTACCACCAAACCTAGTGGAGAAATGGTAAATGACGAAATAACAAATTTGTTCAATTTCACCCTCACAAACTATCATGGGCATGAAAATAACCAAATTTATGGGATTTGAAAAACCAAAACAAGAATAAGGGTAGGCCTAATCCCAAATCCAAATCATGAAATAATAATAAGAAAATGACAAGTATAAAAAAAATTTCAATAGAATTTTATTGCAAGAACGAAACAATAACAAAACAAGGCTATGACAAGAAAATGTACCCAAAAATAGTGTTGAACAAATTAAAGGTAATGAGGAATATTATTCCTATTTATATCCATTGGGCACCTAGTTCAAAGAGGTTTTTTAAGAAACTTCCAACCTACATGTGCGCCATGTTTACCCATATGCACACATGTGTGAACTATGAGTGAATTAAGACTCAACTAGGAGCAAACTAAGATTTAATTATGAGTGAATTAAGAATTAACTAAAAAAAATTGGAAGTGAAATGAGAATTAACTGGAAGTGAATTCGGAATTAATTAAAAATGAACTAAAAGTGAATTAAGAGGCAACTAAAAATGAATTAAAATTGAATTAAAAGTTAACTAAAAATGAACTAGGATTTAACTAAAAATGAACTAAGAGTTAAATGGAAATGAATTAAATTTTATAACTAGAAACTAACTAAAAGTAAACTGAAATTAAATTAGGAGGTAGGTACAAGTTCACTACAAGTCATGGATGAACATTCATATGAATGAACTCCATGGCATTAGCATTCGTGACATCACCTCCCCTTTTAACAACAAGTTCTACGAGGAGCAGACTTGGGCTTGTTTGGATATTGTTGATCAAATTCATCAACCTTCTCCATATCATTTGATTAGTTTTTTTATTAGTTCCCAAGTGCGTTCATTCACATTATACCCATGCCAAAGAACAAGATATTGGAGTTGACGATTAAAAACCTTAAAATCCAAAATGTCTTCCATTTCGTACTCATGTTTACCATTGACTTCAATAGGTGGAGGGGGATCATGAATTCTTCTTGGATTGGTAGACATGTGGTAAGCTTTCAACAATGAAACATGAAAGACAAGATGGATTCTCATAGAACCTAGAAGCTTGAAATGAAAACCCACAACATTGTTTGTTCCACATTGAGGAATGTACATAACCTCTGATGATGCAACTTTTTTAACGGTCTTGTTATTTTGATATGTTGTTGTTGAAGCCAAATTTGATCGCCGACCTTGAAGCTAGGTTATTCCTTCCAATGTTCATAAGCATTCTTTTTATATCACCTTTGTTCTTCTTCAAAGTTAAATACAAGTTGAGCTCGAACATCCATTAACCATAGGTTTGATCCTCAATTACTAGATTCATGACTTTGTGCACACCTTGAATGTAAAACTTTGGGTGTAAACCATGATTTGTAAATAAAGGTGTTTTTTGGGTTGATGAATGCATTATGTTGTTGTAAGCAAACTTTACAATGGCCAAAAGTTTTGACCAATTATTTTGATGATAATTGGTTGTGCATCATAAATACTACTCCAAGATTTGATTGACCCATTTTATTTACCCATATGTCTAAGGGTAGAAAGCTAACGACAATTTCACCTTCACACCTAAAAGTTCAAAAAGTCATTTCTAGATATGCATGCAAACTAAGGCCCATGATCAGAAATGATATCATTAGGAAAACCATAATATTGAAAAACATGATCAAGGAATAACTTGGGGGTTCTTTTGTTAATTATTGTTTTAGTACACAAAATGAAATGAACCATTTTGTTAAACAATCCACCACCATTAAAGTGAAAACATGATTAGGAGGACTATTTGAACTATCACACTTGTAATTTTTCTAGATTACATAAAAACGTAAAACTTTAAACCATACTTCAAATTAACATTATCAAAATTTTAGTTATTCATGTTGTCATAAACTTTAATAGGATTCATCATAAAAAAATTGGATGAATTTTAAGAAGATTATGGACTCGTAATGGACTTTTGAAATGACAACACAACATTTGTCACACATAAAAAATGAAAAATAAAGGACTCAAAAAAATGTCAAAGTAGTGTCAAAATAAAAATAAAAAATTAAAGCATCAAATGAAGAATTTATTAGTGAAGTCCATTCAAACTTTCCTCCTATATATATATTTAATTTTTAAAAGTTTTAAATGACATGATTATGGTAAATGTTTATCCTTGAGAGTACATTTCACATTGAAAATTTTAATCTTTTATATGGATTTTTGTATCAATCACATTTAAGGATATTCGTAAGTTAGCTTTTTAAATATTTATGATTAAAAACATAGGGGATGATTATAGGATTTATGGTTTGATAATTGCTAAAACTACAAAAAAATTGTTAATGTTAGATTATGGACTTTCAAATGTCACTTTTGAAACACCTAACCATGCTTTCACCCACTAAGACAAAGTCATAAGAACAAGAAGGTGGAAGGTTTGTGATGAAGTCCATGAAAATTGAAAACCATAGGGATGTAAGGATCAACAATTGTTGAAAGAAACCATGAAGGCAATAACAAAGATTTTTTGTTTGAACACAAACATCACAAGATCCAACAAACTCCTTCACATACTTCCAAAATTGTGGCCATTAATAATCTTGAAACATTAACTCCATGGTTTTGTTGAATCCAACATGGCCTGTAACTAAAGCATTGTGCTTAACCTAGAGAACTTGAAGCTACACATGGCCATCAAGAACATACTAAAAATCATCACGATATAATAGACCATTTTGAAATTCGAAATTGGCATGATCATTAAAAAAAATTTGAACTTGACAATGATTTTTTAATTGGCTTTGAATGCCAATATCAAAAGTGTTCTTTAAATTTTCATGAATTTGACAAAGAAAAGTTGTGTCATCAAAATTTATTAACAATACCTAAAGTCAAAGATGTTCAAGCTGGAAAATGACACCACATTATTGTTTGTAAGTTGCATCTCCCTCTTTAGGCGCAAGGTACGAATGATGGGACAACGCATCAAATTTCATCTTTTAATGGATGGAATTCATCCATAATGTTCATCCATAACTCCTAATTAATTTGTAATTAATTTTCAATTCATTCTGAATTAACTCCCCTTGTTGGGCACCCAAGGCAATATGTGATGACAAATTGAAATCAAGACAAATATAATGCCCATTGAACTTGGCGTCGATTCAAAACACAAGTTGTCATGAAATACTACAAGTTTTTATAGCTTGAATACACAATGATTTCATGTTGAACTTCTTTAAGTAAATGGTGCCACTCTTCAAAGGCATCCATGATGGCTAGAAGTTCTTTATCATAAATCTCGTAATTAATCTCCGCAAGAAAAAAATTACATAAATAGAAGCCAACAAGATGAAGAAAATTGATTTATCCAAGTTGTGAGAATACGACGCCTACTACAAAGTCAAAAGCATTCATTTCTAAAACAGAAGGTTTGGAAAGGTCTCCATGAATAAAAAATGGGACAGTCATGAAAAAAACTTTCAAAGACCAAAATGCATTATCAGCTTCAACTCCTGAAGAAAAATGTTGATCCTTTTGAGTCAAATGAGTTAGAAAGGCCATTATTGAAAAATATTGGGCAATGAAACATTGATAAACGTTGGAAAATCTAAGAAAACATTATGTCATGGATGTCAATGTTATGGAATTTAATCATTTAAATGTTCATCCATGACTTGTAATAAACTTGTACATAACCTTTAGTTTAGTTTAAGTTCGCTTCTAGTTAGTTCACTTCCAATTGACTCTTAGTTGATTTTTAATTAAGTCTTAATTCATTTCTAGTTAACTTTTAGTTCATTTCTAGTTAACTTTTAATTCACTTCTAATTAACTTTTAATTCACTTCTAATTAACTTCTAATTCACTTTATATTCACTTTCAATTAAGTTTTAATTCATTTATAATTAATTCATAGTTAATTATTAGTTCATTCTTAATTGAGTTTTAATTCATTATTAATTCAATTTTAATTCACCATAGTTCACACATGGGTGAACATGGGCCACATGTAAATTGAAAGTTTCTTAAAAATCTTCCTTGAGCTAAATGCCCAATGGGTATAAATGAAGGTAAAATGTCCCATTACCTTTAGTTTGTTCAATACTAGTTTTGGGTGCATTTTTTCGTATAACCTTATTTTATTCCTTCTTTCCAATAAAATTTTGTTGGATTCTTGCTCTACACATGTTGATTTTATTTTATTTTATTATTGTCTCATGATCTAAATTTGTAATTTGGCCTGCTTTTGTTTTCATTTCGGTTAGGAAATCTTATAATTTTCATTGTTTGCACGCCCATGACACATTGGACATTTCGAATAGAAGCTATAATAGCCTAGTTGACAATGGTTTAATCCTTATAAAAATCCATGTGAATGCCATATTTAGAGATGAAATAACCTAAGAATATCACTTTAGATTGATGAAATTCACACTTCTCCAATTTGGCATAAAGTCCAACTTCCCAAAGCTTCTCCAAATCCAAATGTACATGGTGTTAATGGTCCTCCATGTTCTTTGAAAAAATGAAGATGATATCAATGTAATAGACCACGAAATCATCCAAATATTCACAAAAGATATCGTTCATTAGATGTTGAAAAATAATAGGCACGTTGGTAAAACCAAATGGCATCACAACATATTCAAAATGGTTGTAACAGGTTTTGAACATTGTCTTCCATTCATTGCCTTCTTGAATGTGCACCAAATTAAATGTTCCACGTAGATCAATCTTGGTGTACATTTTGACATGACTTAACTAGTCCAACAATTTTAAGATGAAGGGTTATCGATTCTTGATGGTGAATCGATTCAGTCCACGATAATTGACACACATTCATAAAGAACCATGTTTCTTTTTGACAAAGAAGATAGGGGCACCAATTGGAGATTTGGAATGTCAAATGAGCCCTTTCTCAAAATTCTTATCGATGTATTCACCAAGTGTTACAAGTTCATCTTGTGATAAATTGTAGATGGGTTTGAATGGAAATCGCACTCCGTCCTCAAAATCAATGGTGTAGTTATATGGTTAATGCTTGGACAAGGTGTTCACATTTTTCTTTTCAAACACATATTTGAATTCTTTGTAATGGGAAGGAATTTCATGTGAACATAGTTCACCATCTGGTGAGGGAAGAACGTAAATTAAGAATGCATCTCCTCTCTTGGTAGTCTTCATGTAAGTTTTTGCTCTAATAAACAAAGGTTTAGAGCACCTAAACCTTTTTATACTACCAAAGTCTTCCTTCTGTTTCAAATTTTGCACCCAATCATCCCTATGTTTGTTTTTAGTTACATGACATACCCCATCTTGATTTTTGCCATGCATGCTTTTAATGAAGGTTTCACATTCTAAGGCCTCGTGTTGTGGTGTTTCAAAGTGAAGACTCCTCATATGCCAATCCACTCATGGATTATGTACGACAAGCCAAGACAATCCAATGATGACATGATTTCTTGGGAATGAAATGACATTAAAGACAACCTAACTAGTGTGAAAACCAACAATAACATCTAATGCCTTGGTTTCAAGTGTGATTGGTCTTAATGAAAGGCTTTGATTGTCAATGACCTTGATCATGATTAGCACTAGTGTGTTGTTGAAGGTAGATTTTATCAAAACTGGTAGTTTATTAATATTTTACCGAAACCAATTTTTCCTTATCAAATTTTCCCTACCAAATTTCCTTTACCAAATTTACTTAATTGAAAACCTTTTTACCGAAGTCAATTTGTACTACTGGTTTACATTATGTATATTTAGGATCGATTTTTTTGGGATTAGGCTAATTTCTTATTCCACCATTTTCTGATTTCTTTCTTGGAAGTATTTAAAGTTCTATCCCTTTTGTGGATTGGAGAATCGAAGAGAATATTTTTTGAAGTAAATTTTTTTTTGTTGCCATACTTTTGTATGTAAAACTCCATGTATAGTGTTTTTTCCTTCATATGTTTGGAGTATTTTGACTTTTTGTATGCAAATATTTCCTTGCATGTTTACTTTAGGTTTGTTTACATAGAAAGTTTATGAAGTTGTCTTACTAAGATTTGATAGTCCCTTTTGTGTTGAAGTTTTTTGCTTACTTAAGGAGAGTAATAAAATTTGATCTTATGTTATTTTATTTTATCCTTTCAAAACCTAGTAATGCACAGGGTGGCATTAACATTTGGCAACCATACCATGGATATTGAATCCAAAAATTGTGGTTCATTATTGTTCCTATTTGGAAAAATATTGGTTAAAACTATTTGACTTTACCAAAACAAATCGCGGATTAATTATTGTTCTTGTTTGACAAATAATAATTAAAAAAAAAACCAAAACAACCCACATATATAGCTTTTTTGTAGTCAATTACAGTATGCCAATAGTGTTGACAAGAAGTATGAAGAAAATAATGGAGTAGGTTTTGCAAGAAAGTGTTGAAATAGGCCACATAAAGTAACCCAAAGTGACTAAAGTAGCCCAAAGTCGACCTAGAGGAGGATGTGACCTTTCACAGTGGGGAAAAAAATGAATTAGAGAACGTTATCGAAAATACCGAACCAAAAACTATATGACCTACCAAAAATCATCCACCAGAATTGTGACACATTAAGATCAAATTGAAAACTCCATGGGAACCGATTTGGGATCATATTGAAAAAAAACCTTTTGGTACCATGAGACCATTGTGACAAGTCCACACACCAAAAAATGCGAAATTTATCGATTTCATAAGTGAATTGATGAACTAGGCCGATTTTCGGGGAAAGAGCCTTTTGATGAGATACGAAACATGAAGTCCTCGAGGATGAACATTTCAAATGAAGAAAAGTTCCATTAAGAAATTTCAGTAATCCCTATTTTTAACATTTTTGTTTTTCTTCACGTGTTCACAGCTTGTATTTTTTGTCAAAATTTCGAATCACTAAACAGATAATTGTCCTTATTGATCTAATAGTTTTTTTTTCTTACACACATAACACTGATGGATCATAGACCATATTTGGTATCATTACTTGTTCAAAATCTAATTCCAAATATTCAAAATTTGGTTTACCCTTTAACACTACCAAATGTAGCTTATGGGTGAAAGCATGGTTAGGTGGCTCAAAAGTGGTGTTTGAGAGTCCATAATCTAACACTAGCAATTTCTTTTGCAATTTTAACAATTATCAAACCATAAATCCTATAATTATCCCCTATGCTTTTAATCATAAATATTAATAAAACAACCTATGAATAACCTTAAACATGTGATTGATAAAAAAATCCATGCAAAAGATAATTTTTAAATGTGAAATAGAGTCTCAAGGATAAAAATTTAGAAGAATCATGTCATTTTAAACTTTTAAAATTTAAATATATATATTAGAAAATTTTCAATGCACTTCATTAATAAATTCTTCATTTGATGATTTTATTTTCTTAATAAAAATTTGACATTACTTTGACATATTTTTTGAATCCACATTATTTATTTTTTCTATGTGACAAACATAGTGTTGTCATTTCAAAAGTCCATTATGAGCCCATAATCCTTTTAGAATTCACCCAATTTTTTTATGATGATTCCCATTAAAGTCTATGACAACATGAATAATTAAAAAATTGACAATGTTAATTTTGAATATGGCTTTAAATTTTACGTTTGTATCTAATCCAAAAAAATTACAAATGTTACAATCTAAACTTCCACCTATTCTTACTTTCACCCTTGCAAAAAGCCAATTATTCCACTTACCTAAAATGTCATAGAGCAAAATTTGGTAGGTTTTTCAAATTCAATGTATCCTCATGTTAGATTTTATACACCATATTTTGGTTTTAGTTACAGGGGCATAAGGAGTGTTCCTACAATGCGGCCTCCTATATCCAATCCCTTAACTAACCCCACGACATCATTGAAGTTAGTTTCGAAAATTGCACAAGTTGGGATTGTAACAAATTGCATGGAGCCTTCAGATGAAGAAAAGGATTATTTCGAAAGAAATCACAACCCCAAAATGCCATGAATTGTTCTTGCCATAAAATTGTACCATGATTGGAAGGGAAGACCATCCCAAATTGGAGATGTTAATAGATTGTTGACTAGTGGATGGATTATACCTATTGGCAATGATGGTGGTGGACCTTTCAACGGAGGTGGTAATGGGCTTCTAGGAGGTGGACCTCTAGGAGGCGGTGGTAGCATTCTTCTAAAAGGTGGCAATAGTGGACATCTTGGAGACTAAAATCCAAGATCATACTTTGCAGGACCAACATGGCCATGGATAGGGCTTACTTGGAATCCATGGTACCCGTCATGGTATATTGTCTAACCCCCTATAGCACCAAATCTTCCACTGAATAGGAAATCCTTACCCTACTTTAGTTACATTGTAGGAACGAATATCGATGCTCATTTATGGATTTTTCATAAGGCCATTCAAGCCAATGGAAAAAAATGATGTTGATATCATCAATTTGATTTGTTTTACACTTCGTGATGCCATATCCAAATGGGGATTTTTTTTTATGAGAACCCCTCTAGTTTGTAGATTTGAAGAGCTAGAGGTTACATTTTGTAAACGTTACCAAAAAGTACAAATGGATGAACAAGTGTACATGGCATTACGAATGTTAAAGCAAGGTGGAGACGAGAAGGTGGAAATATATTATGAACGTATATTAAAAAGTAGCAAATTGCCTTTAACATCAAACAAACAATAGTTTGCTAACCATTTTCTTTCAAACACATTTATAGCCGTATCTATCAGGGATGAAGAGGGTCACCTTGTTTGAACACAAGGAAGGCTGTAGTCACTTGTGAAGAAAGTATGGAAGACGCCAATGAATACCAAAAATTGCTAGAATCACCAATAAGTAGGAGAAGGCTAATGAAGGAAGGAAAACATACATGATTTATGATCAACTAGCTAGGACATTCTAAAAAACATTGCCATTGGAATTTAAACAACCCAAAAAACAAACTTAAGGACAAAAAAATGTAGTGGTGAATGGAATTTTGGCACAACCTAGTGGTATAGGAAATAAATCCAGTAACAAAGGAGGTCATGGAGAAGTGAACAAATCTAGTTCCATCATTTACCACTACTTCATCTATAATTCCATTGAATATAAAATTTATGATTGCCCTCATAAGGACGTACTTTAGGCCATGTTCAGGGAAAAGGCAACAATGGCTATACCCAAGAAGGATGATGTTGTTATCAACATGGTTTTGGCAGTAACCACCCATAATCAAATACTTGAAAATGTGGTATTCAAGGGAAAAGGACCTCTTAAGAACATGAGCTTGGTTGAATAGCAAGAACAAGAAAAATTTCAATGTTCGTTTGAAGAAACCATTAAGGACATACAACAAAAGGAGCCTCCTAGAACCAATATATAAACTCTTGTCAAAGCCAATTTCACCAAAAAAATTGGTTTAAATATTGAAAATCAATTTTCCAAACCTACCAATTTTATCAATTCTACGGGATCTACTAGTGTTATTTGATCTATCGGTGCTACTAGATTAACCGATGCTATTGGTTTTACCGATTCTACCCGAAAATCAATGCCATGGGATTTATCGAAAATACTAAACTAATCAATTTTTTTTGGTTTTGGAAGATATCATTTAGTAATTATTGGAGAATAAACATACCTTTACATTGGGCCAGTTCTTCAAGATCGTTCCAAATTTGAGACAATATCTTGGTGCCAAGCTTGCTTTTACAAGAAAAACTCTCACTGCATTAAAACTGAATCCAATTATTGCTTCAGTGGCGATTGATCCTCACATGGTTGTGATACAAGTTTAGGTGGGCAAGAACATGGTTGAGGACATCCTATTAGATGGAGGATTTGATGTGAACATCATGACAAAGGAACTACAAAAATGGTTAAGGTTTCCAAGTCCTAAACCAACATTGTACACACTTTAGATGGTAGATCACTAAACCAATTGGATTCATCAAAGACCTCAAAATCCATATTCAAGGGATTCCTTACATTGTATTGTTCACGGTAATGAAAAGCAACGTTTTGGATTATAGTTATTCCATGTTGTTAGGTCAACCATGGTTGCGTAATGCACATGTTACTCATGATTGGGGAAACAACTTAATCGCAATTGAAGGCAATGGCATGATGTGAACCATCACTATAACCAAACATTTGGATAATAATACTAAATATCCTAAGGTTTTGCTATGTTATGATCTGATGGAAGGAGTCACAATTGAAGAAGAAGAATTTTTTTCGCAACATAACCACATTTGTTTACACTTGGGACCATCACATTACTGGAATTAGACATTTTTAGTGCTACAATTTTTGATGCAGAAGTCAGTATAGAAGACCTTATGTTCAACTTTCCGCACTTTTAAGGAAAAATTCCAATAGATATTACGCTTGCACACATCAAAGTACAAGAATTGGATATTGCACATTAGACATTACCTAAAAATCGCTAAGCATGATTGTTCAATTTGGGGACTACCAAAAATCCTTAGACAATTAAGTTGAATGCAACATTGAACCAATTGCCACAAATACCAAAGCATTGCTCTGGGAATATAAGGACATTTTTGCATGGAATTATATTTATTTGAAAGGAATTCCACCACAAATTGTTCAACATTGCATTGAGCTTGATACCACTATTCCACCCACTCATCAAACTAAGTACTGAATGAACCCAAATTATGCTACAGTGGTCGAGCGGGATTTGGACAAGCTTTTAAATGTTGGTTTCATTGCTCTAGTGGAGGAACCTAGTTGGTTATCACCAATTGTTGTTGTACCCAAAAAGATTTGTGTGGATTTCCGACAACTCAATGCTACTACCAAGAAGGATCCATATCCTTCACCCTTTACTAAAGAGGTGTTGGATGAAGTGGTGGGGCATGAGGTCTATTTATTTTTTGATGGATTTTTCAATTATCATCAAATCATGATCGCCCTTAAAAATAGGTACAAGACTACATTCATCACCAATTATGGAACTTTTGTTTGGGTGGTCATGCCATTTGGGCTCAAGAATGCTCCACCAACTTATCAACGAGCGGTGAATATAACTTTCAAGGACTGTCTTGGAATGTTCGTGAAACTATTCTTGGATGATTTCAACATGTTTAGTGATTTAGACACCCATTTACCAAAGCTACAACTATGCTTTGATAAATGCAGAAAATTTGGTATAAGCTTGAACCCTAAAAAATGCATGTTCTTCATGCATTCATGTGTTATCTTGGGATATGTGGTATCCAAGGAAGGCAAGCTACTAGATTCGAAGAAAATTTCGACTATTGTTCACATGCCTACACAAAAAACACCTAAGGACATTCATGTTTTCAATGGCATGGCACAATCCTACATGTGTTTCATCAAAAAAATTCCTCAAGTTATTGTGAAAGACAGAAGCTTTTGAATGGATGATAGAGTGCCAATAATCTTGGAAGAAATCAAATAGTGCTACATGGATGCATCGCTTTTGATTTCACCTCATTGGGACATTGAATTTCATGTTCACACAAACATTTCTAATTTTGCAGTCGAGGCTATGCTAGCACAAAACCTTATTGGAAAATGAAACTAACTGATTGCATATGCATCATAGTTGCTCAATAATGCTGAATGAAATTATACAACGATTAAAAGAGAGGCACTCACAATGGTGTATGCTTTCCATAAATTTTGTCACTACTCGTTGGGTAACAAATTCATCTTCTATGTGGACCATATGGCATTGTTATACTTGGTCTGAAAACCCTAAGTTTTAGGGAGAATAACAAGGTGGCTACTTCTCTTCTTGGAATATGATTTTTCGATAATCTATAGACCAGGGAGATCTCACTTTATGGCAAATGACTTATCCCGAATGCATGATCTCATAAAGGAAAGTGGAGTACTGGACCAAATAACATACATTACGTTTTTCCTTTTACAACTAATGTGGTTTCGAATACCTCACTATTGAATTTTTTTCAAATTAGTATAATCAACAACAAAAGAAAAAACGAATTTTGAAAGTTTTACGCTTTTCTTTGGTACAAGGTAAATTATACAATTAAGGTCAAGACCAATTATGAAGCGTTACCTTGAAGACTTGAAAATACCCAGTGCCACAGGAAATGCATGAGGGAGTAGGCGGTGGGCATTTCTCAACCGAAATCATAGTTGGAATCATAGTTTCCACCATAGCACTACACACCAATAGAGTGGTTGTGATAACAAAATTCATCTATGAATTCATTTTCACATGATTTGGCTATTTGCTTACTTTGGTAAATGAACAAGGCATTCATTTTATCAATGATCCCGTTGAAATTCTTACAAACCATTTTTTGCTATGACATACAACCTTGATCACTTATTACCCACAAGGTAATGGATAGGCATAATCCATCAACAAAGTCATTGGTTCATTGCTTACTAAGTTGGTGAATGAAAATTTCACTGATTAGGATGAGCACCTACACATGGTTCTATATGCTTAATGCACAACATTCAAGGTAACAACTAGACACACATTGTTTCAACTTGTTTATGGCCTTTACCCTTTGATGCCAACAAAATATTTGCTACCCACGAACAATTCATATCCCAATCAAGACTTCTTTCCTTCACATATTCTGACCAGTATTTTGATGCCACCTTTTGATTCCAGTAAAGTGCAAACCCACTCCGGATTTGTATCCGAATCCAATATGCATGGAAGTGAAGAACATAATGAAGGTGAGAAAATGGATGTGGATTTGGTGGTCGCACTAGAATCATGACCTACTGAATCTAAAGTATCTTCCAATATTGAGATTTTTTCTAATGTTGCAGATAATTCTGGTGAGGTTGAAGGTGCTAACCTATTCTAGCCTCTACCCCTATAAAAGCTACAACATATTTTTTTGGAATAACTAATCCTATGTTTTTTGGCACCACCATCAAGGATGAACATGCAAATTCGGTGGTCAAAACCGGTATGGAAGGAGGGATTTTGATTCTAGTTCAATTGGAAACAACTACTATCCCTACTACCAGTACACCAAGTCTTGATGCCACAACGGAAGACTTAAGGGTAGATGTTAGGGTAGCGGAAACAAAAGCTATCATTATGGAAAAGTAGTGTAGAAAGTGTAATTATGAGGACATAATCCCAATTAGAAAGGGGGATGATATTGAAGGTAGATTTTATTGAAACTAGTAGTTTACCAATATTTTATCGAAATTGATTTTTCCCTACCAAATTTTCCCTAGCAAATTTCCTTTACCAAATTTACTTTACTGAAAACCTTTTTACCAAAATCGATTTGTACTATTAGTTTACACTATATATATTTAGGAATATTTTTTTGGGATGAGGTTAACTGCTTGTTCCACCATTTCTAACATCTTTCTTAGAGGTATTTAAGGCTTTATCCCTTTATGGATTGGAAAGGAAAATATTTTTTGAAGATTTTTTTTTTTTTTTTTCCTACCATACTTTTGTATGTAGAATTTTATGTGTAATGTTATTTCCTTTGTATGTTTGGAATATTTTGACTTTTTGTATGTGAGTGTTCTTCCTTACATGTTTGCTTTAGGTTTGTTTTTGTCGAAAGTTTATGAGGTTGTCCTACTAAGATTTGACATTCCTTGTTGTGTTGAAGTTTTTTGTTTACTTAAGGAGAGTTTATTTTATGCTCCTTTATTCTATTCCTTTCAAAACCTGATAGTGCATTGAGAGGCCTTAACATGTGTTCTTTTTCACTAGAGCCAATTTGTATTGTCACATTAGTTCTTTAATAATGAAACATGGTGATGCACCAAAATTAAGAAGTGTTTGGGCCTTTATTGTCACAAGCTTACTACACTTGATAATGATTAGTACTAATAAACATGGTGTTGGATTTGAAAATAAGTTGAGACCATTTTCATTATATGATGCATCAAGGTCTAACCTTGTGATTTTTATTAAAATTGGACATGCCCATTTTTTGACTCCTTGGTTATGGATTGGTAATAGAGATGACATGTGCTACATGTGGACCATGTTTATTTAAACATTTGCAAACAACATGACTTGGTTTTCCATAATACAAATGAAGATTGTTTATATGTTGACATTGTTTTTCTCGTTTCATGAGGGGCTTGATTTTTGTCTTATCAATATGCATGGGGTCATCATTGGATGAAATTGCTAAAGGTTGGGCTGACATTATAGGTGGAAAATTCTTTTATGTTGTTAGTGGTGCAAAATTCTTTTATGTTGTTGATGTTGGTTCATGACACCTTTCTTATCGACATTCAAAGAATTTGTTGTCACACTAAATAACTTGTGCAATGGTTTGACTTAATGTTGAAAGGTTTGGCATGGTGAGTAGCAAGTCTTTCACATCACCTCATAACCCAAATTGGAATTAATTTATAAGTGTTGCTACACTTCATGAAATATTACAAACCAATTGTTTAAAATCCAATGCATATACAATAGTTGAATGTGATACTTAATAAAGAGATCTCAAATTGTATCTTGATGTTAGATGTGTGTTTTTGGTTCAAATTTCCAAAAGTGTCATTGAACTCCTCAAAGAATGTTTCAAAGTCATCAAGTAAAGGTGATTGATGTTCTCACAAAGGTGTAAACCAAGCAAGGGCCATGCTTGACAACAAACTTGGGCTTGATTAGTTGGACATTGATGAAGATGAAGTTGAATGACTAGACACATTTGGTTGAAAAACCTTGAAACTTTGAACAAGTGCCATTAAATTTATCAAGTAGGCTACTATGTGGCTCTTTGATTAGGGTTGTGTTGCGGAAACATATCCTAAAGTTGTCGAAACTTGATTAGTTTGCAAATGAGCAATAGATTCATGAAGTGTTTGATTTTTTGGTTCAAAATTCCTAAGGACAACAAGGATTTCTTCCATGGATGTAGACATGATCTTGACATAAAAGGATAATAATAACAAAACAAAAACATGGGAGTTTGTTCAAATTGTCACGAGCACAAAAACAACCAAGTCTATGATATTTCCTAAACCAAGACAAAAACAAAGGCATGGCCAATCCCAAATATAGATCATGAAATAAGAAAAATAAAAATAAGAACATGAATATTGTAAAATAAAAATTCAACAAGATTTTATTGCAAGAATGAAACAAGAACAGAACAAGGATATGACAAAAAAATGTACCCAAAATTCATGTTGAATAGACTAAAGGTAATGGAAAATTCTACCCTTATTTATACCTATTGGGCACCTAGCTCAAAGAAGTTTCTCAATAAACGTCCAACCTATATGTGCCCTATATTCACCCATGTGTGGCCCATGTGTAACCATGTGTGAACTATGAGTGAACTAAGATTCAAGTAAGAATGAACTAATACTTAATTAAAAGTGAACTAAAAGTTAATTATGAATTAATTGGAAATGAACTAAAAGTTAACTGGAAGTGAATTGAAATGAACTAAGAATTAACTGAAAATGAATTAGTTGTCAACTAAAACCTAATTAGAAATTAATTGAAAGTGAATTCAAACCAAACTAGGAGTTAAATACAAGTTCATTATAAGTCATGGATGAACATTCATATGAATGAACTCCATGGCATTGGCATCTGTGACACAAATAATGTGTTAGATTGGTGCAACAACTACATGAGGGATTTCTTGAACTACAAATTTGTGCATCTAGAACATTCTTTTTACAAACGATATATAACAATGCAAAATGATCAATAGGTGTACTTGTAGTTGAAGAACCTGAAGTAGGAAGTGACAAAGTAAATGGAGGTGGCAAATAATTTATAAACATGCATTATTAACAAATTTTTAACCATAATTTTCATATTTGGGTGACAATCCTACTTATGGATTGCAACTACATGGATGACAAGGGTGACATTGCAACATCATAAAAAGTTAACATTATTATGTGAAGAAAAGATCTTGGAGCTTGACGTTAGGGTTGTCATACTATCCAAGTGTATGTTTGGATGTAGATGCAACTTAATGTCACGTTAGGATAGGGTCAACCTAGGTCAAAGCCCATATTGGGCTACCTAGGGCAAGGATAAAGGCAACCAAAATTAGACCCATTTTGGTTGCCATACACCTAATGGCAACCGAAAGCCAAGACAATTGAGACCTTTTCATCATCACCTTTTTTGGTTGCCACCACTTTTGGTCGTTAACATTTTCAATCACCACAAATTTTCCATCGACAAAGTTTTGATCACCACCTTTTTTGGTTGCCACCTTTTTCAGTCACCACATTTTTTTTATTGTCACCGAAGCAATGGAACCATTATAGTATTTAGTAAAAAGAAAAAAATGGTATATATATGAGTGGATCAGTTATTTGAAATAGGTTCTGGAAATACGCAAAATTGAAAAAGTTTGCATCATCTTTTGACTAGATTTTTCCCTTATTTGTTTTGGAACTATATGCATAAAAAAATGCTTGTACAATTCATCGAATTCCTTTTTTTGTAAAAAATACGAAAAAAAGGTATTATATTAGTAGCCATTGATTTTTTCTTCAACATAGTGATCGATGACTGAACTCTTATGACAAACAACAAAGGGTTTAAAGGTTTTCATCCAATAGTTTTCTTGGGCCAAATTTTTTTTTAGGTTCAAAATGGAACTTCAATCAATTTTATAATATTTCTGCTACATTACAATTTTATTGAAAATTTTCTCACCAAAAAAATGATAAGCTTGGGGACATGAAATGATAGGATGCATGTTATTTATTTATGCCTTTAACATGTGCAAAATGAAGAATCACAATCTAAAAAAAAAAGTCCAATGTCACACAAATTTCAAAATATAATCACACATGACAACATGATTCCTTGATAAAACTTGGTTTTATTAAATCAAGTTCACATGTTATTTTTGACAATTCATACAAGTTACACCAAATTTCATATGAGCCAACTTCAAACAATCTATGGTTGCTTTTGGTAACATTTTTCAAGTGGAGTCCAGTTGTATGGAGGCCCCATCAACGTGCACATAACATGCTAAACAATTCATTGTGCTTATGGATTTAGTTCCATGAAGTCCGGTAATACCTTCATGTTCACCTAGACCCTTCGCTTCCAATCTATAGAGGTTGACAATATTGCAATACCCACATGATGTATCTATGCCCAACCCATGTATGGTAACCTTAAATGCAAAACCCATATGTCAAAGGGGAAAATGGATAACATTAGTAAACCCATCTAAGGGATATTAAATATGCATGAACAAGGAACAATTTTTTTTAAAAAAGACAATGATTGGCTTCAAAGGGAATCATACCAAATATGTATAAGGGTGATGCCACGTTCAAACCAATTGTAGCTTGGTTTGGAAACACAACCTTAAATCCATCAATACACATTTCATTACACAAATACACTATACCTTTTCTAATCCTATTAGTACTAAATGCTATAAACTCTAAAAATTATAAAAGTGTATACAATTGCAAAACAAAATAAATTTACAACAACTTATGCGCAATATATTGAATGTAATTAAATGAAAAAATAATAATGAAGGAACTAACCTTAGTGTTTTTAAAAAATAAAATGAAAATGAACCTTAAATATTAGAAAATCCTAATGATGGATGCCTTAAACAATAGTAACCATGTAAAATATATAAATGCAAGACTGAACAATTTAATAACAAGTAAATTGTGCCTTAAATTATAAAACTAATTATATATAAAAAAGGTGGGATGTGCATACCTTGTGTATGGAGGTGAATTTGGAGTTTTCTTCTCTCCTTTTCTCCCTTTGGAAATAGAAAAAAGGATGAGGTTTGTTCCACATATCCCTAACAGAAGATTTCCCTTCAAAATATGTTTTTGAGTTCATTTTAATTAGCATGAAAAATCGCAAAAATCATAAATATTTGTGATTTCCCACACCCCAAACATTATTTAATTTTCTTAAATACAACTTTAAATAAGGACATATAACTCCTAAATGTACATTATATTTATTAAATACATCATACTCATAAATACATCAAAATTTGAAATCTAGTGCCCAATACTTAACTAAATCAAGTAAACTAAATTAGGTGGATCATGCATTAAATAGTCCAAAGTGGATGCACACTTATAAAACCAAGGTCATAAAAGCTCGATGCAATAGATTCATTAGGGTTTGATAACATTTTATTGTCATCAAGCTTCAAATATTACTAAAGTGGTTGTGAATAATTTTATTGCAATACATTCATATTGTTATATCCATCATCGAATGTTGGCATTGTGTAAGTGGTACATAGGAAGGTGGGTGGGCAGATAGGTAGGCATGTAGATAGATGGGTAAGTAGGCAGGTATGTAAGTAATCAAGTATGTAGGTAATAAGGAAGTTAGGTCGATAGGTGAGTAGGTAGGTAGGTAGGTAGGTAAGGTAGGTAGGTCAGGTTGAGAAAATAATGACTGAAGAGAAAAGTCAAAGGTCAGCATCTGGAAAGGTTTGACTGTGCTCCAATGTTGGTTAACGGAGTGTCGGGAACCGGATGAAAAAATGTGGCCCATCCTGTGGACAGAACGGCCAACTGGTGGAGTCGTGGGGGCTGGTTCACTCTGACTGGTATCGACCTCGTCATTCAGACAATGGGTATGACAAACACCCAAACAACGACCCAAATCAGCTACACTGTAACAGGTGGGAGGATATCATCCACCCCTATACCAGTTGAAGTCTAGGGGGTAGGGTAGTATAGGGGCTGCCCCCAAAAAAAAATAAACTCATAAGCATTTTATGGTTTGTTGGTAGGATTTTTATTTTAAAAAACTGGGCAGATCAAAACCTTTGGATTTGAGGACCTGCCCGTAATTGTGTGTGTGTGTGTGTATGTTGTTTTGTGTGGCAAGTTTCAAACAATGAATTGTGGCCAACACCTTGATATTATTTAATAAAAAAATTATTTTTTTTCAAAACTATAAGACCAAAATTCAAAGAAAAATCTGTAAATAATACGATCAATATAATTTTTCACATACCAAAACCCTTTGAACCTCAAAATTCAAAACCTTAGGCTATAACTTTCCCATATGTGCATAAATTTTTGTGGATGGACAAATAATTTTCAAAATTGTCTTTTCTGGAGGTTCTAACAATCTCCATTCCAAATTTTTGAGTATTATTATTTCAAAGGACTACTTTAAATAATTTCATGTTTTGATATAAAAAAAAACATATAGCATGTTGGGCAATCACATTTGTACTACTCTTAAAATTAATATTTGTCTTTTATATTTGTTTCTTCTAGCACAAATGTTGACAAGATGTGCTACAAAGCCTCCCCCACCCCCCCCAAAACAACTAAGTAAAAAATAGAACGGTTTCTTGTCACCTATATTAATGTTGAAAATTGTATGATTGGTTATAAATTTTTATTCTTAAATTATGTGATTCGTTATAAGATTTATCCACAAGTTATAGTCGTATTTAATTTCACACACATAACATCAATGTATGCGATATATATGTTAATGGTGGAACCACTATTGTATATTGTGAAAATTTTGAACCCCCAAAATTGTTTTGGGGGTGACGCTAGCCCATTTATTTCGACTCTCCATTTTGGTCTTGCGAGTCTTTATTCAAAGCAAAAAGTTCTTCCAAAGATTTACCTTTGGGCAGAGTCAGAAAAAATTCTTCACAAGCCTTTTACCCTTTCAGCCGAATCGGTTTCTAAGATGGTCGGGCAATGAGATTAATTTTTTTGTGGGAGGCTGGCCGCTATTAGAAAGAAATTGTTGGCAGCCCACGGGCATCTATTGCACAGTTATAGATGCAACTCCTAACCAGGGTTGTGACGGCCCTGGTCACGTATGAGCCAACTCCCAACCAGGGTTGTGACACCCCTAGTCACATATGAGCAACTCCCAACAACTACCATACATATCACACCTTTCACACACACGCACACAAACACACACACTTTCTCTCTCTCTCTCTCTCTTTGTGAACAATTAAAGCACTACTCATTACATGGGCACCCAATGAGCAAACATGAGGAAGGAAGTCTCTTTGTGTGACCCTCACTCCCAAAATCAACTCACCAAAAAATTAAAATTAAAAATCAAATTCCCCTCATTATTTAAGCTACTCCAAATTCAAGCCTCAAATATGTTTGCACAAAGAGGGGGTATTGCAAAGTAGGAAGGCAAGAATTAGTAGTGCCAACAAGTTTAAGTTGTGCAAAACAGGTTTAGTGAAACATAGGCAATGGATTAGCTACCTAATCATGGTTTTATTCATGACTTAACTTATGGGATTCAAAACAGTGTTGTTTTTTTTGTTTTGTTTTGTTTTGGTTTTT
>Ga0209611_10002777_pt1 | contig 30653 bp, 16 predicted proteins | sample S1TSphgellanicum_3_FD_187693 | JGI IMG/M metagenome (GOLD analysis project Ga0209611, IMG submission 187693) | Host-associated microbial communities from peat moss isolated from Minnesota, USA - S1T2_Fc - Sphagnum magellanicum MG (SPAdes) (version 2) | ecosystem: Host-associated > Plants > Peat... | reverse complement strand
AAGAAGAAGGGTGGGGGAGGGGGGGAGACCATTGTCTTGCTAACACTTACGTGAGCACTGTTATGACACCTCATTTCAATCATCATGTGCGTAAGCAATTGCGTATCCAAAAGTGTTAACATAAAGAAGACATAATAGACTTTTTTCACTTTCAATTTACGTGTGTTATCTGATGACATCAGACGCTTGCTTCCCTTCCTTGACGCCAAATGGGGCAGTGCGTTTCGTCACTGGATGTGACCATCTCTATGGATAAAAAATATTCAACAATGCAATGCAATGCAATATCCTCCCCTCTGTGGAATGCCTATTGGGGAATTATTTATCAAAGTTCATATTTGGAGTAGGCTCACCCTGGAGCACTCAGCAGGGTGTGTGTTGCCGGAGTAAAAGCATCGGTATTAAATATATATATATATATATATATATATATATATAGCCTGTGATATCGTGGGAAAGAAAGAAAGAAAGAAGGGAAAAAAAAAGAAAAAAAAAAAGGAGGTAGGGCATTTCTTCAATCCAAAAGATAAAATGCCAACCCCCCTTTTGTGGAGGAAAAAATTCCACTTTAGAATGTGCCGTCCAGATATACTGCAAAATCTTCTGCCAGTGCCTTTGGGATGGAGCTCTCTCCTGCTGACACGTATGTAATGGTAAGATCCTGGCTAAGCTGGCAAAATTTCATAGGGTGGCTTGCTAGGTCCTAAATCCTCGGTCCTAGGAGTCCTAACCAGGCTGGAAGGAAGGAAGGAAGGAAGGAAAGAGGGAGGCAAATTCTTGTTTTTTCCACCAAGGATAAAGTTCTTTCTTTAGAACCTTCTAGAATTATTATATATATTAAAGGAAGAATGAAGCTTGCCCTGACTCCAGACGGACAGTGGCCACGGACAGTTAAGGTAGTCTTGGTACATAGTTATGGGCCTCAAAATAATATATATATATATATATATATATATATATCTAGTCGACCTTTTTCCACTCAGCCTTGCAAGAAGTCCCTCAAGTCCTGGAAGTTTTCAAGGCTCTCTCTCTCTCTACCTTAAATTTAGAATTAAAAATTTAATAAACAATTTAAGGTGCTAATTTATATAATGAGGACTACATTCCAAATTATCTTATTGTTAGGGTTTGATAGTAAGGAAAAGTGTTTTTTTTTTTTGTCCTGACAAATTTTGTTCCTTTTTCAGGAAAAAAAAACATTCCTAAGTTCTGAATTTTAAAAGTTTTTTCTAGTGTAAATTTGACCAAATACCAACCATCAACATGAAATAAATGAATAGAAAATCTATATATTAAGATAAGTGTTTGTTTGTTTTGTGTTGTTTGGATGTGACCTTGCCATAACTTGTAACCCTTCACAACCCAAGCGGATCTTGGCAATGTTTTTGGTATTGTCGAAAAGCCCTAATGTGTGCACATGTCATTTCACAATTTTCAAACTAATGGAGCAAAAGTTATTGAATTTATAATGATTTTAGTCTCTTCAAAATTTATTACAATATTAACTAACAACATTCCATAAGTTTTTTGAAATTAAGCCCACTTCAACCATAATAGGATTGGGACAATGGGTGACCATGCAAGAGGTTTAATATACTGTAGCCTAAGGTCAATTTTGACATTGACAAAATGAATAATTATTTATTTTTTTAAAAAAATAATTTTTAATTTTTAAAAATATTATTATTTATATCACCTACTATAATATTGTGATATGTAGTTCTCCAAAATTGAATTCACAATTCAAAATAAAACACTTGGGGAACATTTTTAAAAATATGGGACCAAATAAACTTTTATGTCCCTATTGAATGCCTAACCATTATCCACCTTTTAGGGCAATCAACTAGATGTGTCTCTTTTTGGCCTTGCCCACTTTTGAACCTTCCATATTTTGATGAACCTTTTTTTCTTTTGATGGATGTTCCTTTTAGGGCTTATGCACCCACATCGTCGGTCTCACCTTTATTGTTCGTCATGCTTTCGATCATTTTGTTTCTCAATTGGGTTAGGTGGGGCTAGCAATTTAATTTTAAAAATACATTATTTAATTTTTTAAAACTTGTTTTTTGAATTTTTTTCACTAGTTCGTTTCTGCATTCATTCAAATGGGATTAAGGTTTTGGGCATTCCATTTGGCTTTGCCTCCTTTTCTTCATCCTTTATCCAAAAGGCCTTAGACGAGGATGTGCATCATGGTAATGCACTCCCAAAATTAGGAGATATTCTAATGATTTTTGGGATCTTTTCGAAATGTTTTGCCCAAAGGTCATTTTAGTTTAGTTTTTTTTTTCAACTTCTAAAGTTTCAATGCTAGTTGGTTTCTTTTGGTTTGACCTTCATGGAGGTTCTTGTGAAATTTTTGCTATTAGGTTTTTCTAGAATGTTTTAAATGTTTAAAGCTTCCTCTAATTTTTCAATATGTGACTTTCCCCATCTTAAAAATAGGTTTTGTTTTTTGTTGAAACCATTATCTTATTGGCTTATTTAAGAACTAGCATTACAAATTTACCAAATTTCATAAGTTTATTCAAATTTTGTGTGAAATTTGATTTTCATAGATTTGTTAAAAATTCATATGAATTTTATATTATGTTAATATGAATGATATTTGTGTGTATTCAATATTTTAAATAGATGAAACATTGTTTTTGAATGACATACGTGAATGTTCATGTTAATTATGCATATTTATTTAAAATGTAAATTGTACATATTTCACATCAAAACATCATAAGTAGAAAAGACAAATCACACACACACACACACATATATATAGCCATTTTTACATTTTAAAGCTCATAAATTTTGTACAAACATATTTTTTTCGATTTTCGCACAAAATTTATTAAAATTTTGTGATATTGGAAGTTTATGATAAAGGCTTCGAGTCCTAATCATTATGTATAGATTCTTATAGATTGTCACCCATTTTGAAGTAGAGGTTAGAAGTGCCAACAATGAATGTTCACTTCCATCTTAGGCCTACCCAAAGTTAATGCACAACCTTTTTCGTTTAGTAATGCAAGCTTGTATCCTTCCTTTCAAACATTTTTTAAAAAAGGGAACAAATTATTTGCAAGATAACATTTCAAAAAGTTTGCACTAACATTCATTTTTCATCATCATTTTTAACATGTTTTTCACCCTCATTGTGTTCGCTTCAAATCTAACATAGGCCAAGGCTTGGGTGTTTAGTTTTGTAATTGCCCAATCATCCTATCATTTTGTATGGTTTCACACATTTTTTATAGTGATACACACCAAATTCAACCTCCCCCACGGAAACATTGCAAAAGGTGTATCCTCATCAAGTTTGTAAGTTGGTCACAAATACATTAGGTCAGGCCATGAATTGTTCACATCACTCTTGAAGATGTTTTTGCTTTTGTTATTAGAGATGTTGGGTTTCTTGTTTCACATGAACAAACACATATCATTTCATTCCTCTTTTTTTGATTTTCACATTAATGTGTTGATATTATGTTCACCTTAAATAGAGTCCACACCTTAGTTGATGTCATCATTGTCAATCCCATTTAAGCATATTTAGTTTCACAAGCTACCATTTTTTGAAGAATGGTCACACTGATTGTGACCCAAGCAAAAACTAGGTTATATTACGATTGGCACCTTGAAAATTTGTTTTTCCCTATTGCCATAGAGATATTTAAATGCTTACATTAGCATGCTGATGATTTTATTTATTGATGTGTTAATATGACATGATTAGCAAAAGGTTTTGATCACAAGAAAATCACTTCCATTTTATTTTAAACAGTATGCAAAACGATATACAATGAAATTTATTCAAAAATAATAATTCATTTGATTTATTTAATGTAAATAAGATGTTTATAATTCAGTGTGATAATATATTTAAAATATACTTAAAATATACCATTATTTCATAACACACACACACACACACATATATATATCTCAAATATCTCCAAATATATTGTAGATAGTGATTTCCTTGAGGCCCTCATTTCTTGGTTTTGCACTCATAGTGGTTGTTGCTAGCTCATAAAGAGTTCAGGCCATTAGCATATTGAAATGAGTCATTCTTCCCAAAGAAAATTTTTCTAGGCAAGGTGCTTTTTCAAATTTTCTTGTCCATCTCCTTGTCAAACATGTTTCCTTCAACATTTCTTTTAGCAAAACTTCACATCATGGGGACCTCAAAAAGTAAAATGAAAACATTTTGTCTTAAATTTTCTATAATTAAAAAAAAAATTCTCCAACTTTTGGATTTTATTTGGAGGAAAATGTCACTACATTTTGGCCAAATTATTAGTTTGGGGTAATTATTTGCTAAGTATTTAATGTATGGGTGGTTTTCAATTTGTAATATTTGGACAATATTCTAAAACTCATCATGGGAAGCTTGTCAATGTAGTCCAAAAGTTGGAAAAAAGAAACATTGAATTGAATTGGGGGTAATGATAAGTACCAACCTTACTTTTAATGGTGGAATTTCATTGGAAAACGAAAATTTAAAAATGAAATGACTTTTGGAATCTCAATGGTCACAAATCAACCCAATTTTTTGATAAAAGTGCAAATCACCAAATTTCTATTGTTAGTTCTAATAGGTAGCCAAAATATAAAAGGATGACAAAAAAAATTGTATTTGCACATCTAGTTTATTGGATTTGGCTAAATCTTCTTTATGTATGATTATCATTCATTTTAGCTAAATCTTCCTATGGATGGTCATGACCAATGTTGGTAGGTTCTTGGATTTTAACATGCTTAAGTCATGTTCTATGGTTTTTAGACCAAAAGTTCCAAGGTTTTCCTGGAACCTAATTAAAGAATTAATCTATTTTCAAAATTGAATTAAAACTTGAACTAAGGGGTATTGCCTCATTTTTAAAAAGTTTAGAGTTTCTACTTATATAATAAGTACAATTTTATTGAAAAAAAATACAAACTTGATTTTATATCTTAAACAAGTTATTATATTCAATTGGTTGTACATAATTAATATTATATAATCTTTATGTTGCAGTTTGCAACTTTCTTTTTTTTTGGTTTAGTTATGTGTAATAGAAAAAACCAAAGCTTGTCTTAAATTGAATCAACTCCAAATTCTTTGTGAAAAGGATTGGAACCATAGGTTTTAGAAATTCAAAGAAGCACTCATAACACCAAATTCTAGGTTCTTTCAAAAAATAAAATAAAAATTGAACCTTCTTTTTAAAATCAAGAACTAAACAACACTGGTCACAACTCACCAATGACCACCAAGATTTATTTATTTTTCAATTATGTGACTTCAAAATTTGATGAAAACATTCCAATTTTTTTGCAAATTTGATCTAATATAAAAACTTTTAAAAATTCATCCAATATTATTTTCCCAATTATTTTATAAAAATGACAAATTTTGTTGAGATGAATTCACACATCACCACATTGTTGTTCTACATCACAAAATTCATAAGGAAAACACTAAGAAGAGGTAGGTGGTAGTACCCTATGTAACAATCTCTTAACATTTTCACAAGCACACATAGTTCTGGTAGGTAGTAAAAGTTAGGCACCTGCTAGTTGTTGAAAAGTGGTTATGACTTTGGGTCAAATTCTGAGTGTTTGAGTAGGGACTCTGAATTCTTTATCGATCTAATAAAGTTAACTGTAAAGTCACCCTCTCTTGCACCCACTATCCCCTCTGCTTTCACCCCCTTATCCCCTCTTTCAGTGGTATCGCAAAGTAAGGAAATTTTATTAAATCTCAGTATGAAATGCTGAAACTCAGCATTTAATGCACAAGGTTCGAGAGTAATTTATAGTAGTTGCACAGGTGAGAGCAATGAAAATATATGTTGAAGCACTGGAGGCGCTCAGGAAAGAGGGGATCAAACTCAGTTTACCACCAATGTTGGTGGAAAAGCTTGTTCGGGTCCCAGCTATTTAGTTTTGTAAAATTTCATTCCCAGTTACGCATTTTGATGCCGTATTATGCCGAAACTGGCCTTTTTCGCCCCCCTAATCGCCTGACTTTACGGATAACTTTAATACTTCCCATCGAATAAGGTATGCACACGGTAGCCTATTTCTGACCATACCTTTTTACAAGTTTCTCGCTCATATTGGCAGCCCCTTTTTTCACTGGCGAAATTTCTTCAAAAAGCTAAATAAAAATTTAGAAATTTGAAAATGAAGTCGTTTTGGAGGGTTTCCATCGCCAGAAGTGAGGAAAACAAAAAAAGAGTAAAAAATCATCAAATTTCTATATCTGGTTTTGAGTTTTGAGCCCAGCATTAGAAATTTTTGGAAATTTCCTTTCTGAAGTACAAATTCGGAATTTGTTTTGCTAAAAAATGAAAAAAAAAACTCCACACTTTCAATACCACAAAATTGAAAAAAAGAAAAAGAAAAAGAACCCTGGTGTAGCCACGAATATAGAAGGTTGATTATAGATTCTGGTATATATAAGCAAAATTTGGCTAAATCTTACTAGGGACGATCGCCATTTTTTTCTACATCTTCCAAGTTCCTATGGCTGACCGCAACTTAGCCTACATTAAGAAATTCCTTTTTTTAAAAACACACAGTCTTTTTGGATGTGTGAAATTTCATTTTTGTGCTTCCCGTTTTTTTTGGGGCTTTGCGAACGGGCAGCGGGAGTTTGTTTGTTTGTTATTTTCTCTCCTTTTTTTTGCGGGGTTGCGGACGACGACGATGACGACGGAGTAGTGACGCAAGCGTGCGGCGCGCAGGGAGCGAAGAGCGAACTCCGCTCGCTCGTTCGGACCAGCGAGCGCTGCGTTCGCTTCTTCCAATCGTTTCTCGCTACATTTCTGCTGTCGTCTTCATAGTCCCATGTCCCTCGCTGTCTCTCTTCTATGTTGTGCAAATCAGTTGTTTGTTGCTGTTGCCGTTTTTTTTTTTTTTTTTTTTTTTTTTTTTTTGCTTTGTTTTCTATTTTCGCTTGTGGGGATAGTCGCCACTCTGATGAACCAGACAAAACCTCGACACATTTACAATGAGAGAGCGAAGAAGCTGTGGATTCTGCAGCTGGCTCCTTCTTCCATCTCAAGGAAACAACAAAAAACCTTCAGTAGATTGAAGACTTAACGCGATTTCTGTGAGGTCTTCGGTGGGAGCGCGTGATACATTTTTTGTATGTTTTGCGGAGTATGTAAGATCAGTAGGAGGTTTTGAGAATGAGAACTTGGAAGAATTTCGGCTTCTCTGAGGAGGAGGTCTTCTTCTTCTTCTTTGGAATGAGAGGTTGAAAAGAGAGAGAGATCTGAGAGAGACACACACACACACACAATGAATCATACGAGGGAGGGAGCAAACAAGCGGCAGTCTCAGGAGGTCTTGCACAGGGAGCAGCAGAGAGCATTATCAGACGAGAACCTGTCGCGAATCTTGTCGCTGATCGAGAGTCCGCAAGATAGGGCGGCGGTGTCACTCGTGTGTCGGCAGTGGCGCAAAGTGGACGGCAACACCAGGAAGTATGTTACCATCGCTAATATGTATGCCGTGGCGCCTGCAGCGCTTACCAAAAGGTTCAAGAGCTTGGATGGCATCAAGTTGAAGGGCAAGCCGCGGGCAGCAGAGTACAATCTGCTTCCGCGGGATTGGGGAGGTCATGCGGGGCCGTGGCTGGAGGAGTTCGGAACCGCGTATGATCGCTTGAGGACGCTGCAGCTCAGACGTGTGGAGGTTCGGGATGCAGATCTTCACCTTCTTTCGTTAGCGCCTTTCAGCGCCACGTTGCAAGTGATGCATCTGCACAAATGCTCTGGCTTCACAACCAGAGGACTCCTCCCCATCTCCCGCTCCTGCAGGTAAAGCCCTGAGAAGAATATCTTGGTGCAATTTTCAGCAAGCTGGTCTGGCAAGAGAATAGGTTTTTCTCTCTTTCTCATTCTCGTCTTGTTTGGAGAAATTGATAGGACTGCTCCAAAACTCTCTTCTCTGTCTTTTCCCTAAGTGCCATCTCCACAGAATTTTGACATGCTGATGATATTCCTGCCTATTCGGGTTTGGAAAACTCAGAAGAGTAACAAACTCCTAGAAGACTCCCTCCCCAAGTGTTCATTTGACCAATAGCACCTGAAGAACCTGCAGACATTGAGATATTCTGAATGTTAGAGAAAGGCGTTTCTTGCAGAACTGACAGGTGTGGAGCTTTCACCAGATTGTTACTATGACAGTGTAACGTTAGGTTTTTCTTGTGTTACATGCAATCTGTTCTTCACAAAACTGAGTAGATCAGTTGTATTGGGTAGCCTCTGTGCAAATGGATGTGGGGAAAATGAACAAGGATCTGACATGATCTGCAGACTGTGTGCATTTATTAATGATGCATTATAGCCAGGAGTTGGGGTCATGGTAGTAGCCTTAAAAGAATTGATGTAATGTACTGCAAACATGGCACCATGTCTTACCTCAAGAGTTTTGTGTTTTGTATGTGTGTGTGTCTGCAGGTCCTTGAAGGTGCTGAGCTTAGAGGACAGTGTTGTAATTGATGCAGGTGGGGAATGGTTGCATGCTTTGGCTCAGAACAACTCAGTGCTAGAATCGCTCAACTTTGCAGTGGTGGGTTTGGACAGTGCATCAGTTGAAGATTTGGCACTCCTGGTTGGAAACTGCAAGTCACTGGTTTCCCTAAAAGTGGGTGAGATTGATATGGCTAATCTTGCTGGAGTTTTGAGAAAGGCACCATTTCTCAAGGAGCTTGGAACAGGGACTTTCAGCGATCTTGGGGATGAAAGGATGAGAACAGCTGTATCCATTAAGTTGCCAGAGCATCTGGTATCATTATCAGGTCTGTGGGCCATGCCTGATGCTGGGTTGCAAATGGTTCAACCTGTGGCTGCAAATCTGAAGAAGCTTGACCTAACGTTCACTCTTTTGAGTACTAGGGGCCATTGTGAGCTTCTGAGTCACTGCTTTGCATTGGAAGAATTGGAGGTGTGTATGCTTCACTAGTGTTGCAATCATCCATGACTAAACTCTCCTGTCACTTTGGAATGTTTTGTTTTGTGAAACTTCTTTCCCCTAAGCAGGACATTCTGATGATCAGAGCCTCCTTAGTTTATTATGAAAGAAATGGTGGTTATACATTCCAAGGATAATCAAACTCCATGGTTCCACTGTCCTTTGGGTCCCTCCATCAGGATGCCTTTGCCTGATCACCTCCATGGCTTTCATGGGAAGTAAGTGGACAGCACATGGCTTGTCTTTTTGCTTGGATTTCATTTTGCTGTAGACTTCTGCCTAGCACTCCTTTTGACATTGGGAAGTCTCAGCTTGCTATCTACTTTCAAGGGTTCATACTGCTGTGTCTCACATGAGTAGGAATGTCTTGGATGCAGGCACGGAATGTGTTAGGGGATGAGGGGTTGCAAGTGCTGGGCAGAACATGCAAGGAACTGAGGCGCTTGCGAGTGGAAGATGATGAGGAAGGCTACATATCACAGAGGGGTGTGGTTGCTATTGCACAAGGTTGTGCACAGCTGCGATATCTGGTCTTGTACCTCTGTGACATCACCAATGCTGCCCTTGCTATGTTAGGGCAGGGCTGTGTGCACCTCACAGATTGTCGTATTGTGCTTGGAGCAAGGTTCGAGGGTGTTGCAGACTTGCCCCTTGATGATGGTGTCAAGTTATTACTGAAGAGCTGTGTAAACCTAACTCGGTTTGCTCTCTACCTGCGACATAAGGGACTAACTGACCAGGGATTGGCTCACATTGGATTGTATGGTCATAAACTTAAGTGGTTGCTCATAGGTTGCACAGGGGAGAGTGATGTGGGTCTTGTCCATCTTGCAATTGGATGCCAACAACTGGAACGCCTGGAAGTACGAGACTGTCCATTTGGGGAGGTAGGTTTTGCTAATGCAGTAGTGGCAATGAAGTCCCTGAAGTATCTGTGGGTGCAAGGCTACGGAGCCACTGAATCAGGGGGTCACCTTCTTGCCCTGTCTCATCCTTGTTTGCACATTGAGGTGTTCCCTCCTGTCCCAGGACAACCTGAGCAGCTCTTGGCATACTATGCACTGACAGAACCACGCACTGATGGTCCTCCTGAGCTTAAGGTTCTTGTCTCAAAACCCACATAACTTTCAGCAGGATACATGTCTGTGTATACTTAAAATTTTGCAGGGGTGTATGCTCTGTGGGCAGGGGTGTATGCTCTGTGAAATGCGTCTTGCCAATGTGAGATTCTGCCTTGCAGTTTGTTGGACTGCACAGAGGTGAAGGTCACTGATGAACATTCTTTGTAAGGAACACTGTAACTTTTCAAAACTAGAAGTTAAAACTGGTCACATGAGAGACTGGCATGATTCAGAAACTTACAACTTTGACTCCTGTCTCCCAATCTATTCCATCAAGTTCTTCAGGGTTCACTACAGGCATGTGCAAAAATTAGATTAGATCATTGGAACATGCCTAACCTGTTGGCAGAAGATTGGAAAGTAAAGCAGTTGCCAGTAATTAACCCATCCTTCTGTAATATACAGAGGGCTTTTCTTTTCTCAAGAAATGCTGATAGGTTCCTCATTTGTGTTAACACATCTTTATGGCACCTATATTAGTGTGGAAGTTGGATAAGGTGTAAAAAAGGAATAAAGATAGGAACTCTTTGCATAGCTGTGGTGGCCTCCATATGCTCCACTTTTCAGAACTCTGCTGCACTCAATCTGGTGCAAGAATAAAGACCCAATGTCAAAGCAACTTGTCAGTGTTATCATCGAAGTGTTTGTTTCCCCACAAAGATGGTGGATCACCAGGTGTCTTGGCTGCCCTTTGGATAGCAATCTTTCAACCAGGACACGTGAATAGTAATCTTTGACCAGGACGACAGAATAGTGGATGGTTGCATTGGAGCATGTGTTAAAAGGCGCTGGAGCTGAAAGGCTTGAAAGGTAGTCGCACTATTTGTATGAGAATCCTTGCTGTTTACAAATTCTAACATATCACATCCACTTGTTGATGTTTTCAAATTCTTTTGACACCCTTCATTTTCAAAAACCTTACTTTTTACACTTACATAATGTCAATTTCACCACCATTCATTCTGTTTCAATTTTGTTTGTTGAGGAGGAGGCCTTGTGAGCTGTGCAGAAATACTGGACATTGGTGAGGCCATGGTGCTTTGTATGGATTTGTTTAGTACTTAAGGAGAGTTCTACTTAGTGCTCAGTGCTTCCTTATTTACTTGAAATCTAGTCCAAAAGCAATTTTCTTTGATTAACTTTTCAAGAATGCTGCCTCTGTGCCAGTCGTCTCCTCTCTCCTTGGGAATCTGAACCTTTTGGTTATGAGCTTCTGCCTCCCTCACACATGCACTTGCCAAAAAAGATTCCTGTCCAATGCAGTGTATTTTTGTGTCTCTTAAATGATTTTTTTTCCCAAGGAGATTCTCACCATTAAGCTTGTGGGAAGGCTGATGAGTGATTCTGAGTTTTTTCCTTGAGGAGGTGATCATGTGCAAATCAGGAGGAGGGATTTTGCAGACATTTGGTTGATTTATGTGATAAGTTGGTACTAGAAGTTGTAAAAAAACAGCTGATCAGTAGCATAAAAGTCAATACCTTTTGTATCTCCCTGTAGCAGCTCTCTTTCCATTTAGAACACGCACTTAGCTTGGTCAAGCAAAAGGAAGTACATGTTCTTTCAAAGACTCATGATATCTAGGGTGCCTGGATGGTGACTTACTTGGATTGCCCTAATCTGCACAATATAGTGCTTCTACTTAATGCTTACCTTGTTAAGTAGTGGAGCACATTTATGGAACCAATAGTGATTATCTACCAATTGGAGGGCACCTAATAGTAGGGAATGGGGATGTTGCACTTCAGTTTTCTCTTGCATCAAGTTATTCAACAGTAACAACATTTGGCTATTTCAGGACATACTAGAGAGGGGAACTCATAGGTTTTCCATGAAGCACAACACATGATGGTGGTGAAACCACAACATTAGGTACATATTGGTTTCTGTTCTCTCTAACCTTGTTTGGAGGTTGAAGATTCTCAAATAGCATTCTAGATTGAATATTGATATATCATGGATGGGGAGCTTTTCAAGGCCTTCTTCATGTGTTTTAAGTGTTTGGTTCCCCTTTTTCTTGTTTGCTGATATGTTGGATCTGAGATCTCATAACCCCTATTAGCAGTCATGTATCAACTCTTTAGGTTAACTTAAATTGTAAATATGGAGAAGTTTTAATCAATACTTGTGAAGATATAAATTTAGATTTAGCTCCTATCAGCAATATAGATGGGCCAAGACAAGAAGTTTGAATTTGGTTGCATTTTGCCAAAACTTGGCAAAGTTGTAATTGATGCTGCTTTATGTTGCTTCCACTTCCATATTTGTGTGCATCAAGTCTGTTCAACACTAAGAGTCATGACATTGGTGCTGCGGTAGTAGTGTAGACAACAGAAGCTGGAATGATTCTGGGGAGAGGGGGGTAATTAGCAGTGGAAGCAACCTTGGCAAGGATTCAGCACTGCTTGGGGAAGTGTTATGATTATGTCACTCGCAAACATGAACAAGCGAGGCAGGCTGAACATGCTGAACAATCCTTCCATGATTTAAAGAGGCTTTTGCACTTCTTCTTCTTCTTCTCGCATGCATTGTTGTCATTGACCTATATACATTGGACAAGCTCAATCCCAGTAGAAAACTTGTGTCATAAAATGTATGTGAGAAACCAGCAGCTGTAATATGGCTAAAAAATACTTTTTCTCTCATTTCATTTCTCTCATTTGAGCATGTGCTAAATTGTAGGTCCAATTGTAGTATGGAAGTGGGTATGGCCATATCAGTAGGCAAATACATGAGCAATTATTAGCTATATTGGCAGAGAAAGAATGTGGCAAAAATTTGGAGGTTAGGTGAGAGCAAGATGGGGTGGATATTCTTTTGAGCCATGCCCCTTTAGGTCTAAGTTTTGCCATGATTAATGCTGGGATGGAACATGGGTTGGATCTTTCTGAGATACTAAGTCCAGCACACTTCTCTACTTAACCCACACTTGTTACATTCAAGTGACAAAATGTCGTGGTCACATCTTGATCCCTTGTGAAAACCTAGCCATTAGCCCAAAATTTTTGGCAAGCATCTACATGAACAGCTTGAATGCAACTAAGTCACTCAGTTTCTTTCACAATTGTGACAGAAACTCAGTACTGCTCAAGAACTTCACTAACCTTACCAATTAAGAAACCTGAGTAGAATTCAGTGATCACCAATAAGATTGTAGAGATTTCAGATCTGCCTGTATAAGTAACCAGTCAGTAAACACTAAGAAATGCAAGTTTGACGTATCTTGCATGGAATTAACATAACAATTCCCCATCCGTTTTCATTATTATGTGTGGACAATGGTTCACCGCATCCAACTGCATCACTCATTCTGCAATTCGGCAATCCCAAGTCTATTATATGGCTCCTCCCACCAACTGAGGCCCCTGGCCCTCTAGTGGCTCATTTTGTTAAACCCATTTCAAGTAATGAGTGTAAGGTGGAATGATGAAGTGAAGAAAAACTTTGCCACTGGTTTGAATTGGTATAACAATGAACTTTTCCATCAATTGGATGTGTTATTTCCTTTGAAAGTGGGTTTGAATGGTTCTTGGAACATTCTCAACTGATTAAAATAATCATCCACTTTCAATTTAAGGTGCTTAATTTCAAAGTTCAGATGCATTTGATCTGTCCACTTTAGTTATGTAATCTCACTCAGGCTCTGCACTGCTTCACACTATCAGTGACGATTAAATGATTGAAAAAAGAGAGGCCTGATCACTAACATCATTGGGTATCTAATGAAATCAAATTAATATTTCTTCATAAATGTGAAGTTTAGAATGCGATCTATATGATAAAATTAATCATCTTTCCTACTTGATTCTCAAATTCCAATTTCAATTAGGGGTAAATTGTCAGGATCACAGCTACAGTCTCATCATTGGATACAAAATGCATCATGACTAGTGGTGTAAAATTAGGGTTTTGCATCTCCTATCAACATGACTTAGAAAACACCAACCTAAAGGTTCCACAATGATGGAGTTGGTAATCCCCCCCTATGGAAGGTGCTGCAGGCACATCTGCAAAATGAACTACAGGACCAGGAGAAGCATTCTGGGTTACCAAAGGTCCAGCAAATCTGAATACTGAACCTGGCAAACCTCAAGCTTCTCTCAAACTCAAGGATGGACTTGAACTTGGTGGCAAAGTTTGAACAGCAGAGCTCAAAGGGCTAGGCACATATGTTGGCCCCATTGTGTCCCATACAGCAACCTTGGATTCCTTACCCTTTGTTACAGATCCTCAACAGTGATTGGTCAAGTGTCTTTCACAATTGGCCCAGGAACTGGGAGGGGATTAATTAACCCTTGAACCCAGCAGGCTCTGTGGCATACTTGTGGAGTAAGGAACATTTGAAGTCTCCAAGCTGGCATTGTGATGAGTTAAGTCTTTAGATTTCTGGGGCTTGTGAGTCATGCAACTGTACTTTGGATGGCTGTAGAGGTAGTGTGAGGGGAATGTCTAGACACAAATGCAGCTGGAGTGACAAGGAGAGGTGATGATGATGGTTTTGCTGGTCTCTTGCTGCAACTAAAGAGCCTCCTAGATCAATAATTTTGGTGTTGGCTGAGCTCTCCCTGGTTTCCACCTCCACTACTTGGGTGAAGTACAAGTGACACAAACACACACACACACAGGTGAATGCAAATGATATTTCACATCTTCAAGCACTCTGTTCTGGATAGAAAATTCCAATGAGTGCTAGTGCTAATGAGACACCTGACATGATTAGAGACACTGAATATAACAAAGGGCTTCAAGAAATCCAGGCAAGGGTCTGACCACTGAGGGCAGTGATAGGGGCCATGTGAGATAGTGGATCAAACCAAAATAATAACTATTTCATAAAATAGTAGGGTACAAGCACAATATAGGACATAAACCATGACTTACCATTAGACAAAGTTCCATCACCTCACTCACAACCATTACCACCTGGCAGTACTTACATCCATGGACTAGGAAATGACTTGGATGGTCAAAGCTATTACGTGCCTTGTGTTCTATTAGACTTCATTTTGGAGCTCATCACCAGCAAGTGTGCCCTTTTTCTGAGCTCTCCCTCATGGACAAGACATGCTTTGAGGTGAAAGTCATGATTTAGGGTTTTGATTGTGATAAGAATCAGGCAGTAACTTGATTTAGGTCATGCTCCATTGCATCAAATATCACCCACCTTCCTGAACTCTCCCCAAACATCTTTTGTGTTTTACCTCAATTCCTATCCCCTTTGGTGCTTCAGTAGTTTTAACAACCTCCTTTTCACTGTCCTCATCCTGATTGCACAGAGTCATGGACCAATTATGGCATTGGAAATGCATCATTAAATTTATGTGATTGTAACCTAATTGAACACCCAAAAGGAAGCAACAGAAAAGACAGTTAGGAAAAGAAGAATCAAAGGTTCTCACCATAGCTGTATTTTCCTCCTGTTGGATTACTTGTGCATGCTGTGGGTATCTCCTACTCCAGCCCGGACCCAGATCTAACTCAGCAATTCATAGACACAAAGGGCAATTTTTTTCCTTGCACTCATGACTAACTGACAACTAAACTTGTGTGGCCGATAATCTACCTCAGATTTCAGATATCTCATATTGTGAGCCAGATATCTCAAATCACCGTAGTTCATATACAACATCTGAAAGCCAGAAACCACCAGTTCAAAATATAATGTGTGGAAAGGGGAGGAGAAGAAAACAAAGCAGTAACACAGATGAGAGATAACTGAAAATGAAACCTGGAGAATGCAGCTTCATTAACTGCTGCTGCTCCTGCTTGTGCTCACCTTCTTCTGAGTCAGAATCCGACATTTCACCTTCCCATCTGTGGCCCTTGTAATGTGTCTCTATGTCCTCATCCTCCTGCATTTACCGCAACCATGAATTGTCCACATACTAGTTGAAAAACTTCAGAAACTTACAGTTAGCCTAAGCTGATAATCCAGATTGTGCTACTCGCATCTTCAGGTAACTCAGTGTCTGGAGGCCACTCAGAAAACAGAACACTTGGCACATGCTGCAATGTTGAAAGGTTCTGTAGAAGCTTCTCCGTGCAACACAAATCAAGCTAGATTAAAGACCAATTTAAGAAACTCAGCATCCAAACCTGGATTTCTTGCTCCTCCACCTCATAGTGTCCAATCCACTAAATGCCCACAGGAAAGCCACCTGAGACTGCTAAACCTACTAATATTTGGAAATTGACATATCAAGAGGAGTTCAGATGTAGCAAGACTTTAGAACTTGAAGAGAAAATGATGAGGCCTACCTTATGGAATCAAGATAGGCTTGTGGATTCTTGTTTTCCAAGTCAGTACTAGGACTATAATGAAGCGCATAATCAGGTCCAAAGTACCCATAGTACACATTGTACAGCATTCAGTGCAGTAGGTCCATTCCCACTGCAATATGTCTGTTCTATCCACACCACCAAACTTTGGCATAAGAGATCTCTCTCTATCTACACTTTTCAAGGGTCCACAATCCATAAAAAGAGAAATTCTAGGAAAAGAATGAGATGAATCAGTTAGCATTTAAACTCAGCAGGCATAGCAATGTTTTGGCGTTCCTTCAGCCAAAATCTGGCATTTAGGCATCAATATGCTGGAAATAACCTCATAAACATGTCAAGAGACAAACATTCCTCAGAGCATCTCCACATGTGCTGAGTATGTCACTCTGGATAATAAAATTAAACGTCTAAGTTTATCCGTTTTTATTTTGGCAACCCCACCAATAAAACTGTAACTGGAACTGCATATACGTGGGAACTACTAATAGCAAACCACCTGGACCAATCATTATGATGGACCAATCAGAAATATTGAGCCGCAATTAGGTCCAATTTATTACACTCTTTTTTCGACGTGCACAACTGTGTTGCACCTTTTACGAGCCACGGCAACCTGCACGAATTTAGTGCAGAAAAACCTATATCCTGACCTAAACCGGGACATTTTGACTATTTCACAATAAATTTTACTGTCTGCAGTCACACACTGAGCACCGGTGGAGATGCTCTCAGTGCAATCAATGAATACTGGTACCATTTCTAAATTAGTGCCTCCTTAAAGAAGAACTAGGAAAACCTTGGAAATTCATGACTTACATATATAGATGATAGGACATTGAAAATGAATGTAAAGGAGACTTATTGTAGTTGAAAGACTTTCACTTGTATTGTATTTTTTAACTATGAATTTCAGTGATGATTACTCATCAAAGCTAATTTAGGTAGGATAGATAGCTCTACATTCCATATGTCATCATCATAGATTGGGCAATTTCAAACTGGAATTTGTTTAGCTCATTTTCATGTGAGGAAAGGTGTCTTTTTGAATTTGCGTCTTTTTTATGTTTTTTTTTTTTCCTTCTAACACCATCTTCACAAGAAGATTTTGAATGTCTTCTCCACCAGTTTGCATCTCCTTTGTTTTCAATTTAATTTGAATTTAATTCAATTCAACATAAATTCAATTCAATTCAAGTTACATTGCAATGTTGTTCACATCTCAATTTCATACAAGAATGAATTAGTGTTCCTTACTTTAAAAACATTTTTAAAAATTCTTGGTTTACAAGGATATTTTTTTAATTTTATTTTTTACATTTGTAAATGAGAATGGAAAAATGTCTTTTGCATTTAGCATGTGGAAACAACCATGATGGAGTCATTTTGATACTATGCATTCTACTAAATCTTCTTTTTGCTTTTTTCTTCATTTCATATATCATAAATTATATAAATTTGTGTGATTTCTTACAATTATATAAACATTATGTGAAAGTTATATGCACAAAAGGCAAAAGGGAATAAATGTAAAAGAATGTTATGAGTTTGGTAATGATTTAATGAAAATGTGTTTCAAACACAAAATAGGAATGAAGGTTGACCATAAAATTTAAATATTAAAATTGTGTAAAATTGTGTTTTTATCACATAAATTGTGATTTTTGATGGTGCATTTGTTGTCATGAATCTTTTATGTTTGGAAATGCACTTTTTTCTCCCTCATTGTGGTTTGCTCTCATTTAAGGTTTTAGACAATAAGTGATGTTCATCTCATCATGTGTGCACTATGTGAAAAGAAACAATTGAAAAATTTAATGAACCAAAATATATATATATATTATTGTCCTCAATATTATTCCTATGTTTTTTTTTGGGTTAAAAAATATTTTGATGTGTTTTAATCATTTGATTAAGTTTTGTGCATAACATCATTACAATATAGCACAAGCCATGTGATATCAACCCATTTATATCTTTACAAATATGTTGTTAAATGGCATGGGTATTTGTCTTTCAAAAAGGAAAGAAAAACCTAAACATTCTAACTTAAATATTTGTCAAATTACTTCAACAAAAGATTATTTTTTTGAGAATACAATAATTAAAAAAGAAATTGATCAAATAATGGTTGAAAAAGTATATTTATGAATAATATTATCTTTGAAATCCACATTTGACATTTTATTGTCTCATAAAATCAATCTTCAAAAAAATTGAATAAGGATTTATGAGTGTTTACAAAACATTATACATGCAAAATGTTATTTGATCATTTTTACAAGATTACATACATAATATGAATAAATAAACTAAACTAACTTTATGCATGTCTTGTAACAAAATCAATGGTTACTAGCAATCTATTGGGATAATGGAATGTTTGACAATCTAAATTTTGCTATCATAAATACATACAAAGACCTTTGCACGAATCTTCTATTAAATAAAAATGATCCTTCTATATATTCATGACCGCTTAAGTTTGAAATTTTTTCATTAATTTTTATAGGGATTCATTACTTAAATATTCAATTTGGAACAACATTAATTATATGGGTAAATTATCAACATTATCTTCATTACAAATGCCATTTCTTGATGATAAATCTTACTAAATTTATAATATATAAATTACTGATTTCCTATCAAATGAATATAAAATATCCTTGAAACTTATCAAAACCCTTAAAACTATTATTAATATTGTAAAATAAGATAGAAGATGAAAATGTTGCCATAAAATAAACACAATTTGATGAAATCAAATGGTTTGTACATCTTTTTGAACTCATTGATGGTCCTTGTCCTTTATTCAAATATGACATACTAAAAGAAAAAAATTCATCTTATTTATTACATAATTTATTACACATGCACATCATTTTATATTAATAGTTTATTTATTATTTGTAGTATTATTTGTAAGTCTTTCGATTATTATTTTTCAAAGAAAAACATTTGTGAAGGCAAATACATTAGTCTTTCGGAATATTCAAAAAACAATTTGACATGAAAATTTCAAAACTCATTAATTATTTTTACAAAAATGTATTGAAGTCGCCTTTGCACTACATTAATCAAAACTATTGAACTAATCTTGAAAATACTATGAATACATTACATCATGTGTGATTTTACATCTCATGAATATGTTATAAAAGTTACAACTTGTTCTTCATGTATGTTATTATTAAAGGAATGTAGTTACTATCATCAAATGGAGGATGTAGGAGAACAAGCAACCCTCGTTACCACTTGTTCCCTTCCCAATTTGGAGCCCTTATCATCCCTTGCAAGTGGTGGTACCACCACCCCCTTCACAAACTAGCTAAGTGTAGGGCAAGATTCCAAGGGTGGAATTTAGTATAAAAGGGGGATAATGTAAAAGGATGGTAGTTAATTTCTTACCTTCACCTTAGTAAGTTAATTTTTATTAGAGGAGTATTCGAATAATCCTAATTATCGATAATAGATTTACCTACTACCTCCACATTTGGAGGTGACACTCATTAATTCCAATTAGTTTCTAGGAGAATTGGTGGAAAGTCAACTATTGACTTCTAGAATATAATAGTTGGCTAATTACTAGCCTAGACGATAGGAGCTAATTTAGTGGAGATATTTATCATTGGCCATTTTCTTGGGGGCTTTCTTTCCCATTTTTTGGAAATAATGGGATTGCTCTAATTTCCTCTAATTCCCTTTTGTTTTTTGATTTGGTTTTGAGGGTTAAATTACCCATTTTCTTTCTCACTTTGTGTTTTTTCCCTCTATTTGTAATTTTCGCTGTGCTCTAATTTTTTTCCCTACCTCTCTAGTCTTAGACCATTAAATAATTCTCCCTTTGGTTTCAAAATGTATAGGGTACAGTAATCCACTTTTGTGAGGTTTATGAATGGGTGAAGGTCATATAGAAGTTGGTTTTCTTTGATTTCTTATTCTTTGTTGGTTCTCTATATGTTTATTGGTTGTTTGAGTGGTAAATGTATGGCGATAGTAGGGAGGACACCAAGGGGGTAATAGGATCAGCAAGGCTAGGTGGGCAACAAAGACATATTATCCCCAGAGGAAGTGTTTGGCAAGTAATATTTCTACTACAATGCATAATTACCATCTCTCCCTTATATTTGTACTTGTTTCCATTAATTTTTTCCATCTTCATTTTTTGAATTACCATTATCTCCTTCCTATTTTTTTGTGTTATCATGTATGTTAACTAAAGAACGATATATAGTTGGTTATTGCTAAAGCAATAACTATCATCTTCTTATCTAAAATTATGGTATTACTTAGTAGAGTAGCTTCTTTACTTTCATTTGACTAGTTGTAGTAGAGTTGTTAAGGGAAATATGGCACTACCTTTGTCAGTATTACCACTAATTAAGAGGTAATTATTGAAAGGCTTAATTGGGACCAATTTACAATTACTAATTGAATTAAATGCATACTAGAATGAATGACTCTCATGAATAAAAGACAAACCAATCATAATTGAGATAATTGATTGTATAACGCAAATATTAATTTCATATTGTGTTATGCATGGTTTTATTAGAATTATATATTACATTGGATGACTATTTAAATGCAATATTTAATGGCCGTTTCCCACCTTTCCTCCAATAACACACATAATTAGAGTTTTAAAAAAGAATTGTGATATCAAAATTATGGCATTTAAATTTTTTTAAAAGCAAAGTTAGCTGAATTTATGCAAGAAAAACAAAAATTTCAACAAAATCCCAATTTATTAGATTGAACATTTTTAAAATTTATATTTGTTGTTTTTTTTTTATCATTGTAGAAAATAGGAAAACCATGCCAAGAAAAAATTAAGTGAATCATCATGTATTTGAACATTGTATAAAAATAAAATTTTAATTGAATTGGAATATGCTCCAACATTGTCATCCATCAAAAAATCTAAAGTGTGTAAATGTATGTTTAAGAAGCATAACTCCTTGTGACTTGAAATAACATGATTTTTTATAAGTGTGTAATACGTATGAAGATTATCGTCATAACTTGTTATTTACATCCCAAATTTAGCATGTGACAAATTAATAATGAAATTTGTGTGAAGTTCGTTCATTCATAAGTTTGTGCATTTTACACATGAATATCATGCATTGAAAATATGTTTGACACGTACGTAAATGTGTCGATGGATGAAAAATGAACATATAAATGAACAAATTTCACATCTTCTTATACATTTGTGTGTCAAATGTGTTTTCAATGCACATATCAGTGTGTGAAACATATGAATTATGAATGAAAAGAATTTTGCATGATTTTCCATTATTAAGTTTTGAGATGTTAAGTTTGTGATGTATTAATCATATTTTGCATGTGCATTTTGGTGGAATTTATGGTAGGTAACTTGAATGGTTAATGTAAAGGATTCATCCTAACTTTTTGTCTATTTGAATTAGTTACTAAAGCCATCTATGTTGTTCAAAACCTTAAACAAAATAAAATGATATATAAAACAAACCCAAAATGATAGCCCATGATGAACATTTAGTTTTCAATGGAAAGTGACCCAAATTTTGTGTTAAGATGGTGGCCTCATACTTTATCAAAACTAAGGATGAAATTGAAAGTTAAGATGAAAATGATACACATGAAAAAAAAGGGACCAAAGTGATTTTCCCACATGAATTGATTTTCACAAGAATTTCACCCCCTGTTTAAAATTTATTTTACCCGTGCCTTTAATGCTACTCATATTTTATATTAAAATCAAGCTTTGTCAAAATATAATCATGCAAATCCTCTAAACTAAAACCCAATTTCACTATATCGTACTGAATTTTGTTCACTTTATGGCTACATTCAAATTGGTGATGAAACAAGGATCATGGGGTCAAATTAGGGCCCAAAAACAAGGTGATTTGAAGGAATATTTTATTATCTTAACTAGAAGACATCTAAATGATAAAGACACTTCAATCGAAGAAATTTATAAAACACACATTACTTCTCTTTAATGTACAAACACCCTTATGCAATGCTCACCCATGTATGCGATATCTAATAAAGTTATTCATAAAGTAATCTTTGGTTTCAACCTCCCATTGATGTAAGCAATACCTAATAAAGTTGTCCATAAAATAATCCTTAGTTTTAGCCTCTCTTTGATCCTAATTCTCCCACTCATCCTCCTTTTTGAACTATCCATAAATGTAGCAAAGTCATGACCAATCTTCAAAACACAAGATAAAGTCCTCAAAATTGATTATTGTAGTCACTTTTCTAACCGCCCTACAATCTATTTTCATGGCCATAGATTAGGCCTACCTAGTAGGGGGATAACTAGGTTAGGCTTACATACCTTTTTATGGGCTACCTACCTATGGGTTATTTAAGGACTATCTAGGAAACTATTTAAAGACAACCTAGGGGGCTATTTAGGGGTTACTTAAGGACTTCCTAAATTAGGGGCTTTTTAGGGGGCTACCTCGGGACTTCTTAAGTTAGGGGATACCTAAGGGGCTACTTATGGGGCTACATAGGGAATTATTTAAAAGCACCTAAGGGGATATCTATTAAGGATTACATATGGGCCTACCTAAGTAAAAAGATACTTAATTGTCATTTGCAATGTTATTTAAGTAAAGGGCCACTTAAGTGTATATAGGGGCTACCAAAATCTTAGTTCAAAATCATAATCTAAACCCCTAATCCACATCCTCACTCCAAAACCAAAAGCTTAATCCAAAATCTTAATATTCAATCTTATGCAAAAAGGTAATCCATAAGTTTTGTCTTATGGCCGATGGGGACCTATATAACTAGGAATGCCTTCCATTTTATTTTATTTTTCATTTATCACACGTGGAAGGGTTTTTTCACTTGGAAATCATTGTTTCAACTTTAAGCCATCTAGGTCTACGAAAGATAATTATAGTTCTTCATCTTCAAATGATGATGAAATGATATAAGAAATGTTTGTAAACATGGATAGATAAAGATGGTATGTTTTTGCACCTATAATTGTTGCTACCAACTCATTTCACATGTTTAATGTTAATGAGTTGGAAGAGGGCATGGGTCAATTAATGGATTTAGGTGTGGAAGTTCAAGATGTGTTCACTACTATGTGAAAAACACCCAAACCTTAAAACCAAAATTTTAATCCAAATTGTAAATTCTAAGGTTAAGATCAAGATTTTAATTTTAATTTTAAAATTGAAATTAAAGTTTTTGTTTAAGGTTAGGATTAAGGTCTTAATTCAAGGTTAACATTAGGGTTTTAGTTTTAAAGTTGAAATTATGGTTTTAGGGTTAGGATTAATGTTTTAGTTTAAGGTTAAAATTAAAGTTTTAGTTTTTGGGTTTGGATTAAGATTTTTGTTTTAAGGGTTTAGATTTAGGGTATTAATCTTGAAGTTTAGGTTTAAGGTTTTGATTAAAATTTTCCTTTGGGGGTTAGAATTAAAATTTAATTTTTAAGTTTGGGTTTAGGGTCTAGGTTTAAGGGTTTAATTTAAAAGTTGGGTTTTATTAGTGATCACCACATTCAAATAAGGCATCCTTTAAAATTGGCCCTAGAATAGTGCTTTCTATAATTCATTTTCTACATGAAACATGACAATGTTTGCATCTATGATGCATTTTTATGGAAATGGTTGAAAAGTGTAGTTTGTGAAGATGTCATCTTCATTGCCAAGTGCATCAATGGTGCAATTGGGGACGAAATCTAATGACCCACAATAAAAAAACAAATTATGTTGGGCATTGTTACACCATAGTTTTACAGTTGCATTGGGTTCATTGATGGCATCCATACTTGCAAACTCTAAAACGATGTCGCCCATAGGATTTAATTCAATGGGCACAAGAACATGTACTTGATTAACAACACCGTGGTGTTGATCACCTACAAGGCCTATTCATTTACTTGGATTTTGGGTATCCAAGTTATTACCATGATGTTACTATTTTGCACCAATTTGAATTGCATAAGGGCATTCATTTTTTGTGCATGATGATGGGTACTTTGAGTACTTGTTTCGGGACCGTGGTTACCTAAACAAGGAGATGTTCATTATGAGGAAGATTGGAAGGTGTGAAGTAAGGTTAACCACAATGTTATCAATGCTTTAAAAAAAATGCATGTTGGGTATAGTGCCAATGGAATGGGGGATTGATGGATTGAAAAGGAAAATGGAAATGATTGATGAAGAGGTTTGGGTCCACAAAACTTGAATACACGCATTTGTTCATAGCTACAATTATTTTTACAAACTATCTATACAAACCACTAAAAGTAAAATCAAAATTTACAACTAGTGTTTGCAACTTTTTTTTAATCACAAGTAATGTTTTGCAACTATTTTCACATTCATCACTTAGAACAAATTGTAAGCGCCAATTAATTGCAAGTGACATGATATCAACAATGACATCATCAAATTTGGATGAAATTTACGGTCAACGAATAGAAAGGACCTTTGACCAAATCATATAAATACAACTTATGTGGGCACATTTTTTCACCTATAGTTCTAATTATTTTAATAACCTATCAAAGTTTACCACATGGCACTTGGGATAAATTAAACCACATGGTAGTTAAGTTATGTCATGCCACATGTAACTTAGGATAGACTAGGCCACATGGCACCTAGGTTAGGTTTGTGCCATGTGTCACCTAAGGCAGGCCTAGGGTCTAATAGCTTATGTGGCACCTAGGTTAAATCCTACTCCACCTTGTATGCGACATACACAACCTTTCACATTGTAAAAGGAATGAGTTGTGTTACCTTGGTTTTATTTTTGTATAGATAACAAATGGTGGTTTTAGGCAATGCACATGGTGTTCAATTGGGTGGATTCCACAATATGGTGGCTTCCTTTCTCCAACCATGGTGCCTTTGCCACATGAATATTCAAGAAGTTTCTTCCTTGCTTCCACCTTAACATAATCAAGTTCATCCATACTTGAATTCCCCATAAACATCCACACAATATGTGTCATAATTGTGCCTTTGCCATATAGTCTTTAGGTCTCTTTGAGCAACTATTGGGTTTGGGTCTCAAAGTCAATGTCTTTTTATGTTACAATCATGTCTTTTTGAACTTTTATTTCTAGGTCTCTAAGTCTCTATGTCTATTTGGGAAATTTCTCTTTCTTGGTTTCTTTTTGTTTGTTTTGGCCCTTCTTTTATTTATTTTTCCATGTCTTCATGTGTTTTTGTGTCTCAATATGTTATTGTCCCATAATCCTTGTGTTCAAACTATGTTTGGGTCTCTACATTTCTTTAGATTATTTATTTTTATCTTTTTGTGTATCTCTGGGTCTATCTATATGTCTATCCATGTTTCTATTTGTGTTTGAATAATTGATCAGGTTTCTTTCCAGGATTGATGCAAAGTTGGGTGGACCAATTTGGCACAAAACTAAAGTCCCTATTTATTCAAAAAAATGGTCAAATTTTGGAAATTACAACTAGTTTACACTAGTTTACATTGGTTTCCTCCATATTTTTTCCATGTCATTAATGGCATATCTAGAGTTTCTATTTCTTTAAACATCTAAGCAAAAAAATCATAAAATATTTCTTCTTCCAATATGATATGGACTTATGAAAAAATGTTCATGATTAGCCCATTCAAAAGTCCATAAGTATAATTTTCAAATTCAACTCATTATTTATTTTGTTCCTACACTTCTTTGATATGATATTTTACTAATTCCAAGTCCCTAACACACACCCCATCAATCAATAGACTATAACATAGTCCACATAAAAATGATAGTCAAAGGTGTAGTCCATGAGTTTTGAGTTCAAAAGTCCATGGCTTTTACGATTTAAAAAAAATTCTAAAATGATTTTGTGCATCATGTAAATATTCAAGTTAAAATCTTTAAACCAAGTCCATCTTAATAAATTTTAAAGCCTATAAAGTGACATGGACATTGCAATGACAAGCACAAGGCATAATTGGTGGGCATGACACCCAAATTGGTCCACCCAACCATGCATCGACCCTCCCTAACCTAAACCTAATTTTTATACCTAAATGCATGACCCCAAAAAAAATAGGTCATTCTCCCCAATAGTGTTCATAGGATTTGAATAACTCCAAGACTAAACATAAAAAAAGTTACTAACTTGTAAACATGCTACATATTTGTTGTTGTTCATGAACTATTAAAGACTTACTACATATCCTCCTTTTGTTACAACTTGTAAAAGGTCAATCTTCCTTACACTCTAGAATTTTGCAAACCCAAAGATCCAAGAAAAATAAGACAAAAACATTCAAAAGAAAATTTATAAGCATAAGGATAAAAATGTGCAATAAAATGACTAATATTTAACCCTATGTTTTTCTATCCAAGCTTGCCTCTAACCTCAAGGCTTAAACCTAAACATATATCTTAATGATGATAGGAAACTAACTTGTAAAATCATTCATGCAATTATACTAAGCTACTAGAAACATGTTACATACTTGCTGAATTGCTAGAAACCTATTGCTTTTATTGCATAAATCATAAAGATTTAGGATTTAAGTTCCTTGGTTAATGTATTAAACCAAATAACACCTAATAAATTCATGGTTTTAATTAGCATTGAAATTGCAAACCTAGGGGCTATTGACATGTTTACATTAGAAGTGACCACATTAGAAATGCAGTAATTTAACATCAAAATTGATGGCATAAAAAATGAGAATTCATCAACATTAAAAATGTTCATCTTAGAAATGACAAAAATGATGAACAGAAGCACTAGAGGGTTGAATCAAAAGTAATAAACAAAATTTGCATTTGTGTTGGATTAGGGTTTTTAAAAATAACACTAAACATGAATAAAGTGATGTATGTATGTATATGTTTTGGATGACCATCAATTTCAATTGTAGATCAACAACATTTGCAAAACAAAAGATAAATTTATGGAGTCACAAGAATGTAAAAAATCAAATCAATTGCAATCATTAGTAAAAAAAAGTTTCATTTTGTGACTTGTTTTAAGTGACTAAAAATGTCATTTGCAACTATTTTAAAACCATTGTGAATAAAAACTAATAAATTCTCTCTAAAACAAATGAATGTTTGTGAAGTCCTTATAATGAACAAAAGATGAAGGCAGAGAAATATCTTACTTATTAGGAGTACTTTAACATTGGAGAGGGGCCAATTTGATGCAATATATTTCTCATTTTTCTAGATCGCTACATTGTTTTCCTTGTTGTTTCAGTATTTATGAATAGTTAGGGATACTCTATCATTAATTGGCATAAGGATTGATTTCACTTTTGAATAAGTTTTGACATGTGCCATCATTTTATTTTCAGCTTGAAAAATATACGGTCTCCATTTTTTTCTTGGCTCTTACAATCTTCAAAGCCACCTTGACTTGACATTTTTTTGACCCTGAAAAAAAGCTTTACCAATAGGTAGGGATTATAAGCATTGCAGAAATCAAGGAAAACCAGATTCTTCACACACAAAGGCACCCAAATGCTCTGGCCAGTGATTGAAGTCAATTTTTTTCAAGAGGGCAAACTGGAGACTTCTTGCATCTTAAACCTTTAACCCAAAACCCATCCGTGATTAATATTCATAAAGCCATGGCAGTAAAGAGTGAGGTAAAACAAGAGACATTTGATGAAAATGGGTAGCATGAATTTGAGAAACTTTCATGTGCTACAATACCATAGACTAGGCTCAACTTTCACATCAAAATTCGAATTCATTTTATTTTCATATTTTCAGCATTTTATTGTCATATGAGGGCTGAAACTATTCAGGTGTAAATTGTGATAATTATGATGGTTTTCAACACCTCAACTTCATATTTTCATAAAAAATCATTTCTCTATTTTAAGGATGATTTAATGACAAAACTGACCTTAGTATAAGCCATTATTCCATTCACTTTTTTGGGGGGAGGGTGGCAAGCTCCTCCTTCACCAATGCTTCTGCTGTACTAGAAAGGCCATAATATTGCAGCCAGTGAAGATGCTCTAAGAGCAGCTCCAACCATACTTGACATTTGGACCAGTGTTTTTAGGTGTAAGATTGTGCCAGTTTCAGCGTATTGAGCACAAATGCTGAACCATAGCTGTTTTATTGAGCTTCTCTGGCAAATTTTTACTGATCTTCATCCAAAATATGTTGTGCAATGTTGTGGTGGAGATGCTCTAAAAGCACCTAAATTTCATCTGGCGAGCTACGCGGGCCAATATATAACTAGCATGTTGATTGAATGATTTTATTTTCATTTTTAAAAGCCAAATTTGGCTAAACTTATTATAACATTACAAAATTGAAAAAAAAGAAGAAAAAACACTGAGTAAAACCTTGAAGAATTATGGAAATTTTCTTGAACAGTAGGGAGAGATAAGTGACTCAAACTCCAAGAGTTTGAAATACAAGGCAGCTGTAGTGCTGCTCGAGAACTTCATTCCCAACTTGCAAACTCTGGAAGAAATCAAGACAAACCATAACTATTTAATATAAACAATGGACAATGAGCAAGCCTTCCTCTGAATGGAGCTGTAGACATTATGTACTTTTGATCTTCAAAACTTCAAATTTTCCATCTTCTTGAAAGCTAATTTACTCCCTTAAACACCAAATTTTGTACAAAGTGTGGAACCTCCACATTATTAGATTAACCACAAAATAGACAAAACTTGACAACTTTCTTTGGTTGGAACTTTGGAGCCAATTTGAATCACTAGGTTTCCATGTTCAAGAAACCCATTTCTTTGCCAAAATCAAGTCCTCTTCTCAGGACTCCTGAAGTACCCAACTCAAAGAAAATGGGTCAATGGATGTCAATGGTACCCACATCAATTATGCTTATTAGTTGACGTGGCCATTTGTGATCTCCAATGTGGGTTATGTTGCCATTATGTTAAAATTTACAATTTTTGGATGTAAATCCTAGTGAACTAGCATTGGAATTGGTCCAGGAAACTGATGAACCCTCTAATGCATTTCTCTTCACAAGGAGTGGGAGCATGCCAAGATTTAGTGGAAAATCGTTGAAACTATACAAAACCTTTTAATAAAAGGTGGGGTAATAGTGATCTAGTTTTGAAATGGTACCTTTTTAACAGCCATAAGAGAGGGCAATTGTAATATCTTGCAATGACGTGGAAGGCTATGTGTTCAGATACTTCAAATGACAAAGTAGTTTGTATTTGAGTGATGATGTCGGAATAATAAGTGTTGGGATGTTGGGGGGAAGTATTTTGCAGAAACCATGGGAATGTTGGAAAATTTATTAAGAATGTTGGCAAAATCTCAGGAAAGATTTCAGCCAATATTGAGGACCAAGAATCCTAAATTTTTGTTATATCATTTGTTGCTGAATTATTTAAAGTCTTTGCCATATTTTTTTCAAACATTAGCACCTTTTTGTTCTTTGGGTAGGCATCAAGAATGTCAAAAATGTCCCAACATCGTCCATGGCATTCGGTGTCCCCAACAAGTTTCCCAACATTCTTGGCTTATAACGGAGTTTGGATTTTGTTTGGATGTTTCAGAACCAAAACACGGATATCTTATGTATGTCTATCCTTTGGGAAGAAATGTTGTCCTGATGTCATTGATGTTGGTAATCTTGCCATGAACTCTTGGTTATTTGAATCTACCACCATTGGCACCATCACCATGGCCAACTATGAACAAAACCTGATTTAGGATGATTAAAAACCTTTGGCACAACCCAATAGAGTTGCTTGTTGTCTTGTTTAGGGGGCTTAATTTTATTTTTTCCATGCATATGATTTTGTAGAATCAAGGTCAAAAATTGCATAAAACAAGAATTGAATCATAGTTATTTCATCTATGATTTTAAACTATTCTTATTTAATTGGTAGTTTGGTAGATATTTTAAGGTGTTTGGTACATGATTAAGGCCATTTTAAAGCTGATTAAGGTTGTTTTAACTTTAAGGGTCCTTATAGGATTTGATCACCTAATGTTTTTGTCTTGGGGACTGATTAGGCTATCCTGTTTCTGGCTTTTATTCAACACTTATCTTGTCCTGACTCCGTTTCAAAGATTGACAAGTAAAACAGAAAACCAGTTCTGAGTCAGGGCTGTAGACAAAATATTTTTTCTGGTTCGGGTGTTGAAAATTAGTTTGAATTCACAGTCTGAGTCATGACTAATTGAGCCAGTTTTTTTTTATAATAAATTTTGTCAAATTTTTGAGAAGTTTGGAATTTTTCCAATTTTTTAAAAAGTGTAAATCTTCCTAATTTATATTACTTTTTTGGAAATTTTCGTGAAATTTTGGAAACCAGTA
>Ga0209611_10002776_pt1 | contig 30658 bp, 19 predicted proteins | sample S1TSphgellanicum_3_FD_187693 | JGI IMG/M metagenome (GOLD analysis project Ga0209611, IMG submission 187693) | Host-associated microbial communities from peat moss isolated from Minnesota, USA - S1T2_Fc - Sphagnum magellanicum MG (SPAdes) (version 2) | ecosystem: Host-associated > Plants > Peat... | reverse complement strand
CCTCGCGCTGAGATCTCTCTCTCTCTCTCTCTCTCTCTCTCTCTCTCTCTCTCTCTCTCTCGTCTTCCACCGGAAATTGAGTTCCCAAGACATCAGTTTGCGCCGTGCCGCTATAATCACTAGGTCCGGGGTATCATCGTAAGAAGTCCTTCCTCAATGAATGACTCGCTTTGCGCGATCATCTTCGAACTCCACGTGATAAAACTCAGGAATCGCATGATCGACGGAAGAGTGTCACAGAAACCGCCAAAAATAAATAAATAAAAATCCCTGTAAAATAAACTTCTTGTCTTCTGTCGTGTGCAAATTGATGTGCAGCGCGGCGCAGGCGCAAAAATTCCTCTCAGCCAGTTTCTTCAGGCCATGGGTTTCGCCCAAGAGCTCTTCGTCTTCGTCTTCGCGGCTGCGCAGAGGTGCGCAACCCTGCACGTCGCAGTTCGCCGTTCGGTCGTCGGATCGTCCGCGCGTACCGGTGCAAGCCGCCGTTCGCCGTTCGGTCGTTGGATCGTCTGTGCGTACCTGCGCCAGGGATTTTTTTTTTTTTTTTTTTGGGCCCCAGGTATGGAGAGTGCCACAATGGCTGCCGTCAATTGGATAGTATAGTGTATTTTGCTATAATATAATTTTGAAGGGAGAAATGTCAGGCTACAATCTCTCTTTTTTAAATAGCATTTTGGCAAATGGTTTGTTTTCAATGAAGCCTACCATTTGGCTATTTTGTTTTCTCGAATTTGACAATTGTCTAATTTTGCACTTAGAATGATTGGTGATATAGTTCAACTATGAATTTCATAGCTATGGTGTTCGAGTAATTTATTTACAGGTAGAAATCAAGACTCCACAAAATTTAAATCTTTAATAATCACATCAACCAATGACCATTGGGAATTGAACCTCGCCATAGAAGGTCTTGCCCTCTACAACAAGACAATCATGCACCCATACACACATCAAAACCTTCACCCAAATCCAAAACCATATGAGCAACTTTGACATACATAATTCTATAATACATGACCAAAACCACAAATCATTTTTTACATGTCTATCTAATATCTCACCATAAGCTTTTGCATTGTATCTCACCCATAAACTCTTTCTCCAATGCAATTGCATCATCATATGGGAGAGAAATTAGACAAGGTGAAGAGATTCATTTTCATATTCTTCTATTTTGTCATGACCTCCTTTCAGAATTTGCAATTACATCATCATATGAGAAATTAAACAAAGAAATTCATTTTCATACATATGTATGTATTATAACTCATTGTGATCTATTTCCACAATGCAATATGCACATCATGTGAGAAATTAAATAAGATGCATTTTTTTTTAATGAAATCATTTATCACATGAATCAAGATGAACAATTAGTTAATTTCAGAACTTGTTTTTCATGAATGAAAAATTGTTGAATGTTTTTTCATCCCTAATTGATGTTAACACCTAAACCATCACTAGTTTCATTTATTTGATGTATTTGTTGAGCTTTTGATTGAAGAAAATAAAAGAATTGATCTTCTTTCATAATCTCATAGTTGATTTTGTGCATTGAGTTTGTAATTTTATCTTTTGCACTAGAATTAGTTTGTTTGAGAGCTTTGTTTGGATGTCATGTGATGCATTGGTTATGTTTTTATTTGTGAAGTTGCAATTGGTAGGAGTTAAAGTTGGGGGTTTTCTTGGTTGACTTTTTGAATTGAAAAAGTTTTTTAAATATTTTTTTGATTTTTTACTCGTTTTTTTGTTTTAAATCCATGAAGGAAATGAACCTTAATGAGGGCTTGGACCCTAAAGTTGTGAAAATAAATATCGCAAAAGAAGGCCCATGTTTTTATCATAGGGGCCTCCTAACTCATTTCTATCCTCTCTTTTTTTTCATGTGTTTCTCACTTTCTCTTTTTTTTCGATAACACCATCAAGCGACAACAGTGAGGATCACCACCATCGCTAGGAGCTTGGGATCCTAGTTGGCCAACTTGTTTCATCATTAACAACCATGTGGGGGGGGGAAAGGGGATGCTACTTGCCTCCTTGTGGTTGTCATCGTTGATCTTCAGGCAATGAAAGAGGAAGCAAGGGAAGGGGGGATGTTAACACCTCGTTGATGTCCTTTTCTTCATTATTTTCTTGTGCTCCCCAAGAGAAAAGAAGGAGCAATAGTTGCAACTATGTTGTAGCAACTCAACAAAATAAAAAAAGGGGGAAAAAAAAACAAGAAGAAAGATAAAATAAAATAAAGGAAAGGAAGTAGGTAGGAAATGGAGTTCCATTCTACCATTACCATTAAGCTCCTTGACATAATTTCAGGCCAAACCAAGTTGGTTTGGGAAATTTGGGATGCTCATGAAGCTTGAATTAAGCCTAGAATAAAGGGGCCCAATTCAAACCTCCCTTTTATTTTTTTCATTTTTTTTAAACCTAGTGGACAAGGTAAAATTTGGCACCAATCCAAACTTATCACATTTTTTATTAAAAAAGTTTCGAATTTTTGGGTTTTTATTTTATTTATTTATAAAAATTTCATCCATGTAAAGGGATTTTCATCCATAATTTGGACTTTTTTATGTTTTCATCCATCTTGTTTTCATCTAACCTAGTAATGAACATTAGGTTGATGAATGTTTGGGTAAGCTAGTAAATAGACACCTTTTTACGATCAAACATTTCTAGACATTTTGACCTTATAATCAAACAATAAAAATAAATTTTCATCCATTACTTGGATGACAAAAATTTTAACCATCCACAAAATTTGGAAGATTATATTTTTTTCATATGATGGCAAATTGAAAAAATATGTGTGTCATTGGATTTATTTTGATGAAGGTTATGCACATGCAAATGTGCAAACCTTTTGAAAATAATAGTTAGAGAAACCTAAAAGCTAATTTCTTTCTTTTGAGAATTAATTAACCTTTAATTTTGGGAAATTCACATCTTTTACATACAACATCAAATTGCAGTGTTGTTTACAATGTTAGAATCCTAGAGAGAAGGACAATGTGTGTGGGAAATTTTAGCTAATTCAAAAAATAAAAATTTCAAGGTTTTTTTTTATGAATGTGGGTTTTGAACTAGGTGTGAGAGTTGACAAGCGCATGATAGGTTGTCACAACTAACCCTTATTCATTAATAGAAATCCTATCATTTGCAACAAGTCATTGTGCAATTGTGTGCAATTAAATGTCATTTGCAACTAAATTGATTAGGCTTGTAATTACAAAATTGATATTATATAATTTTTAGGCCATATGATTATGTTTACAACTAACATGCAACTAATAATGTACAAAATGGACATGTGTTATAAAAATCATGGCTTAAGCTAATACATACATACATTAGTACACTAAATATATTAATCCAAACTATGTATAATATTTTTATACCTTTACTACTAAGGTTAAACCATGTTAACTAATCTTACCCAAGGCTAAACATTGGTTAAACCTAAGTTAAACTCGCAATAATCAAAGCTAAACTAGTCGTGGTTAAATTGACTTTGACTAAATTAATCATGGCTAAACTTATTTTGATTGATTTAACCATAGTTAAATTAACTTTGGCTAAACTAATTATGATTAAACCATTTAAAAAGATAAACGAACCAATCATTAAATTATTTAGGAAATTAAACTAACCATGGTTAAACTAACTAGTTAGGAGGTTAAATTAACTATCATTAAATTAACATGGTTAAATTAACTAATTAATTTACCTTCTATTTATTTAAACCATGAATAATTGAACCAAAATTAATTTATCCATTTTCAATTTAGCCTTCTAATTATTTTAGCCAAAATTAATTTAGCTTCCTAATTATTTAAACCATGGTTAGTTTAACTTATTAATTAATTTAACCATAATTAATGTATCCTTTTAATTAGTTTAATCATGGTTAATTTGACCCCAAAAAATTATATTATAATATTTTAAATCATTTATAGGTAATTTTATATAATTATTAAATTTTTATTATAAATATATTTATAATGAATAATATTATAACTTACTAATGAAAAATATAATTATTTTATTATTAATTATTAATAAAATTAATTGTTAATAATATTTTCATTTTTATTTTTCAATAACTATTATTTTATTTGCATTATACATTTATTAATTATGATAATATATCTATGCCTAATAGGTTACACTTGTTAGCCTATAAATACTTTAACCTAAGTTATATTATATATTATAGTATTAATGAATAATAATAAATATTAATATTGAATATTAAACTATTTTTATTTTCGTTAATTTATTATTATTATTATTATTATCATTATTGAATGAATATTATTATAATATTATTATAATGTTGTTAATTATATTAATTCCAATGACAATGTTTCATCGAAATTGGTTCATGTAGGATGGGTATATTGGTGATTGCCATTATGACAATTCCAAAATCATTCTAGATTGTAATTCGTCATAGATTAAATTCCAGTTTCAAATCATTTTTTATTGTCTATCATTTTTAATATTTTTGTTTATTTGCATCTTGTTGTTTTTTTCACACCCTTTCAATGTTTTTTTTGGTCTATTTGTATCTTGTTGTGAATTTATCTTAAAGAATTGGACTTTCATTGGCATTTTGCCCACCAAATCAAGAATGTAAAAGAATATTAATGAAACAAAATGGCATATAATGAAATTTATAAAATTTAATCTTTTTGAAACAACAAAATTGATTAGAACAAAATTGTTATGTCCGCAAAAAAAATTTAATCATCGTCATTCGTAATGCAAAACAACATAAAGCCCAAATTTACCTATGGTGAAAAAGTTACAATAGTTAGCCTAGGTTATGTGATAATTTTATAATATTAATAATTACTAATAAATATTTAGAATTAATTTTAATAATGAGTATTATATTATAATAATAAATTTATAATTAGTTATTATTTTAATTTTACTATTATTTTATTAATTATGGTGATATATTTATGGTTAGTAAGTTACATTAGTTCACTTATAAATACCTTAGCCTAGGCTAGCTACTAACTTAAATTAATTATTAATTTAAACTATGTAATAAATTATAAAATTATTGATTCTTAATTATTATAGGTTATCATAGCTATTTAAATGTTATAATAATTATATTTATTAACCAATTAGTATTATTATCATTATATTATATTACCTATTAATTTTTATTAGTTATAATATAATTAATTTAGTTAGTAAATAAATTAGGTTAATATGCCATAGGTAATATGTAATATTTGCATGTAAGTCACAACTATGTTGGTTGCATTTATAACTAATTTTTTAAATTTCAAATCTTTTGCCCTCAATTCCAAATGTGCACATTATTTTATATAAGTGCATTTTTTTTGTTTACAAATTGAGTACTTATGTCATTAAAGATGAGCTAATGAAAAAAGTTAAACCTTAAAAGTTAAACCCAAACACAAAATTGGATTATTTTAAACATATTTAACTAGCCTAACCTTACCATCCTACCTACCTACAACATGTTTATGACCTCCCTACCTACCTACAGCTTACCCACCTACCTATAACCTATCTATGGCCTATCTACCTACCTACCCAATCAATTAAAAATAAATAATCAATGGGGTTTTTTTTAATTGTCATGTGTCACCGTATAATTGGCTTTCACAAATGGACATGTGTCAAAATCCAATTCACATTTTATGGGATGGTTAATATATTATTAATTTATTAATAATAATTGAATATTGAGTAATTTTTAAATGCCATGTGTCACCATATAATTGACCTTCACAAATGAACACATGTCAAAATTTGATTCACATTTTACTGGATAAATTTATTATTATTAATTGATTAATAATGATGAATATTGAAATAATGTTCAAATGCCATGTGTCATCACAGGCAACCCCCATAGAATAATACAAATGTATAAAATATAAATTCATACCATATATATTATCCACATACATATTATCATGTGCAACTACTAGTTGTGTGCAATTTGTCTTATGCAACTATGGGGTTTAGCAATTGCATGTGTCACATGTAATTGAAAATTAGTTGCATATGACAATTGCAAAATGATAGTTTTTTTTCCTAGTGAATGGGCAAGTTTCGCACCATCAACAAATGAGGAAAGCTGCTCCATTAATTTTTCCTTTTCTATAGTAATTTGTTATAGTGGGTTAAATAGTTTTGACCTACGGAAAGGGGGTCAATAATGCATATCATTTTTATTATTATTGTGCAAGTCCCCCGCACTAATGTTGTTATGTTATACACAATCCTATCATTATGTTGGTTGGGTTGTCATTTATTTTTAGAAGGGGGTTTACTGAATTGTGTGCCATTGGTCGAAACCCCCAAACAAACATACATTTGTGGGTTGATCTTTTTGAAACCTATGTCTTCTACTCAATAGGAAACCCAATGTGAAAGGCTATGAACCTTCTCATGTGTGTTAATAATGGCCATGTTAAAGGTATATAAAGTAGGCACAAATGGTGGATTGTTTGACTTGCGATCAACACTTTTATGGGAGCTACTACAAGTGTTGTCACATATGTAGACCATTAAGGAAAAACCATTCTTTGACCTTTTGGAAAATGTTCCTCCATTAAGTGATTTTTAGCAATGAATTTTTGTGGCATGGCACCAAATCCATATTTGGTTGGCAAACCAATTTTGGTGGATGCTACATCCATGGGATTTCATGCACATCGGTTACATTGGGTTGTGGACCAATTTAACACCACTTAAATTGTTATAATAAACATTTGATTTGATGCCACAACATGTAGGCCTTATCACGGATACCATTTTGGATACATGACACATGTCACAAGTGATGTGACACCATGATTGGCCAATTTTTGCCATTGTCAACAAGATGGAACAACCATGGGTAGCCTTGCCCATAATCGTGAACTTTCAAAGCTCACATCTCTTTTTCCGTGATGATGGTTTTTGTATGATTTGGGACTCCAAACATTATTGTGGGGTAAAACCCAATGTTGATAAGCAAAAACATGTTATGGGGTTCCATATTGGCATCACACATATTTTGTTTTATCAAAAGCCATCAAACATCCATTTCTTGGTCAAGTCACGGACTTGAACTGTCTCACATAGGTTATTAACCTAGGTTTGGTTGGACAATGGTAATTGTCCATTACCCACCCACTTGCCCAAGTTTTTGCTTCATCTTGTCCTATATTTCATATTGAGATAACTACATTCATGCAAGGGGGGCGACATGATCATGAAATCACATTTAGTGATCCCACATGGGCCAAACACCATTGGCAACTATGGATTTTACATGAAGGGAAAGGGTGATGGATTCATGAAAGTTCAATGTTTAAAATGGGAACATCTATGATGGATGCATTATTGGAATCTAAGATTTTGGATTTGTTTTAAAAAACTAAGGGGGACTTCAATGCACATGGAATGGGGGTTTCATGTGGAAATGTTCCCATATTAGCCTTATAGCCCCAACTTCAAGCATTAGGGACAAATTTTTCTCCAAGTTGAAACATGGGAATCAAATTTTGGTCCTACATAGTAATAGGAGGAGAGGTATGTAAGATGTGATAGTTGTTGCATGATTATGTTCATTGTTTTGCTTTCAACCTCAAGGAATTGGATAATTTCAAGGGGTGAGAGGTACACATCATCTGGGATGATGATAATCCTATTTTTCAAAGACCTTACCTGATGCGTTCCCAACCCCCCCTGAAGGACTCAAATGTGAGTCCAAGTAAAAGATAGTGGAAAAGGGAGGAGTCAGGGCACGCTCCCTAACTCACAACACTTTGAGGGGTAGAAGGGCATGTTGGAGTTCCGGGATGGGACTAGGAAGAATTGACAAGCTTCACTCACTCACACAAGCCTGCACACAACCCACACAAAGTGGTTAGTGCATAGTTGGAGCACCTTTGGTGCTAGGACAAGCCACGGGCAACACAGACACACTAGACTCACCACGGTTCGGATTTGGGGGAAGCCACCACCTTCCCCCTTCTAGTATATTTTGTGACTGGCCACGGAGCCTACATCCAAATGGCTCTTCTCTCCCAGGACTCCCGAGTGAGAGTCCCGAAATCGCGCCGATTGGGACTCCCATGACTTTGGAGCCCATAACTTTGCGAGCAGATCTTGAATCGAGATGCGGTCTAAAGCAAAGTTGTAACCCTCGTTGAGAGCTTTCCAACGATATGTGGCACGTCCTATGCAGCTAAGTAAATTGGGTCAATTCCCGACTTTTTCTGGTTAAGAATCAAATTGGCAATTTGACTCCCGACCCTTCTTTTGGCCATAACTTGTGCTTCAGATGTCCAAATGAGCAATGCGAGCTCATTTTAGACATCTAAGTTCCAAGATCTTTCCAATGATATAAAAAACGCCACAAACCATTGAATTTTGACCCTTGAAATCACTCTCTGAAGTTTTGGGAGTCCACCGGGAGTCCATCTCCCAAAATGGGAGTTGCCTTGGGAGTGTGAGGGTTCATTCCCTCATACTCCCTCGACTTCTTACACTCCTGGGAGTATGTGATGTGATTCCCGAGCTTCCTCTTGCCCCGCAACCTTGTAACCCCTTTGCTTTGGTCGCAAGCCCAAAGCTAGGGTTGCGACATTACAATTTAAATGATATGGAGTTCATGTTTTGGTTAAAGTTTGGATGAAATAACTTTTAGAGGTATGGTTGGTGGATTTTTTTAAAGGGGAATATGCATCAAACATAATTGTGTTTGCCAAAAAAAACATCTTTAGCAATTGGAGTAAACGTTAGATGTGTGGAGATTATAAATTGCCTGTCAACAAACCGACATGATTTGACAAATATGCCATGTCATTGTCTAAAAAGATTTTGTGTTCAATTGGCCAAGCCAAGGTGTTTAATATTTTGGATCTACTATCCAAATATCACTCAATCCCATTTTATGAAAATGATAATGTGAAGATTGCATTTTGGGTCATTGACAAAAATGGGAAAGACTATTTGTATCAATGGAAGTTTCTATCTTTTGGGTTGAAGAATGCACCTATATAATTCCAAAATTGATATATCAGGTGCTTGTAGGCTTCGATTTACCAAATGTTACATTGATGACATCATTGTGTTTAATTCCACCATGGAAGAGCATAATTATTAATTATAAGATGTGTTTGACTATTTGGGGGCGCATGATTTGAAACTACACCCAAGAAAATTTAGCTTCTTCAAATCCCAAGTTGAGTGTTTGGGCCACGTGATTTACAAAGAGGTTTAAGAATTCAAAAAGTTAAGGTGGATGTAATTTCCAAGTTTCCAAAACTAATTGATGATAATAGGTCAAAAGTGTTCTTGGGGTTGGCAAACTATTACCAATCGTTTGTCAAAGGCTTTAATCATATTACCAAACCAACTTAATTGACCAAGGGTGATGAAAAGTTCATTTGGGGGGATGCACAAGAACAAGTTTTTCAAGAGTTGAAAGCTAGTTGGCTTAATTCTGCACCCATTTTGAGGTGACTTATTAGAAGCCATCCCTTCCAATTGCACATAGATTGGAGTGTTTTGGGCCTTGGAGTGGTTTTCACACAACTTGATGAGGAAAATCGAAAGTTTGATGTGGTGCCTTATGCAAGTCAGTCCAATAGCCAAGCAAAGGTCAAATATAATTCATATGAATATAAAGGGGAATGTTTGGCATCTATGTGGGTTGTGGCCACATTCCAATATTATTTGTTTAGTAGCCCATTCATTTTGGTCACAAATCACCAACCATTAAAATGGTTCATGGAGTTTGATTAACTCATGGGGAAGTTGGCAAAATGGGCTTTCATTTTTTAAGAATATTACTTTGATGTCAAACTTTGGGCTAGATAATCAACAAGGATGAAAATGGGTTGAGTAAGAACCGAAATGTTAATGATTTGGATACCACAAGAGCACATTGGCATGGGGAAACAAATTTGGAGACAATGTTTAGTTGGCATGTTGTTTCATTTTTTTGCATTTTGGCCATGAGGTATCATGTCAAGTTCAAGTGGATCCCTTAGGCACCTCTAGGAATTTGCAAATGGAACCTAATGACATGGATCTATGGACATTTTTGGGGATGCTTAAATGTTGACCTATTCATAGATAGGGGAATTAAATGTGGGATTGACATCCAAGGAAAATGATTGAATTGTCAAAGGGCCAAAAGATACCATTGGGAAGGCCAAACACATTTTTAAAATATGGCCAAATGGGTGTGCATGAGTGGAACCATGACAAGAAATGAAAGAAAGCATTATGAAACATGCCCATAAAGAATTGGGACATTTTGGGGTTTATAAAAGCTACAATTTTTTCAAGGCCAATATTGGTGGAAAGGCATGTATTTGGAAGTTCAACTATCTGTTTCATGATGCACAACGTGTGATCAGGTTCATGCATCATTTCATGCACCCACCCCTCATTTGTAACTCTACCCAATCATGGGGCTTGGATACTAATGAAGTTTAGATTTTGTTAGGGCATTGAACTAAATGGTTTGTCATAACTTGTATGTGTTGGTTATGATTGAACATTTTTCCAAGTGGATTGAATTAACACCACTTCAAAACAAAAGTAATGAGAGGGCTGATTATGCACTTTTGAACTGGTCTTGAATAGATTTGGTGTTCCAACAAAAGTACTCACAAATCAAGGCACAAAATTTGGAAGAAAATTTCAAGAGTTTGTGTGAGCAGGCTTTGATTGACCATAGGATTACTTCTCATTATCATCATAAAGTTGACATTTTGGCTAAAAGAATTGTACAAGCGATTAATTTTTTTATTAAAAAACATGGATTATAAAAGGGGCATACAAATGAGTGGGACATATAATTACCATGGTTGGCCATGGGATATCGATTTAACAAACAAGCATCCTTTGCATCATTTTCTTTTTACTTTTTGTTTTTTGGGTGTGAACCCCAATTATTGGCATCCATTCATTGGGATGTGGACCATGTGGTTAATTTGGATGATCCCAAGATGTGGGTCAAAGTTCATGAACAACATGTAGCCTTGTTGAAAATAATCATGCCTTTGGCAATGGAAATTTTGGCCATTACTCAACATTGAAATACATTACAATATGGCACCATCCATGTAGGTGGATATTGACCCAAGAATTAGACATTTCAACATGAGGATTATGTTTATTTGCTGTAAACAACACTTGTTACATTGAATGACACAACTAAGCGTGTCATTCTGTGTGTGAAGAAGGTTTTACCTTTTGGGGTTTTATTGTTGAAAGGTCAAGATGGTCAAGTATGAAAAAAACATGTGCGAAATTATGCACCATGTCACTTTCCACATGTGGATGGCTGAATGGATCCATCATTGACCATAGTTCTAACAAGTTTGTGATGTATGTTGTGTGGAGAATCACAAGGTGCAGCAACCATGTTGGTTTGTGATTATTATTTTAAAAGATGGCATATGGGTTGTTTGACACCATCACTTTTGAAATTCCCATAGGATGTTGGGTGTGCCCATGATGCACCAAATAGACATGTTTTGTTGTTTCATGTTAGGCTTTCATAGTAAGACATAAAAATGTTATTGATTGGGATAATGGGTGATTTTAGGAAAGTTGGAATTTAGTTGAACACAAGGGATTACAATTAGGCGATTAATGATGGGGCTCACATTGCACTCATCCTAATAATCTCATATGGTTTGGAACCATACTCCTTTCATGGATTACCTTACCACATCATGTTTAATTTTATCATAGATTTGGCTATTTGGTGTAGGACTTTTACCCCAATTAGGGGGTTATTTTATTTGCATGTTTTCATGTGTGTGGCTTTGTTAGTTTTGGTAGTTGGGTAAAATTGTGTAGTTAGAAGGGCCACCCAACTGAGTGGACTCTCCTTGAAATTGCATTTTTGTATGTTTGAAAAATCACAAGGGAAACATAATAGTTTGGATTGTCGTAATTTTTTTTAAAAAAATTTCCATTAATTGCAAAATTTACATGTTCAAATCTTGATACCAAAAAAAAAAAAAAAAAAACATTTAAAAAGCAATCAAACCTCGAGAATGGACAATCCTTGTTTTTTCAAACTTTTTTTTTAATACCAAATGTGCACCATTCCTTTTGAAAATTGGAGAGGATTTTAACATTGATGATTAGAATGGCAAAATGACTTGAATTGATGATTTTTTTTTTAATAACATGTTTGAACAATGTGATTCAAAAGTGTTTTTAACCTTGAAAATTATGGATTTTGAAAATGTGGCTTTAACAAAAGTTGTTCATATATATGTGATAAAAGGGTATGAATGCATAATAAACATGATATAAAATCAAGTTTTAATCAAAATGTATCTATATCTAAAATGGGGTATCTAAAATACTAAATTATAAATTATAAACCATTGCAAAAATGACACGTGTCAAGTGTAGTCCTTGGAAAAGGACTTGACTTTATTGCTTTTGGCTCCTTTGATCGCAATTTCACCCAATGTTGGGCGTTGATTTAATAGTGCACAATAACTATTAGGTATTTATTACATGATAGTTAATTTATGTAGTTTACCATGTGTTGTTCCTTACGAAGGGTGAATGGGGTTCCAATTTATTTGTGTTTGGGGGGGATTTATCCATATAGTGTGACAATGGAGTTTCATCTTTTGTGTTTTGAAATTTCAAAACACATAGGAAAAAACATGTTTTGTTTGTTGTTGTTTGCACTTGGTTTCCTACAATTTGTACATGAGTTTCCTTGATTTGTGTGCATGTTTTCATGTGTGTGGCTTTGTTAGTTTCAATGATGTTGGGTTTCGATTTAGGAGTGCACAAAAAAAAAGGCAAACTTGATAACATTCAAATGTAGAAGGAATGAACCTTGTATTATGGCAAGATTTGGCCAACTTTAAAAGTACACAAAGTTAAGGTCATCATAATTTCATTTTCAAAAAACCATCTTTGTAGGTCTGAAATTAGGGGGTGGGTTACCTCAATACGCGATTTTTCACTACAACAACAAATCTTTTGAGAACATTGTCATAAATATTGATTCAATATACTTGTCTATGAGATTGTGAGTGTGGACAAAATATATTTATCTTGTAATCTTATAACTAAGAAACTTTTAAAGTTCAACAAGATCTACACACCAAGATAAAGGCAAAACATCATTTGAATATTGAAGAAATTTTGTGAAATCATAAAACATAAAATCATCAAAGTTGGAAATTGGAATTATATAGAGGTGGAACAATTTAGTTTTAGTAAGATTTGTCACATCCATAAAGTTGATAATAAAAAAAAGTTGACATTTACCATATTTTATGAAGGTATAAAGTTTGATATTTAGTCATGACACATTTCAACAAGTTCAACATGGAGATCCAATGGGTCTTCACATTTTTCAACAACTTTAAACCTACGAATCCCAAAGTTTAAATAAGTTTTGTAAATTCCATGAACTTCTTAAGGTACTGAAGAAAAATGAATAAAAAAATTACAACATTGGTTCAATGTGAGATACTAAAGGCAATTTAGACAACACAATAATTGCCAAATTGGTTTGGTGTGCCATGTAATGCAAAGAAACCAATTAGAAAAGGAACAACTTTAGAATTGAGTTGCAAGGTTACTCAAGTGCAATTTGTCCTTGGAAATAAAATATCTATCACAACCAACCTATTCACATAATTTGAACCAAACTCTTCATTCAAAACTCCTCCATACTTAGCCATGCAATTCAAGAGGATTGTAATAATATTATTTATATTTGTACCCACTTCCACATGCTCCAAGGTTAATAAAATTGGAATTCAATACCTATAATTCATGATATAAGCATGGACATTAATTCATTATTGATTGTCCGGTATAATGACCTCATTTGCACTCACTAAAAAGAAATTAACCCTTTTACACGATAATTTTAATGGAACTAAAAATGATATTATGCATTGACTCAACCATTTCCCAACCACTATCATTTGTCCAATGTTTTAAAGGTTGTTTCTAGCTTTCAAAATGCAAAACAACTCATTGATTGCTTTGAATTCAAACATTGGAAAATCATGGTTTAGAATGTGAAAAATTGTGGTGAATTAAATCTATTTTTTTGGAGTTAAGATGAACATTAGATTATGTAACAAACTGAAAACTATTTCAATGCATTTGCCAACATAAATGCTCTATTTTTTAGCTATAGAAGTCCTTGTTAAAATATTAATCTTCAACATCAAATTTGGAAGAATCAAATTTTGATTTTTTAAACTAGTGTGCTTTTGCACAATATCCAAGTTTAACGATACAAGCTTTTTCTTTCCTTCAATGATTCAATAGACTATACATTTTGTTTGAAAGATCAATCAATTTTCTTCTAGAATAAATTCAACCCTAGGAAATTTGGTTACTCAAGAATCTTAAAAGAAACAGACTTGTCATAAGACTTTTTTGATTTCTTGGATGGAGAATTTTATGCATTAGAATTGCAAGCCTCATGAACAAGTGGCAAGTTGGAAGGGGAGGTGCACAAGAGCTTGCAATGCTATTGCCTTGACAAAAAAAAACCTTGAAACAAAAATTATTAAGGATTTTCAATGGCACAATTACACCAAGTAAATTCACAAGTAAACAAATTGAAAACAAGTGGACAAGCAAAAGTGAACAAATTGGACATAATTGGACTATAAACCTTCAACAGAAGCTCAAGATGCAACAAAAAATCCAAGAGGAAAGATGGAGAAAATCATGCATTTATTGTTGATTTTTTAAGGAATCTCCTTATATTGTTTCAAGTTGTGACTTTGTCAATTTCGAAGATCTTGAATTGCTTTCATCTTGTCAATAGTTATAGAAATTCCCATGCTTTTTCCCACAATCCATCCATGTGACTATTGCAACAACAAAGTTTTGTTGTTGAGCTCACAACAATCTCAAAATCCAATTGTTAAAAAATCACAAATGTTTAAGTTTTCCTAAAACATTCAAGGCAACAACCATGTGTTGTTGCCATCTTCAAGCTTTCAAAAGAAAAGGCATGAACAATACTAATGGCAACATATGGGACTTGAAAGCAAAATGGGGAGCAGACTATTAGTTTGGGGGAAGGGGAGCTCATCAGGTGACCTACCAAACAAGGTGGTTGCCAATTGAAAATATATTATAACATATGGTCATAGATTGGCAAAGCCGTAAAGCCCTAAAGGTGATGTTGGTGATGGAGCCTAAAGACAAGCATCCCTTGTTTGGCAATGGAGGGAGACATGTGGTTTGCCTTTTGGCGCACATGGTGCTATGCGAGGGGTGTTTTGGGTGATTTAAAAAATTGATTATTCAAAAAAAATTCCCTTATGTAATTTCGCAGGGCGGTTTTTTACAGGACCTTGTGGCTATGAATCAACTCCAAAAAAAAACCAGATCTGTGCACATTATAATTTTGATGTTCAGTCATTGGACCATCCATGTCTACCTGTGCTTGTCACAGTTCGCTGTTGTGTCATTGGATTGACCATTGGATTGTTCAGCAGATGAGTATCAAATGGTAAATTGGCTTCTATTGCAATGGAAAATATTCAAGGTTTTGTAGAAACTGCAATTTTTAAAATTGCAGTCTAGTAATTTTTTTAATATTGTAGTTTGGTGTAACAAACAAAATCTTGTAGATGGGTAGATATTGAGTCGATTCCGGACAGCAAATTTTGCCTGGTTTTGACTGGTTGATTTCAATTTGTTTTTGCAAGGCTAAGTTTCAATTTGTTTGATTGTTCTGCCCAGAAGACAAGAGACTTCACATTATTTTTAGTGTAGGATTCTTGGGGTACAATTTTGGATTGAACTCAGAACCAATGTGAAGGTGACAGCTGGAGACTTAGTTGTACTCTCTAAGCTGTTTTGTTGATTTCAAGTGTTTTGTGGTCAATCTAGCTAACCAAGGAAGTAGGTACATGGTTCCAACCAGTGCTAGAGGGTTCTCACTTTTTTGCACCTGGAGCAGTTGGGTAAGGGTAGGGTATATGTATACCCTGGACAGATGGTTCTCAAACAAATTTGACCCTCAAGGGGAGGTTTCACAGAACTGGTTTTGATCCTTATCTAGGGTTCTAAAAAAAAGAAAATCAAATAATCAGTTCCAAGAAACTACCCTAATAAGCTGGTTCTTTCATTGGGACCACCAGTTTCTTGAAAATTCTCAGGAACCCAGAACCAAAGGATATTTGAATCTCAGAACATTAAAGAACCAAAACTGGAGGTTCTGAGATCCTGAAGATTTTCAAAAAAACAAAATCCAGAGGTTCTTACCAAAATCAAAGAACCACCCTGCACTGGTTCCAACTTCCATCATTTCTCATGATTCTGTTGCAAAGCACCCCAACCTGGTTCCAACTTCCATTTGTTCTGATGATCTTGTTGGCTCTGCCTATCAGGGAAAGACTACCGCTGAATTCATTTGGTCCTGCATTTTCAGGAACATTTCCTACTTGAACTGGTTGGAAGGAACAGTTGGGTTCTCTTGATTTTGTTTTTATATGCACCAAAATAGCCACGTGCTAGGCAAACATTATGCAACCAGCTGCTTGTTTGAACAGGGCAGAGCCATTACACAATGAGCTGCTTGTTTACTGATGTTTGAAAGACAAGTTTTCAAAAGAAATATTATCTTATTTTGCAAGGTATAGGTTTCATTTGGGGTTGACATCATCCTTGCTTGCATAGTGAATTTCTTCTCCTTCTAGCCTGAAATGCAAAAGGTCCCCCTGAGGAAAGGACACATGGTGACAAGCTACCCAATCTAGTGCTGGCTACTCAACAAGCAGCTCATTAAGTAAATGCTCAGCCCCTTATGGCAAGTTCAAATCAGCAACAGTTAGAATAAGAGATGCTCCATGAAGTTCCCAAAAAATGTGCTCACTTGTGGCTTCCAAATAACACATGGTGAACACTCCTCAAATACTCCTCAAGGGCAATTTCATACCAACAATAGACTATAAAAGCAATATACAAAGACTGCTGCAGGGTACTCTCAATTGTAATTTTTCTCAGAGAATTTCAAATCTTGGAAGGTATATATATCCAATTGAACATATATCTATGAAATTGCAGAGAAATCTCCACAACAATTTGAAAATGAGTGGGAGTGCAGTCATCACCTTATTAGAGTTGCTCAAAAAGTGTCAGACTGTCACCTTCATCACAAATAGCAGTGACAAACTGCCCGTGACTACCTACTCACTTCATCAGCTCCCAATGACGGGTGTAGATAAGTATACCAATACTCCAGCCAAGATCTTTGCAAACCAGTATAAAAAATCAGCAACCTCAGTTTCTGTTGCAATTACAGAAGCAATGGGAAGACTCAGTCATCATGTTGACTGGCACTCAAGAGACATAGCAAATCAAAATAGTCAATAGTATCCTCATTTAACCAGCAACAATGCAACCCATGGGTCCAAAGCATCACTAGATAAGAAGCCAGATGAGAATAAAATTAAAAAACTCTTCATGCTCAACAAAGGATTTATTGTGTTCCGACAATAGGCCTGCCAACAAGAACATGAGCAACACCTATGACACCAGCCTTCTGATCAGACAGACAGATGAGTCGTGTAAGGTAGCCATGCTCCTGTAGAGCCTCATTCCGGTCAAGTTCTACTATCACCTTGCAAATGGTATGCAAAACACTATCACAACTATCATAATCATAGCTACTCCAGTCTGCCATGCGAACTAGTGAAATAAAATCATCAGATGAAAGCACTGAGCATAACCAATTTGACCGTGGGTATGTCACAGTAACCTCTAATGGACAGCTTGATTTCTGACCATTCATTCTGGAACTATTGAACCCTTCCAACATAAGGCAATCCATGCCTGCCTTTTGATCTCCAATCTTACCAAGGCCCAAGGCAGCAAACTCTATCTCTGAAGTTGAATCTCTCAACTGTTGCGCATCTACAGGTTTCTTCACTGACAAATGAACAGGAACAGCATTCTTCAGACAGTTATGATGATATTGGCTGCTTACTGAATCATAAGAACCACTCTCAGTTCCTAAACAACCAACAATGGATCGGCTATCTTTACTGTCTTCTGAATTTGCTGTATTAGGTCTTAAAATTCTTGTTTTACGGGAACCCTGTTGAACATCATGAGATGAGCTAAAAGGAATAGAAAACTGCAGTTTTCCCACACAACAGGGGGAGACAATGTAAGCTGCACTGTACTTCAAAGCTTGTAGGAGAGCAAGGTCTGTTGCCTTGCCACAGGCATGCAGTGCAACACAAACATCAAAGGGTTCCAAATAATCTTCAATTCGGCCATGCCAGGTCATCACATTTGAGAGATTTGCTATTTGAGCCCGCTGATTTAGTAATCTAATGCTTTCGCATTTGTAGTCCACGCATACAAAGATGTGATCGGGAAAGAGCGATGCCAGTGGAAGGGAGAGAGCTCCTGAGCCACAGCCAAAATCCACTATCACTGAACCTGCAGGAACACAAACAAAAGCAATCTCATAAGCCAATTGTAAGTCCACCTCATTCTTGTTGTGTCTAGTGTATAGGATCATCATCACTTTCATCAAGAAAAGCAGCAACAAGCTGATATAACTCCGACTGAGTTCATCAGGTCCCAACAGTAGGTGTAGATAAGTATACAGTAATCCACCCAACTGTTTCAGACAAAACCATTATACAACCATACTTTAGAGTTTAGAGTTTAGGGTTTAGGGTTTAGGTAAACCCCAAACCTAGGCATCCTAAGTTTCTGTCACAAGTTCCAGAAGCAGCATGAAGACACTCAGTCATTCTGTGAAGACTCAATCATGCTGTCCATGCAAACCTGAGGATTCATGCACACAAAGACTTGAGCAACAAGACAAATGCAAAAGAGCAACAGAAGGAATAGAATACCAACAGATGGGGGAGGAGGTGCTAGGAGGCTTTCTCTGGAACTACATGTAAGTAGTGCAGCTCAAGCTGAGCTCCTAGCTTCCATGCTGGTATTTTGTCCATGTACTGACTGACCTGCAGGAAGATGGAAACCTTTGAGAATTGCAGCAATGGTGTACACTTGAGACCGCTTGCGTTCTCCGCGCTGAAAAAGGCCTCCTTCTTCTTCCTCTACAACATGGTGGCACCAAGGCACATCCTCATCTCCAGCTTCCCCTTTGTTTTTCCTCTCACCTGTAAACCCTTTGTATCCTCCTCCCCTCAAGGGATCTGCAGTAGCAGGCATCCCATCCCAGTCAATGCTGAATCTCTCCTCTTCACCAAGCTCTGCAACAGCAAACAACGGCCACAGGACTTGGTGGGGCAGTTCACTGTTGCGGATTTCCAAAGTTCCATTCTTTGTAGAGAACATCGTTACAGAAGATGAGGGAGCAACATCTCCTGCTGTGAACTCTACTTCTCTTCTGAACCCTGGAAATCGTTCAAGACCTTGTCTGTCCAATACTGGAATCTGTTGAAGAATTGACAGTATGCGAGCACGCTGCAGCTCTTCTCGGGATGGCCCTCGTTGCTCCCTGAATTTCTGCCGCCGCCTCCCTGTAAAAGAACCACTTGGTTTCTTCTTCAGCTGCTGCTCATTCTTGGAGCTTTGAGAGATGTAAGACAGATGCCAGCAGTAGGCAAGGTAGCTGCTAGGGTGCACCATGGTATGGTCATCTGCCACACAATCTTCTGGAGTCTGCACCGCTTACTTGCAACAGCCGGCCTCCAAGACGCGGAAAGCTGCCATGGGACGCGCTTATTCTTCTTCGTCTTATTCTTTTGTACTCGCCCTTACTCTTCGTCCCTTTGCATGTCCAGTTTCTCGCATAGTTGCGAAGCGCAAACGCACAGTAACTGCTCCACAGACAGGCACACGAAATCTCTGGGAAACAGACGGAATCAAAGCTTAAAGGGAACAACAGCAAGCAAGCTTGGAAATGTTCCAGCTGTTGTTAGTTAGGGCTCGGATTAGGGTTTTGGATGGACCATGGAGGATGCAGGTCCATGGGCATATTCTAGGTACACTTGCAAATTGGTTGCACCCTGTATCTATGCTGGGTGGGTGTGGGTCCAAGCACATTCCATGTTCTGGGTGTTGCAATCACAGATTCTATACTTGCAAATTGCTTGCATCCTGTATGCATGCAGGGGCAGGAGGGGGAGGGGTTGGGTTTGTGGATTGGATCCAAGACAGCACCCAAGAAGAGAAAATGGGTGGTGGAAAACCTTTTGTGGATGGGAGAGATGAAGCAAGATCGTGAAGGGTACCTCATGAAGATCATGAGGCATTTGGTGAAGCTAGACAATATCTCAGACATACTCATGAAGTTCTTCCACTTTGAGCTTCCTTGTGTGTAGGGTGGGTCTAATCCAAGCATATTCTAGGTGTTGCAATCACAGATTCTATACTTGCAAATTGTTTGCACCCTCTATGTTTGCTTGGGCGGCTGGATCCAAGAAACCACCGAGCTGAAGAAGAGAAAAGAGTTGGAACACCTTTTGTGGGTGGGAGAGACGAAGCAATGAAGGATAAATTTTGAAACAGGAGGTATTGATGTGAAGCTAGACAATATCTCAGACATGTTCATGAAGTTGTTCCACACTGAGCTGTGAGTATTACAGATACTTCAAAGTACCTATACAATCTGCCTGCACAACTAGCCTGGAGAGCTTGATGCTCCTCAATTTTGAGTCCAAACCATCCTCAGATCATTCTCCAGGAGTTTGTTGCAGCATGTTTTCTAGATTTTCATTTGGTTGAAAACCAATTAGAAACTCAAGGGGTTTGCGTACCCTAGACTCCAAATTCTCAACTGGTATTGTGAGAGATTGTCCAGTACCTTACATGGATTTTGTAAGCCTTGTCACACAGAAGATGATGGAGAATGGATCTATCTTGAAATCCTTCCAGGCTTGAGGCCCCTGAGTCATCCACAATTTTGAGTAGTAATGGGTACCTCAAATCCCAGGAAGTGTCTCAAGATAGACAGACGAAGAAGAAGAAGATGCTTATCTCCAACTCTTGCATGCATGGTCCATACGCACACAACCCCATATTTTCAGCCATGAAGAAACAGTCAATTGTTCCACCTCTGTCTAAAACAGGATTGGACTTATGCAGCATACTCCACTACAAGGAAAATGCAAAAGCATGCAGAATACATGCAGACACCTTTAGAGCTTTTGCACCTCCTGGATCATCCACTGCAACAACAGCAGAAGTTCTTTGTCATCCTGCACCACATTGCAACACTTCACATACAGGTGATAGATAGATCACGCCTTGCGCAAGCCTTACATACACTGCCTCAATTCCTCCAACTCCACTGGTACTACCATCTTCTCTAAAGCCCAAATCTCTCTAATCAATAATTAGCCTGGGCACATGCTCAAGTAAGGGCAGGCATATTAGCCTGCAGTGGGCCCCTCCACCCAAGCTATCCGCTGGGCTATCCGCTGGCCCAAGGCAGGCACAAAGGGCCACTCACTGCCCTGATTTTAGGTGAAGCGGAAATTTTACGAAACTCCTGCTGCAGTAGACGGGAACGAGAGTAGGAAGTCCAGACAGTCCAGAATTCAGAGAGCTCACGGTCAGGCTAACGCAAGCCTTGCGCGAAGCTATCTCGCGCACATGACACAAAAACAGGGCCAACGCGGGCTAATACGCTTGCCGTTAGCCTGTCAGCGCGGCGATCGCGAGGAAGGGTTTATGATACGAAATTCTAGATGAACGGATAAGGGGTATCATTGAAATCGAAGTTTGTGTATGTTGGAATTGAAATGTAATGTATCTTGACGGGTGCAAAATGAGCAATCGAATTTGTACATCCTCTTTTCTATGAAACCCTAGATTTCATAGAGAAGCAGAAAGGGTTTAGGGCAAATGGTTTGAGGTCCTTTCTATGAAAACCCTACAGAAGCAGAAAGCTCTCACTAGAAGCAACTCGTTTGAGGTATTTTCTATGAAGCCCTAGAGAAGTAGAAAGCTCTTATAGGAAGCAATGGTTTGAAAGAGTCAAGCACACCTATACAATCAACTTAATAGAATTGCACAAGTGCAATATAGTTTTTAACAATTTTCATCTCACCACATTTGAATCTCAAAAAGGTCAATATAAAGAATCTCATACTAGGTCATCCACAATATATAAGGCAGCATAAGGATTTTGCAATGTGTGCAATATTCACATTTATGTAAAGCAATGCTATAATTTTGTAAATATTATACACGTCCAAGCAATGTGTAGTCTGTAAGTGTCTTCATGTACTATGAATGTGAAATAGAAGTGTACTTCTCCACAATGGAGGATTTAGTGGATAAAACCACATGGTAATTAGGGATTCTATACTTTTGATTAATACAATTGAATCTATGAGGTTATTCAATATTATCATTTGAACTAAGATGGACCATGGTAACACCACCCTTAGTCAATCTACAATTATGTGACCTTTTGCTTGACAATCTTTTCAAATAGACACGTAAATAGGTACGTACATATGTCCTACCTACATACATAGGCAAATAAATAATCATTTTTTTCAAAATATAATTAATATATCATGTGGCAAATTTTGATTGTGCCACATGTCATAATCTAAGGTCATTTAAAATGAATGTTCATAATGGATGGTCACGATCAATGTTTGAATAACAAAAAAAATTCATCCAAAATTCTTCATAGTGGCACATGGTGGATTTTAGTATTGCCAAGTGGCACCATCACAAATCATTGGAATTTGATGGCATGAATTTTTTCAACATTTAAAATCATTGTTTTAAAATTACTTTAATTTAAAAGATGTGACAAATAATGTGTGGATATTTTATAGTTGCAAATATAATTACAAAAACAATATTTAGTTGCAAATGTTATGGATGGTCAAAGGATGAACACGTATATGTTAACCATATACATCATCCATGGTCCATTTGATGATGTAATGTTAAATCATGATTTGTGATTAAATGTTGGTTGTGATTTCACTTATGTAATTAAGGCAATTTTAGTTGTAAATGTTGGTTGTAATTGTTTTATAGTCACAAATTACAAATTGACATTTTTCTTCTAGTGCACCTATTCGACAATGACCATTTCTTTCACATAGTGGTGTCAAATGTCAATGTGTTTTGTTCGATTGTGATGGATTAGATTCTTGATGAGGGTGATGATTGATTGATTATCTATGAAGTGGTTATTGTTTTTTTCGAAAGTAATCCTAATTCCTCAAGAAACATTCTAAACCAAATAACTTCATGTGTGGCTTGAAAGGTGACCATGTACTCAACCTCAGTCATGGAGAACACCATTGCGGGTTGCAACGTACTTGACTAAGCTAATTATTGCATTGATTAAAGAAATGCAAACCTAGTAGTTGAGTTTCAAGTGTCCAAATTGCCTCCCCAATTTGAATCAGAATTGCCTCTAATGCACATTCCAGATCTCCAACCCTTTAATATTGAAGGAATTTTTTATTAGTGCCTTGGAGATATTTCAATATCCTTTTCATTGTTTTCAAGTGTAATAATTTAAGATCTTGCATAAATTGACTCATTATACCTATCGCAATGGCGATGTAGTTATCATGACATACATAATGGTGCTAACAACTTGTCTATAAGGTATTTTTGCCATCTCTTTAGGTTTTTCTTGGTTTGTTGGTCTTGCATGTTTAATGAATGTGGTAACAATGTCAAACATGGTGCTCACATGTTTACACATTTCCATGTTTAAATGTTTTAGGATGTTATTGATGTATGTTGTTTAGCTAAAATTAATTGTTTTCAATCTCTTGTCCTTTAGTATGTGGATCCCTAAGCAATATGAAACTTCACCCCAAGTCCTTCATCTCAAATTCAACAAATAGTTGTTCTTTCATGACTTTCAAGTTTTATGGGTCTTTGGTAAATATTAGTAAATTGTCTATATACAATGCAAGAAACACAACTTCCTTTGTGCCTTTTGACTTGACATAAACACTATAATCAAATTGAGATTGGACAAAGTTGTTTCTCTTGAAGAAATTGTTGATATTTGCGTTCCAAACCTATTGTGATTGTTTAAACCCTTAAATCACTTTGTTTAATTTGCAAATAAGTGCATGATGATTTATTTTTTCAAATCCCTTTGGTTGCATCATGTAAACTTCCTCCTAAAATTCTCCATTCAAAAAAATGTTCTTGACATCCATTGGGTGAATCTCCAAATCCAATGTTGTTGCAAATGCCAATAAAATTCTTGTTGAAATGACCTTTGTCACATGTGCATAGGTTTCATCAAAATCGACACCACAAATTTGAGAAAAACCTTTTACAACAAGCCTTGCCTTGTAGTGATCCACACCCATGTTAGCCTTGCGTTTGATTTGAAACACCCATTCACTTCTACCTTTGGGCAACTCTCCCAAATCCCAAGATCCAATTTTGACGAGGGTTCAACATTCTACCTAAACCACATGCTCCCATTGCATCATGTTTTCACTTTGCAAGGCTTTTGATAATGGGAGAGGTTCTTCAATGTCAACAACCATGTAAATGAAATCAGTTGTTATGTTTTGTGGTGCATTCTTCAAGCAAGTAAAGAGTTTTCTTATAGCAACAACCTTAGCAAGTCCATTCTTATAGTTGTAGTAATATTTTTATTCAATGATGGATCAACATTAATCATCTCTCCCTCCAACTGTTGGTCATTCTCGGCTCTTTGGAGATTGTCATTAAGGCTACCATTTCCACCATTTTGTGGACCCATTCTCGAAGATTGAGATTTGGGGTAGATCGTTGAACAATAGTTGTAGCTTCCCCACTATCTTCTAATATGATGTACAATGTTCATGGGATTTTGATTGACCTCCATTACTTTGATTCCTTTTGCATTGTTTTACAATGCGCTTGTTTTAGAACCTATTATCGATGCTATTTCATCGAAGACTGTATTGCGGTTGGGTTTGATATTCCTAATGGCACAATCCACTAGTCTATAAGCTTTAGAGTTTGCATTATACCCAACAAACATGCATTTGGTGTTTTTGGGTTCGAGTTTTGTTTTTTTTTGGGATGGCCTCCAAGCATAGCCTATGCTTCCAAAGATTTGAAGATGGCAAACCTTAGGTTTCTTCCCACTCCAAGCTTCTTTTGGTGTATGGTTGTCAATTGTTTTGTGAGGACTCTTCGCCTTCAAGTACACAACTATGTTGATGGCTTCAATTTAATGCTTCACATTAATACCTTTTTGATGAAACATTAAACGGGATGATTCCACAATCATCCTATTGAAATGCTTAGCTACACCATTTTGTTGCAACAAATAAGGCATAGATGTTTGATGTTGGATTCCATGATCCTTCAGGAACTGCTAGAATTCCTTAGACAAATAGTCACCCCTATTATTGCTCCTCAAAATTTTGAACTTCTTCCCAAATTGGCTTTCAATGAAAGCTTTGAACTCTATGAATTTTTCAAAACACTCTCCTTTTTGTTTCCTAAAATAACATATTTTTTTCCAAGAGAGGTTGTTCATGAACATCACAAAGTACTTTTCTCCCCCTATTAAAGCAGTATTGACCGGTCCCCAAATGTTTGAATGAATCAACTCAAGGACATCAAAAGCTTTTGATGCATTTTTGTTGGGGAAAGGTTCTTGATGTCATTTCCCAAGCACACATCCTTCACAAAATGGCAATGGATCCCCTTCATTCTTCAATGACAAACCTTTTACAAAGTTATGTCATGTTAGCAATTTGATGTCCTTCACATTGAAATGGCCCAACTACTCGTGCCATAAGTGAAGGTTGTTTTTTCCGTGACCAACTTGAGCGCATTCCTTTGCCTTCAACTCGGTGTTGCTATCTCCAAGATTAGTAGACTCGGCATGTTCCTTTGTGTTCATCTATGACATGGAAAATTTTCTTGGTCAAAAAAATCTTGTTGGCAAGTCCTTTGTCAACATATTGTTTTTCAAGAACCTCCTAGATCCCATGTGTAGTGGTCTTTTTTTTGAACAATCATGACTTGATTGTCGAGCAAGCTTTGGACCAGGAAGTTCCAAGCCTTGTTTTCCTTGTTGGTGTAGTTGGTAGTGGTAGCAACTTCATAGTCGTCTGGCTTCACTTCTATCATGTCAATGAGTCCTCACAATTCCTTGGCTTCACTTCTATCATGTCAATGAGTCCTCACAATTCCTTCACTTGCAGGAGAGTTTGCATCTTGAACCTTCACAACATGTAATTCTTACTTTCAAAATTTTTGATGAGTGGGCCCATAACCTACGAACGATTAAAGTCCATGGCAACTTACAAGAGACAACAACAATTGAAAGTGATACAAAAATCTTAAGCAAAATGACTTGAAGAACACAAAACATGGTATATTCACATTTCAAGTGAGGCCAATTTATACACTAAGAACAATTAATTGCATGGCTAAAACTTAGCCATTAATTCGATGAGGACTACTTGCTATCCAGTTAATCAACTACCGATTAGATGATCAACATTATATGCCAGATCATCTGTTGGATTCTTAAGCAACAATAGCTTCATGTGAACTACTATTAACCACTGATCTATGTTACAATTGTTGATCACATTCTATTGACCTGGCAAGTTATCTCTAACTATTGGAGGATCATGCTCCAATGACATGACAAATTAGGTTCTAGTAACTTCGGTACTATATTTGACCATATTCCAACACCCACAACTGGTTCAAAACAATCCTTAGAATGCAAGTCCCTCTCTACATATAGAGTTGGCCAGCTTGTGTCCCCTACAGAAAGAAGCATCCAGCTGGGATGCATGCTTGACCAAGCACATAAACACAAGGTGGGTGCCAACAATCACAACTTTACAAAGAGGGAAGAAAGGTATTATTACAACAAAGCAACAACAACACAAAGAAAGTTTTCAAAAAGAAGATTTTGGGGATCTGGGGAGTATTGAGTTCACAAAAATGAAAGAACAAAGCTGGAGTGTTGTGGGCCATCGGGAAGATGGCGACACAAGATCATTTCATTAGAATAGAATGAGCCAATTTACAAGTGTATGTATTTTGCGACACACCCATCCAAAATCCTCCTAATTTCCACATCATGTTATACATGTATTCCTCTCTGGAAGAACCCAATACAGCAGCTGCAGGGTGGCGGCACGAGAGATTCCAAACTCACCCCATATCCCATCCATGAAGAAAGCTATGTATCTCCATCTGATTCAGATTCTTCTTTATCTTTTCTTGAAGAGACCCTCAAGAAGTTCTACAGACACTCTTATCACGAGGAAGATGCAAACTCTCCAGATCGCTACTACAAAGGCAGAGTAGCTATCTATCTATCTATATCTACAAGCTGCTGCTGGTACTGGGCGGTGGCGAATTCTTGAAGGTTGTTCACCCTGTGCCTCTTGGCAGCCAACGTAGCTTTTTGCTTCACCAGAGCAGCGAAAGCATCCCACGGCAGCTCGGGAGGAATCGGCTGGTTGTGCAAGTGGTGAGGCGAATCCTCAAAATTGTAAGGAATTTTCTTCTTTGTGTAAAAAATTCCGGCATCGTATGCTCTCGCGGCCTCTTGCGGAGTCTCGTAAGTCCCCAACCATATCTTTCGCTTCTGCGATGTGGGTCGGATCTCCGTCACCCACTTGTTAAGCTCCGGCCTGTGCCTCACACCTCTGAACGCCATGGTGTCGCCTCCTCCTCCACTGCCAGTAGCACCCCCGGAAACGTCATCGGTGTCGCATGGGGGTGGCTCCTTATTCAGGTCTATGTTGCGCAGCTTGTAGCTTCTCTCTGGTGACGCATGTAGACGCATTGCCCCGACCCCTCTGCTTCTCTCCTCCTACTCCTCCTCCTTCCTCCCACCACCTACTCCTTGGCAAGCAACCCTCAACCGTCCCCTCCTCAAAAGCCGAACTTTGAATCCCCACTTAGATCTACCCTCCTTCTCTCTCTTCAAGCTTTCGTTAATTCTTCTTCCTCTCTCGCTCTCGTGCATGAAACAACTCTCCAGACTCCTACTTCCTCCCACCTTGCATGTACAAGAAGAAAAAGAAGAAATGGAAAAATCGAGCACCTTTTTGGTACAACAAAAAGGAAAATGGGAAAATCGAGCAACTTTTTGGAAGAAGAACAAGAAAAAGAAAAATGAGAAAATCGAGCACCTTTTTGATAGAAGATGAACAACAAAAACAAGGAAAATGGGAAAATCGAGCACCTTCTTGGTAGAAGAAGAAGAACAAGACGAAGGAAAATCGAAAAATGGAGCACCTTTTTGGTAGAGCAACAACAACAAAAGCGGAATGATAATAAAAAAAAAATTCGGTCGAGCTAAAGAAGAAGATGTGTTGTAAGAAATTGGCAAGAAGAAGAAAGTGGTTGGTGCAGGAGAGGGAGATGGACGGAAGGAAGTGAGGGATGGAGAGGGACTTAGGGGGAGGGCGGGGGTTAATGACAAGCGGCGGACGAGGTACGCGCGCATATCACCGACACACATGGAAGGCGTGCCGTAGTGGGTGGTTGGCAGTCTTTTTCTTTTATGGCGACAACGTCTCAAATTTCTGGCGAAACTTTCCCTTTTTTTCAAAAATAATTCGCCAAGATTCACCCTTATTTTTGGGGAGCGTGTCGCCAGTTATGGCGAAATCTCTGTGAATTTGTGTGGGGATAGGCACCTCGCCAGTGTTGCTACAGTACAAAAATGGCCAAACAAAAAAAAAACGAAAAAGAAAAAGACTGGTGATGGGTGGGACTCACAGCTCATTTTCTTCCCACCGCCACCGCTCGTCTGGTGCCTGCTTGAATGAATGACGACTCTTTCCGTCGTCAATGCCGAGTACAGGACAGAAAAAGCAGCACAGGGAGAGGCCAGACTCCAGACTCCAGACTCCAGAGGAGAAGAATTGGTACGGCGCTTGCTTTATATTTATTCCCGTCCCCTCTTCTCTTCTGCGCCTTTCGTTGCTTGCTTTTGATTAATGTCCCAACTGTCCGTTCCTTCTGTTGGTTCCTTTCTCTCTTGGTTTGACTACTTGCAACTTCACATGTCGGTAGTTAAGTTACCCACTAACCCCAAGTAGGTTGAAATCTCATCTTTGAAATCGTTGTGTTGGCCTTGCCTACACAATCTCATCTTTGAAATGGTTTTGTTGGCCTTGCCTTGGTAGGCAATTGGTAGGCAAGGAGGATATTGTGTTTAGATTCATTATAGTAGCTTAAGGGATTTTGGCCCCTAGGTAATAGGTCTGTTTTTATATTAGGATTTTTGAAAGATTGATATTTTGGCTTGTGTTGAAACTTGAGATTAGTTACAAAGTTATAATATATTGAAGGATTTTGGTTTCTTTTAGAGGATTTTTTGAAGATTATATTTTGGCATGGTGATATTTGAGGTTTCATAATTCTTCTTTCGCCTTAAGATACTTTTTAGCGTAAATGGCAAGGCCACAGTGTGACACACCCTGGGTTTGCATAGGGTTAAGGGTTAGTGTACTAAGATATAGAGGGGTGTTCAATAAGCTTTTGTGTGTGAGTGTGACAAAAAAAATGTTATGGTCAATAAAATTGTTGGATTTTGGTGATTTATTTATTTTTTCTTACTTATCTTTAAGTGAACTAACAATTAAATGTGTAATAATAAGGGCTTGATAGCTTGTGAGAATTTCAAAGGACCAATGAAAATGGTAGAAAGGGATAATTTTTTTCAATGTTCAACAAAATAGGGTTGTGTGGAGATGTGGAAGTTTTTTCTCTAAGCCAAATAGGCCTGAACTTGTTTCTGTAGTTATCTTGAGTGGAGTAACAGTTCAATGTGTAATAGCTAGGATCATGCAATTTACTTGTGCACTTTGTTTTTACACAAATGGTTTTGTTGTTGTTGTTATATTATTATTACCTATTCACAAATGGAAACTCTGTTCATTGGTTGTTGCCCTAACTTCCTTCCCAAATGCAACCCCAAGAAATTTCATTACCTTCTTTCTGCCTCTAGGGTCTGGAGAGTATACCTAATACAGATTTTTCTTTCTTTCTTGTTACTCCTTGTCGTACTCCATAACAAAGTGTTTTTTTTTTTTCATTTTTAGATTCTTTTTTGTTATTCTGTCTTCCCTTGGTCTAGGAACAATTTAATTTTATTATTATTTTTGCCCTTTCCCCTTAATGAAATCTCTACCCCATGGTCTAATAACATCCTTTTTTTTTCCTTTTCTTTTCCCCTTGATGAAATCTTTGTTCCCTTGCTCTAATAACAAAATTTTATTTTTCCAGATTAATCCCGGTTGTACTCTTTTGTTTTATGGTGTAATAAAAGTATCTTTTCTTTCAGATTCATCCTTGTTGAACACTCTGGGAGTCTGTTCCCCTTGGTCTAATCAAGGTTCTTTTTTTCAAGTTTAGCCTTGTTGTACTGTTCTCCTTTGCAAATAATGCATGGCAGGTTTTTCCTTACATGACAAAGTTATTGTGCCTTCAAAGGAACAGTGCACTGTAGCATTGACTTGTGGGTTAAATGGCAATTCAGTGTAGGGTAACGCCCTCGGAATGTGGCATTCTTGAAATAAGCATCCTTGAAGACAGAGGGGTTGAGGATCACTTATTTTGAGAAATTCCACTCCGAGGGTACCACCCCATATACAACCTTCCTTGAAAGGTTTTTTTTTCTTTTTTCTTTTTTTTTCCATGATACTCAAAAAAA
>Ga0209611_10002772_pt1 | contig 30675 bp, 23 predicted proteins | sample S1TSphgellanicum_3_FD_187693 | JGI IMG/M metagenome (GOLD analysis project Ga0209611, IMG submission 187693) | Host-associated microbial communities from peat moss isolated from Minnesota, USA - S1T2_Fc - Sphagnum magellanicum MG (SPAdes) (version 2) | ecosystem: Host-associated > Plants > Peat... | reverse complement strand
TCAGCGCCTGCGCGCAATGTTTGCACGATCGCCGAGCTTTTCCGCACTCTTGCAGGGTCCGAAGCACCGATTCGTGCTCACCAATCCGGCCTATCACCAATTGATCGGGCACCGCGAGGTCATTGGTCTCACCGTTCAAGAAGCCGTTCCCGAGGTTGCAGGCCAGGGATTCATCGAATTGCTCGATACGGTCTTTGCCACCGGTGAACCCTTCGTGGGCAAGGACGTGAAAATCGATCTTCAACGTACGCCCGGCAGCGCCACCGAAACTCGGTACCTGGATTTCGTTTATCAGCCGATCAAAGACATGTCCGGCATCGTGACATCGATCTTTGTTGAAGGCCTGGATGTCACGGAGCGGCGCGCAACCGAACAGGCACTTCGTGATTTGAACGCGAACTTGGAGAAACGGGTCATTGAGCGAGCCCAGGCTCGTAGTCTGACATGGCAATTGAGCCCTGATCTTCTCGGAGCGCTGAATTCAAAAGGATATTTCGAGACATCGAACCCTGCGTGGAAGACCGTGCTCGGATGGTCGGAAGCGGAAGTCGGAGGCATGTCGATCTTCGACCTCCTGCATCCGGACGATGTGGAACACACTCGAGCAGGCTTCGAACTGACACTGGTCGGCCAGCCGGCGCTGCGATTCGAGAATCGTTATCGATGCAAGGATGGCGGCTATCGCTACATATCGTGGGTGGGCATTCAGGAAGACGGTTATGTGTACTGCACCGGCCGAGACATTACCGCGGAGCGCGCGGCGGAATTGGAGCTTTCCAAAGCGCGAGATGCGCTTCGGCAGTCACAGAAAATGGAAGCCATCGGTCAGCTCACCGGCGGCATCGCGCACGACTTCAATAACCTGCTGACCGGCATCATCGGCTCACTCGATCTTGTGCGAAGGCGCATGGCGGCTGATAGACGGCAGGACATTCCTCGCTTGATGGACGCCGCCTCTGCTTCCGCACATCGCGCCGCCGCGCTCACTCATCGGTTGTTGGCATTCGCCCGCCGTCAATCGCTGGACACGCGGCCCAACGACATAAACCGACTCGTCACCGGCATGGAAGAATTCCTGCAGCGAACCATGGGTGAGCACATCGATCTGGTCTGCCTTCTCTCCGGAGATCTCTGGGCGGCGTCGACAGACGCCAATCAGCTCGAGGCGGCTCTGCTGAACTTGGTGATCAATGCGCGGGACGCAATGCCGGATGGCGGCCGGCTGACGATCGAAACAGTCAACGTTCATCTGGACGACGCCTACACCTCGTTGCACGAAGACATTGCTCCCGGCGAATACGTCGCTGTTAGTGTTTCTGACACTGGTGCCGGGATGAGTCGCGAAGTCCTCGATAAGGCCATCGATCCATTTTTCACCACCAAGCCGGTGGGAGAAGGAACCGGCCTGGGCCTTTCGGTTATTTATGGGTTTGCCAAGCAAAGCGGCGGACACATGTGCATCTATAGCGAGCTTGGGCAGGGGACGACCGTCAAGCTCTACCTGCCGAGATCCAAGCAAGACGTGGTTGATTTGAAGCCAAGTACAATTGAAATACCGCGCGGCAACGGTGAAACCATACTGGTCGTTGAGGACAACGCGACAGTCAGATCGATAATACGCGATGCGTTGCAAGATCTGGGTTACACCGTCCTCACAGCGGCGGACGCCCAACTGGCCATTCCGTTGCTTCAATCTGCGCAACCAATCGATCTATTGGTTTCCGACGTCATGTTGCCGCATATTCATGGCCGCAAGCTTGCGGAGTTGGCGCGGGCGGCACGCCCCGATCTGAAGGTCCTGTTCGTATCCGGTTATGCGGAGCACGCGATTGTTCGAGGCGAATTTTTCGATGCCGGCATGGACATGTTGACCAAACCCTTTGCAGTCGAAACGCTGGGCGCAAAAGTGAACAGTATGATCGGGCGTCAGTCAAAGACGGGCTAATTTGCCGTCGGCGGCTTCGAGGCCTCGAGCAACTGCGACAGATACTGCTGCCACACCGCCGCCGACGCGCCGGTGCCATGCCCCCGAGTCTGATCCGACGCCGGCAGCAGCACGAACCGCGCGCCCTTGACGCGGCTGATCTCGCGTTCCGCAATGCCGAGCTCCGGCGGGTTGACGAAATCGTCGGCCGAGTTCACCAGCATCAGCGGCGCCTCGATCTTTGCCAGGCCGCCCGACGGAGCGTAGTCGCGCGAGGCGGCCATTTGGTAGAGCAGGTCGTTGGCGTCCAATTCCTCGAGTTCGCGCTGCATGAATTTCTCCAGGAACTCGCCGGCGGACTCACCGGTGGGCAGGGAGAGCTGCATCTGGATCGGCGCGCTGCCGGCGATCATCAGCAATCCGGCGGCCGTGCGCAGCGCGCCTTGGGGCTCGCTCCGGTACTCACCCTGCAGCCACTCAGGATCGTTGCGAATCGCATCGATGATCAGATCGCGCCAGAGCCGGTCGCGCCCGGCGATCTGCGCCGGCAGGCAGGCAAGCGGCATCAGGGCGTCCATCATGGCAGGATATGTCTCGCCCCACATAAATGTGTGCATGCACCCCATGGAGACTCCCATCACCAGGCGCAGATGGTCAAGGTGCAAGCCCTCCACCAGCAGCGCCTCTTGCGCGGCCACCATGTCCGCGTAACCGTACTTGGGAAAGCGAGCGTGCAAACCGTCGCTCGGCTTGCTGGATTTTCCGTGACCGATCCCGTCCGGCAAAATGAGGAAGTACTTGCCCGAGTCGAGCAGCTGTCCCTGCCCGAACAGTACGCCGGCGAAGCGTTCGTTCAACAAGCTGCGGGCTGAACCGCCGATGCCGTGCAGGATCAGCACGGCATTCACGGTGCGCCCACGCGCATCGCTCCGCGGATAGCCGAGCGTGATGTAGTGCAGGCGCAGCTCCGGCAGCGTCTCGCCGGAGGCGAAGTGAAAGTCGCGGATGACGAAGTCGTTCTCGGCAGGCACCGGCTTGCCGGCCAGCACCGCCGGCGCCGCCGGCGCCGCCGGCGCGGACGGTGGCGCGGCGGCCGCTGCGACGCCGATGGCGAAGCATAGAATCAGCGCGCCGCGCATCACTGCGCCTCGAGATATTGACCGTCGATGCCGCGTCCCCGCGCGGACAGCAGATACAAAAACGGTCCGGTGACCGAGGCCGGGGTCGGCACCGTGTTCGGGTCCTCCGCCGGATACGCGACCGCGCGCAACGCCGTGCGCATACGGCCGGGATTCATGCTGTTGATTCGAATATTCGGCTCGCCCTCGAGTTCGGAGGCGAGCAGGAGCCGCACCGACTCCAAGCCATTCTTCGAGACCGCGTACGCCCCCCAATAGGGCTGCGGGTTCTTGACGATGCCGCTGCTTACGAAGATGACGGAAGCGTCCGCGGACTTGCGCAGATTCGTCAGCAAGACCTGGGTCAATATGAACGGCGCGGTGAGGTTCACATGCAGCACCCGGCACCAGGTCGGCACGTCGTATTGTTCGAGCGGTGTGCGCTCTCCCAAGAGTGCGGCAGCGTGCACCAAGCCGTCGAGCCTGCCGAATTCCGCCTCGATGGTGGCCGCCAGCTGATCGTAGTCGACCGCCGTCGCCGTCGAGAGGTCGAGCTGCGCGATCGCGGGCTGCGGCGCTCCTTCCAGGGCGCTTATTTCATCATAGATGCGATCGAGCTTCGCCCGGTTTCGCCCCGAGAGAATCACGGTGGCGCCGCTCTCGGCACACGCGATTGCGAGCGCCCTGCCGAAGCCGCTGCCGGCGCCGGTGATCAAGACCACCCGCCCGGTGAGCAGGTCAGGCGAGGGCGTGAACGGCGTGGGAATCATGACGGGACCTCGTCGGAGGCGTCCTCTTCGGCGGGCGAAATACGCGGCTCGCGCGCGAGGCTCGTGATCGGCTCGATGGGCTCGATCTCGCGATTCACGCGCATGCCGAGCTCGGGAAACCGCCGCGCGGCCGGCAACACCTGTTGTTCGAGAGAACCCACGGCCTTGTTGAATGACTCAACGCTGTTCCCCAAGGATTTTCCCAATTTGCCGAGATGTTCGCCGAACACCGCCAGGCGTTTGTACAAATCCTCGCCGAGCCGGCGGATCTCCGCGGCATTGTCCGCCAAAATCGTCTGCTTCCAACCGTAGGAAACCGCCTTGAGCAAGGCTACCAGACTGGTCGGCGTCGCGAGCATCACATTTTGCCGCAGCGAGTCGTCGATCAGTTTCGGGTTCTCCTGCAAGGCGGCCGAGAGAAACTGATCGCCCGGCAGGAACAGAACCACGAAATCCGGGCTGCGCTCGAATTGCGACCAATACTGCTTGGACGACAATTCACGCACCCGCGCGCCGACGATTTGTGCGTGGCGGCGCAATTGCGCGTTTCGCGTCTCCTCATCCTGCGCTTCGACCGCCGCGAGATACGCCTCGAGCGGCGTCTTGACATCCACGATGATGTCGCGCTGTTCCGGCATGTGCACGATCATGTCCGGCCGAACCACGCCGAACTCGGTCGCTTGCTGCGGCTGTTCGGTGAAATCGACGTGTTCGGTCATGCCGGACAGTTCGACCAGGCGGCGCAGCGTGATCTCGCCCCACTGTCCGCGCACATCCGGCCGGCGCAGCGCCGTGACCAGATTGCGCGTCTCGCGCGACAGCAAATTCTGTCCACCCGCGAGTACTTCCATCTGCGTCTTGATGGTGGCAAACGCATCGATCCGGTCGCGCTCGATCGCGGATATCTGAGCCTCGGTCTTGGCCAACGCGTCGCGAATGGGCTGCACCAGGGACTCGATCGCCGTTTCGCGTTCCTTGAGCGCCCGCGCGGCGTCCTGTTGCTGACCGGCCAGCCGTTCGCGCGCCAATTGCAGAAACACCTCGCTGTTGCTCTGCAAGCTGTCGCGGGCGAGCTCGCCGAACACGGCCTGCAGCTGTTCGCGCGCGCGGGACAGCGCCTGCTCGCGCTCGGCGCTCACCGTCTCCTCGGTCTTGAGCCGCGCACGCAACAACTCCAAGTCGATGCGCAACGATTGTTCGCGTCGTGCACGCCAGAGCAGTGCCGCCAGCGCGCCGAGCACCATGCCGAGCGCCACGGCCGCCGCCAAAGCCAACCACGCGCCGGCCGGGTTCATACGCGGCCGCTCGCCTCGAGCCAATCCAGTAGATTCACAGGCTGCTCCAGATAGCCGTCACCACCCCAGGCCGCCGAATCCTCATCGGCTTGCAGATAGCCGTAGTTCGCGACCAACGCCGGCATGCCGGCCGCGTGCGCCGCCTGCACATCGCGTTCGGCGTCGCCCACATAAATGCATTCCTGCGGAGACACTCCGGCGAGCCGCGCGGCATGCAACAGCGGCGACGGATGCGGTTTGCGCTCCGGCAGCGTGTCGCCGCTGACCACACAGGCGAAGCGTGTACGCAGCCCCAGTTGCTCGAGCAACGGCTCCGTGAGCCAGGCCGCTTTGTTGGTGACGATGCCTGACTTGAGGCCGCGGCTCTCGAGCGCGTCGAGTACCTCGTCCATGCCCGGAAAAAGGCGCGTGCCCGCGCTCAATGCGCCGCGGTAAATATCCAAATACCTCGACAGCAAAGCAGCGGTCGCCGCGTCCGACGCGTGCGGGAATCCGGTGCTGATGAGCCGCGCCGCGCCGTGGCTCACGCCGGCGCGCACCAGATCGTAGGGCAGCGGCGCAAGGCCTTCTTCGCGGCGCAGGGTGTTGAGCGCTCCGACCATGTCGGGAGCGGTGTCGAGCACGGTGCCGTCGAGGTCGAACAAGATCGCACGCAGCGGCGCGGCCATATCAAATCGCCGTACGCACGAAATCGGCGAGGTAGTTCACGCGGGTGTCCGGCGTAAGTCGAAACGAGCGCGTCAACGGATTGTAGCCGATGCCGGTCAAGTCCTTGAGCTCGAGCCCCGCCGCGCGGCCCCAGCGGGCGAGTTCCGACGGGCGGATGAATTTCAGGTATTCGTGTGTGCCCCGCGGCAGCACGCGCGCGATGTATTCCGCGCCGACGATGGCTACCGCGAACGCCAATGGATTGCGGTTGAGCGTGGACACGACGACGTGTCCGCCGGGCTTGACCAGATCGGCCAGCGCCTTGACGGTCGCGGCCGGATCCGGCACGTGCTCGAGCATTTCCATGCAGGTCACGAGGTCAAAGGCCGCCGGCCGCTCCTGCGCGAGCTCCTCCGCGCCGATCGCGCGATATTCGACGCGGATTCCGCCCTCGAGCGCGTGCAATTCCGCCACATCGAGCACCGCGCGCGCGAGGTCGATGCCGAGCACCTCCGCACCCGCGCGCGCCATCGCCTCGGACAAAATGCCGCCGCCGCAGCCGACGTCGAGCGTCCGCGCGCCGGGCAGCGCGACGAGGCGTTCGACGTACTTGAGCCGCAGTGGATTGAGCTCGTGCAAAGGTTTGGAGGAGCCTTGCGGGTCCCACCAGCTCTGCGCGAGGGCCGTGAACTTGGCGATCTCCTTCGGATCGGCGTTGCCAGTCGAAACATTCATCGCGGTGATTCTCCCGTATTCATTCGCAAAGCCCAGGCGCCGGCGCGCGCGGCGACGTCCGGCCAGTCAAGTCGGGTCATCTCCCCGTTCGAGACGAGCGGACGGCCGGCCACCCATACATCGGTCACGCCGTCGCGGCCGCCGCAAAACACCAATTGTTTGACGGGATCACCCAGAGGTTGAGTCGCAGGCCCGCCGAGATCGACACAGCACAGATCGGCCCATTTCCCGGCCTCGAGCGTGCCGACGTCGTTGTCCAGACCCAATGCCGCGGCGCCGCCGCAGGTTGCGATCGCGAGCGAGTCCCAGGCGGACTGCGCTCCTCCGGCGGCGGCATTCGACGCGAGCGCGAGCAACTTCATCTCGCCCCAGATGTCTTGAGTTTGATCGGCGCCGCCGGCGCCGCTGCCCACACTCAAGGGAATGCCGGAGGCGGCGAATGCGCCGACCGCCGGCAGACCGAAGCCGCGCCGCAGGCTCGACTGCGGGCAGAAGCTGACCGATATTCCGCAGCGCTGCGCGAGCTCGATGTCCGGCGCCGTGGCATGCACCATGTGGATCGCGCGCAAGGCCGGGGTGAGCAGGCCCAATTGCCACAACCGCTCGAGCGGCCGCGCGCCGTGACGGGCCAGCGAGTCGGCAATCTCGGCCGAGGACTCGTGCACGTCGATCACGATGCCCGCATCGAGTTCATCCGCCAATGCCGCAAGCCGCGCAAAGGCGGCGTCGCTCAAACTCGCGGACCCGTGCGGCGCGAACACGGTGGAAATCAACGGGTGGCCGCGGTATTCGTCGCGCACGTTGAGGCCCTCGGTCAAACAATCGGCGCCGCTCTTCGGACCGGGCGCTTCGGTCACCGGTATGCCGATCACGATTCGCATGCCTTGGTCGACGGCGGTACGGGCCGCCTCGTTCGGAAAATAGCCGCGGTCGGCAAAACAGGTGATCCCTCCGCGCAGCATCTCCGCGATGGCGGCAAGCATTCCGTCGCGCGCGAATTCCCGGCCCGCGGCGCCGCGCTCGAGCAGCGCATTGCGGGCGCCGATTCCGCGGTATAACGACATCGCCGCATGAGTATCGGCGTTCACCATCCCGGGCATCATAAGGTGCCCGGGGCGCCGGACGACCACGGTGCAGGCGTAACGTTCCGCCGCGGCCGCGGCCGGCAGAAGATCGAGAATGCGGCCGTCGCGCACCACCAGGGCATGGTGTTCGAGGACCTTGCCGCGCGCGGTCATGGGTGCGATCCAACGAGCCTCGATGCATAAATCGGCGCGAACTGCGGGCATTCCCAAGTATATCGGCTTATCCGCAACGCATGCTCTGAGCTTGAGCGGATATGTGCTAGAATATCGGGATGTTGAGACCCCGTCTCGCCCCCTTTAAAACCGCTGAATAGAAGCCGATAAAAGGCTCACCGGACTCTCGCAAATGGCCGAGATCGCACGCGAAATATTGCCCGTAAATCTCGAAGACGAGATGCGCAAATCCTACCTCGATTACGCCATGAGCGTCATCGTGGGACGCGCTTTGCCCGACGTGCGCGACGGCTTGAAGCCGGTTCATCGGCGCGTGCTCTACGCCATGCGCGAATTGAGCAACGACTGGAACAAGGCCTACAAGAAATCCGCCCGCGTGGTGGGCGATGTGATCGGCAAGTACCACCCGCACGGCGATGCGTCGGTGTACGACGCCATCGTGCGCATGGCGCAGCCGTTCTCGATGCGCTACCTGCTGGTGGACGGCCAGGGAAACTTCGGTTCCGTCGACGGCGATCCGCCGGCGGCCATGCGCTATACCGAAGTGCGCATGTCGAGAATCGCGGGCGAATTGCTCGCCGATATCGACAAGGAAACCGTCGATTTCAACCCGAACTACGATGAGTCGGAGAGCGAACCGGCGGTGCTGCCGACGCGCGTGCCGAATCTGCTGGTCAACGGCTCCTCCGGCATTGCGGTCGGTATGGCGACCAATATTCCGCCGCACAACCTCAACGAAATCATCAGCGCCTGCATCGCGCTGATCGAGAATCCCGACATTACGCTCGCGCAATTGATGCAGATCGTGCCGGGTCCGGATTTCCCCACGGCGGGTTTGATCAACGGCGCGCAGGAAATCGTTGCCGCCTACAAGACCGGCCGCGGCCGCGTGCACGTGCGCGCGCGCACTCACTTCGAGGACGTGGGCAAGGGCGATCGCCAGGCGATCATCATCACCGAGCTGCCGTACCAGGTGAACAAGGCGCGGCTGATCGAGCGCATCGCCGACCTGGTGCGCGACAAACTCATCGAAGGCATCGCGTCGGACGGACTGCGCGACGAATCCGACAAGGACGGCATGCGGGTCGTGATTGAACTCAAGCGCGGCGAGGTGCCGGAGATCTTGTTGAACAATCTGTACGCGCAGACGCCGATGGAGACCGTCTTCGGCATCAACATGGTCGCCCTCGTCGACGGGCAGCCGCGGCTGCTCAGCCTGAAGGAAATGCTCGATGCGTTCCTGCGGCATCGACGCGAGATCGTGACCCGGCGCACGGTGTTCGAGCTGCGCAAGGCGCGCGAGCGCGGCCATATCCTCGAGGGACTCGCGATCGCGCTCGCCAACATCGACGAGATCATTGCGGCGATCAAGGCGTCGCCCTCGCCCGCGGAGGCGAAGGTGGCGTTGATGTCCAAGCCCTGGGGTTCAGGCGCGGTGCCGGAGATGCTGGCCCGCGCCGGCTCCATCACGACGCGCCCGGAGGGCGAGGTCGGCGCGTTCGGCATCGTGCCGGGCGGTTATCGGCTTGACGAAATCCAGGCCCAGGCGATTCTCGAGATGCGCCTCAATCGGCTGACCGGGCTCGAGCAGGACAAGATCATTGCCGAGTTCCAGGAGCTGCTCGCGCAGATACGCGACTTGGGCGACATTCTTGCCCGGCCCGAGCGGCTGCTCGAGGTCATTCGCAACGAACTCCAATTCATCCGTGACACCTTCGCCGACGAACGGCGCACCGAAATCATCACCACGCACGAAGATCTCACCACCGAGGATCTGATTTCACCCGAGGATGTGGTCGTGACCCTGTCGCACGGCGGTTACGCCAAGGCGCAGCCGGTGTCGGATTATCAGGCCCAGCGCCGCGGCGGCCGCGGCAAGGCCGCGACCAGTGTCAAGGACGAGGACTTCGTCGACAAAATGTTCGTGGCGAACACCCACGACACGCTGCTGTGTTTTTCCGATCACGGCAAATTGTACTGGCTGAAAGTGTATCAGCTGCCCCAGGCGAGCCGAGGATCGCGCGGCAAGCCCATCGTGAATCTCCTGCCGCTGCAGGAGGGCGAGCGGATCAGCGCCATGCTGCCGATCAAGGAATTCGAGGAGGGCAAGTACGTGTTCATGGCGACGAGCTTCGGCACCGTCAAGAAGACCTCGCTGGCGCTGTTCTCGCGGCCGCGCGCGAGCGGCATCATCGCCGTGGCGCTCGATGAAGGCGACAAGCTGGTCGGCGTCGCGATCACCGACGGCTCCCGCGACATCCTGTTGTTCACCACGGCCGGCAAGGCGATCCGCTTCATGGAGGACGAGGTGCGCGCGATGGGACGCGAGGCGGCCGGCGTGCGCGGCGTCAAGTTGAGCGAAGACCAGCGCGTCAACGCGCTCATCGTGGCGGACCAAGGCTTCATTCTCACCGCCTCGCAGAACGGCTTCGGCAAGCTCACGCCGCTCGATGACTTTCCGAAGCACGGCCGCGGCGGCCAGGGCGTGATCGCGCTGCAAATCACCGACCGCAACGGGCGCATGGTCGGGGCGCTGCAGGTGAGCTTGGACGATGAAATCATGCTCATGAGTCAAAACGGAGTCTTGGTGAGGACACCGGTGAAGGACATTTCAGTCGTCGGTCGCAACACCCAGGGCGTGCGCCTGATCCGGCTGGAGGAGGGCGATCAGCTCTCCGGGCTCGAGCGCATCGACGGTCTGGCCGGGGACACGCTTGCCGGTGATTCCCTGGCCGGTGATCCTCTCGCCGGGGAAACCGACGAGGACGCCGGCGATCCGCCGCCGAGCGATCCGTCCTCCGATTCTTGAGACTCCGCTTGCGCGTATTCAATTTCTCTCCCGGACCCGCCGTGTTGCCGCTCGAAGTGCTGGAACAAGCGCGCGACGAATTGCTCGACTGGCAGGGTTGCGGCATGTCGGTCATGGAGGTCAGTCACCGCGGCAAGGAGTTCGTGCGGGTTGCGGCCGAGGCCGAGGCGGATTTGCGCGACCTCTTGTCGATACCGGCGAATTACCGCGTATTGTTCATGCAGGGGGGTGCCTCCGCCCAGTTTTCACTGGTGCCGATGAATCTCGCGGCGCCTGAGTCCACGGTCGACTATGTGAACACCGGACACTGGTCGCACAAGGCGATCGATGAGGCGGCCCGCTATTGCCGAGTGCATGTCGCCGGCGACGCGGGCGGACATTATTCGCGCGTCCCGCCGCAGGGCGAGCTGCGCTTCAGCACGGACGCGGCGTACCTGCATTACACGCCGAACGAGACCATCAGCGGCGTCGAATTCTCCTATGTCCCGAAGACCGCGGGGGCTCCGCTGGTTGCGGATATGTCATCCAGCATCCTCTCCCGGCCGATCGATGTGGCGCAGTTCGGCTTGATCTACGCGGGGGCGCAGAAGAACATCGGGCCGGCCGGTCTCACGGTCGTCATCGTGCGCGATGACCTCATCGGCCGCGCGCGGCCGGAGACGCCGCATGTGTTCAATTATCGGGCGGTCGCCGAGAATCAATCCATGCTGAACACTCCGCCGACTTTCCCCTGGTACCTGGCGGGATTGGTCTTCAAATGGCTCAAGAGTTCCGGTGGTTTGACGGCGGTCGGGGAGCGCAATCGGATCAAGGCCGGCACGCTGTACGCCGCCATCGATGCGTCGGAGCTGTACGTGAATTCGGTGGCGAAGGACGCGCGTTCCTGGATGAACGTCACCTTCAACTTGAAAAACCCGGCGTTGGACGACGCCTTCCTCGCGGCGGCTGCCGCGGCCGGTCTCAAGGGCTTGAAGGGTCACCGGGTGGTCGGCGGGATGCGGGCGAGTCTCTACAATGCGATGCCGCTCGCCGGCGTCGAGTCGCTCATCGCGTTCATGCGTGAGTTCGAGCGGCGGCACGCGTGAGACGCAAACGCAGCGCGGTGAAGCGGCCGACTCGCAACGAGTCCACGCGCAAGGAGTCCGCGCGCAAGGAGTCCGCGCCCGAAAGCTCTGCGCGGACGCCTGAGGCGTCAGGCGGCCTTGCGGGTATTCGCGACGGCATCGATTCCATCGATGCACGGATTCACGCGCTGCTCAATGAGCGGGCGCGGCTCGCACAATTGGTCGGCATCTCCAAAACGGCTTCGGGCAAGGCGGTGGATTTCTACCGGCCCGAGCGCGAAGCCGAAGTGCTTCGAATGGCGCTGAAACGCAACAAAGGCCCGCTGCGCGATGAAGAGATCGCCCGCTTGTTCCGCGAGATCATGTCGGCGTGTCTTGCCCAGCAGGAGCCGCTCAAAGTGGCGTTCTTGGGGCCTGAAGGCACGTTCACCCAGGCCGCGGTGCTCAAACATTTCGGCTCCTCGGTGCGGGCGCTGCCGTTGCCGGCGATCGACGAGGTATTTCATGAAGTCGAAGGCGGCATCGCCGACTTCGGCGTGGTGCCGATCGAGAATTCCAGCGAGGGCACGGTCAATCATACGCTGGATATGTTCCTCGCCTCGGCGCTCAAGATCTGCGGTGAAGTGGAGCTGCGCATCAACCATCATTTGATGGGGCGGATGAGCGCAACCGCGGACATCAAGCGCGTCTGCGCGCATCCCCAGGCGTTGGCGCAGTGCCGCGGTTGGCTCGATGACCAACTCCCCGACGTGGAGCGCGTCCCGGTGTCCAGCAATGCGGAAGGCGCGCGCAGAGCACGGGATGAGCGCGGAACCGCCGCGATTGCGAGCCGCGCGGCCGCCGAGATCTATGGACTGACACTGCTCGCGAATGAAATCGAGGATCGGCAGGACAACACCACACGGTTCCTGGTCGTGGGCAGAAAGCTGTTCAGCGCCAGCGGCGCGGACCGCACCACGCTGTTGGTCTCGGCCGAAGACACCGATGACGCGGGCGCGCTGTTCCGACTGCTCGAACCGCTGTCGCAACATCGGGTCAACATGACGCGCATCGAATCGCGTCCTTCGCGCAAGCGCAAATGGGACTACGTGTTCTTCATCGACGTCGAAGGGCACGTCAGCGACCCGCCGGTGGCCAAGGCGCTCACCGCGCTCGAAGAGCGCGCCTCGCTGTTCAAGGTGCTGGGCTCCTATCCGAGGGCGGTCCTCTGATCGCCGCGGCGCGCGTTTTCGAAGTCCGCCCCGCGCACGCCGTGTCCGGGGTCATCAGGGTTCCGGGGGATAAGTCCATTTCGCATCGCGCGTTGATGCTCTCCGGCATCGCCGCGGGCGCGAGCGAGGTGCGAGGTTTTTTGGCGAGCGAGGATTGCCTGGCCACCTTGGCCGCCATGCGGGCGCTCGGTGTGCACATCGAGCGCCCGACACCCACGCACGTCCTGATTCACGGAGTGGGGCTGCGCGGTCTGCGCGACGCCGGACGCGCCCTCGACATGGGCAACGCGGGCACCGCCATGCGCTTGTTCACCGGCCTGTTGTCGGCACAGGCGTTTGATTCGCGCCTGATCGGCGACTCCTCGCTGATGAAGCGCCCCATGGAGCGGGTCGCGCAGCCGCTGCGCGAGATGGGGGCCGATGTGCGCACCCACGACGGGACACCGCCCGTCGACATCGGCGGCGCGCGCAGCCTGCACGGCATCACCTACCGCATGCCGATGCCGAGCGCGCAGGTCAAATCCGCGGTACTGTTGGCCGCACTCTATGCGGATTCCCCGACCACCGTCATCGCACCGGCGATCAATCGCGACCACAGCGAGCGCATGCTCCGCAGCTGCGGTGTGCGCGTCGATGTGGAGGGTCTGTCTGCGACGCTGTACCCGCCGGACGCGCTGTCCGGCCAGCAGCTCGAAGTGCCCGGCGATTTCTCCTCGGCCGCCTTTTTCATCGTCGCCGGACTCTTGGGCGCGGGCCCGGAAGGCTTGTTGATCGAGAACGTGGGTTTGAATCCGACACGCACCGGGCTGCTCGATGTGCTGCGGAGCATGGGTGGCGATATCGAGATTCGCGACGAGCGGCACAGCGGCGCAGAACCGGTGGCGGATTTACTGGTTCGCCGCTCCGCCTTGCGCGGCATCGCCATGCCCGCCGCGCTGGTACCGCTCGCCATCGATGAGCTGCCGGTGCTGTTCATTGCGGCCGCCTGCGCATCGGGGGAGACTGTGGTGACGGGCGCTCTGGAGCTCAGGGTCAAGGAAAGCGATCGAATCGCCGCCATGAGCGCCGGACTCACGGCCATGGGCGTCGTACACGAGGTGCTGCCTGACGGGATGCGTATCGAGGGGCGCGGCACGGGGCCGGCCTTCAGCGGCGGTGAAGTCGACAGCTTCGGCGATCACCGGATTGCCATGTCCTTCGCCATCGCGAGCCTGCGGGCCTCGCACCCCATCGCCGTGCGCGATGTGGCGAATGTGGCGACCTCCTTTCCGGGCTTCGTGCCGCTCGCGTGCTCGGCCGGCTTGGATGTGCGCGAGACATGACCACCGTACCCGTCATGACCATCGACGGACCCTCGGGGTCCGGGAAGGGGACGGTCAGCCGGGCCGCCGCTCGCGCGCTCGGCTGGGGATTGCTCGATAGCGGCGCCCTGTATCGCTTGGTGGCCCTGGCCGGCAGACAATCCGGAATTGGTCTCGAGAATGGCGCCGAACTGGCCCGCCTGGCCGAGTCCTTCGATATCCGCTTCGGCTCAACCGATTCGGGCGAGGAAGCCGTCTGGCTCGATGGTATGCAGGTGACGGACGCCATTCGGACCGAGCAAGCGGGCAATGATGCCTCCAAGGTCGCGGCCTTGGCCCCGGTGCGCGCCGCGCTGCTGGAGCGCCAGCGCCGCTTCGCGCAAGCCCCCGGCCTGGTGGCCGACGGCCGCGATATGGGCACCGTGGTGTTCCCGCACGCGACAGTCAAGATTTTTCTCACGGCGAGTGCCGACGAGCGGGCCTCCAGACGTTATAAGCAGTTGAAAGAAAAGGGGGTTGCTGCTACCCTTGCCGCCCTTTCGCTGGAGATAGCGGAGCGTGATCGGCGCGATATGAATCGTGCGATTGCGCCTCTGGTCGCAAGCGCCGACGCGGTCCTGCTGGACACAACGGGTATGTCCGTCGATACGGTGGTTGATCGCGTCTTGAGAGAAGTTCGCGGGCGGTTGGGCTTGCGCGAATGAACGGTAAGAGAGTTTGGAAATAGGTTGCGGCACTCACGGACCGATCGCCGTCATTTTATGTCAACCCTCGGACACATAGGATTAGTGCCCGGGAATCGTCAAGAGAGAACATGACAGAAAGTTTTGCGGAACTGTTCGAACAGAGCATCGCGAGCCAGCGCATCCGTCCTGGCACCATCCTCAACGGCCTGATCGTCGAAGTAGGCCAGGACTACGTCATCGTCAACGTCGGACTCAAGTCCGAGGCGGTGATCCCCTCCGATCAATTCAAGAACGAAAAAGGTGAAATCGAAGTCGTCGTGGGCGAGACCGTCGAAGTCGCCTTGGACAGCGTGGAGGACGGTTCCGGAGAGACCCGCCTGTCGCGCGAGAAGGCCAAACGCGCCAGAACGTGGACGCGCCTCGAGACGGCCTTCGAGAAGCAGGAAGTCGTCATCGGCATCATCACCGGCCGCGTCAAGGGCGGTTTTACCGTCGAGATCGACAACGTACGGGCGTTCCTGCCGGGATCCCTGGTCGATGTGCGGCCGGTGCGCGATCCGGCGTACCTGGAAAACAAGCCGCTGGAATTCAAGGTCATCAAGCTCGATCAGAAGCGCAACAACGTCGTGGTGTCGCGGCGCGCGGTCGTCGAGCAGGAATACAGCGCCGAGCGCTCCGCGCTGCTCGACAACCTGCAGGAAGGTGCGGCGGTCAAGGGCGTGGTCAAGAATCTCACCGATTACGGCGCCTTCGTCGACTTGGGCGGCATCGACGGCTTGCTGCACATCACCGACATGGCCTGGAAGCGCGTGAAGCACCCTTCCGAAGTGGTGAAGGTGGGCGAAGAGATCGACGTGCGCATCTTGAAGTTCGACCGTGAACGGCAGCGCGTGTCCTTGGGGCTCAAGCAATTGGGCGCCGATCCGTGGCAGAACATCGCACGCCGTTACCCGGCCAATACCCGCCTGTTCGGCAAGGTGACGAACATCGCCGACTACGGCTGCTTCGTGGAGATCGAGGAGGGCGTCGAGGGCCTGGTGCATGTGTCCGAAATGGATTGGACCAACAAGAATGTGAATCCGGCCAAGGTCGTGCACGTCGGTCAAGAGGTCGAAGTGATGGTGCTCGACATCGACGAGGAGCGGCGCCGCATCAGCTTGGGCGTGAAGCAGTGCAAGACCAATCCGTGGAAGGAGTTCGCCGAGAACTACAACCGCGGCGACAAGGTCAGCGGCCAGATCAAATCGATCACCGACTTCGGCATTTTCATCGGACTCGCCGGCGGCATCGACGGCCTGGTCCATTTGTCGGACATCTCCTGGGATTTGCCCGGCGAAGAAGCGGTTCGCAGCTATCAGAAAGCGCAGCAGGTCGACGCCATGGTGCTGTCGATCGATCCGGAGCGCGAACGCATCAGCTTGGGGATAAAGCAACTCGCGAAGGATCCGTTCTCCGCCTACATTGCCGATCATCCGAAAGGCAGCATCGTCACCGGCTTGGTGCGTGAGGTGGACGCGAAGGGCGCGATCATCGATCTGGGCAATGGAGTCGACGGTCAATTGCGGGCTTCCGATATTTCGCGCGACCGGGTGGAAGACGCCCGTTTGCTGCTCAAGGTGGGCGAGGAAGTCGAGGCCAAGTTTACCGGCGTGGATCGCAAGGGCCGCAGCATTTCGCTGTCGATCAAGGCGAAGGACATCCACGAGGAACAAGAGGCCATGCAGAATTACCGGACCGATTCACCGACCGGAACCAGCCTGGGAGATCTTCTCAAAGAGCAAATCTCCGGCCAGGATTGAGAGGATCCACGACTGATGCGCGGCGGCCCGCTTTAGGTCGCCGCGCGGGCCAGCTCAAGTATGTCCAGTGATGTCCACGGATCGATAATGACGAAATCGGAACTCATCGAGATCATTTCGGCCAAACAAAAGCACCTGCCGGCAAAAGACGTCGAACTCGCCGTCAAGCAATTGCTCGAAATCATGAGCGATGCGCTCGCCACCGGCGAGCGGATCGAGATTCGCGGCTTCGGCAGTTTTTCGCTGCATTTCAGGCCGCCGCGCCAGGGACGAAATCCGAAGACCGGCGAGGCCGTGGCGCTCGCCGGCAAACATGTGCCGCACTTCAAGCCGGGCAAAGACCTGCGAGAGCGCGTCAACGACGGCGCGGATCAACCGATCCGCGATTGACGGAGCCGCAAACGGCGAATGTCCGACCTTCCGCTTCTGACCTGGGTCTTGGTGGTTGCGGCGCTGGTCACGGGAATACTCGCCGGACACTTCGGCTGGGGCAAGCGCTGGCCCGGCTCTCTCGGTAAATTGCATCCGGACTATTTGACCGGCCTCGATTATCTGGTCACCGAGCAACCGGATCGCGCGCTCGACATGTTCTTGAAGCTGATGGACGCCAACGCCGACACGATCGAGACGCATTTTGCGTTGGGCTCCCTGTATCGCCGGCGCGGCGAGGTCGAGCGCGCCATCCGAATCCACCAAAATTTATTGGCCCGCGATGCGCTGGCGCCGGAGCACCGCGAACAGGCGCTGCTCGCGCTCGCCCAAGATAACTTGCGCGCGGGACTCCTCGATCGTGCCGAGGGTTTGCTGCTTGAGGTGAGCGAGGTGCCGCGCCTGCGCGCGAGCGCGCTCGATGCGCTGCGCGGCGTGTACGAGCGGCAACACGACTGGCAACAGGCCTTGGGCGTCTATCGGCGGCTCGCCCGCATCGAGGCGGCGCCGGCGCCCACGGTCGCCGCGCACTATCTGTGCGAACTGGCGACGCTCGCGATCGAGCGCGGCGATGCGGCGGGCGCGCGGCAGTTGCTGCGCGAGGCCCGCGCCGAGGCGGCGCCCTTCCCGCGGGCTGCGCTGCTGCGCGCGCAGATTGCGGAACAGGCGGGCGAGTTGAAATTGTCGGTGGGCCTGCTGCGCCAGGCGCTCACCGAATTGCCGCAGCTGCTGCAGGACGAGCTGCCGCATTTATTGCGCTTGGTGGGGCCGGGGGCGCGCGACGGCGTGCTCGCAGAGCTCGTGTCGCAAGCGGAGGCGCATGACTTCGACGCCCTGAAGCGCCTGGTTTTCGCGGCGATCGCCGCCGGTCTGGTCGACGCTGCGCCGCTGCGCGCGCCGATCGCCAAGGTATTTTCGGAGGATGCCGCATTGCAGGCGGTTTGGAGCGCAGGCGCGGCGCAATACGAACGGGTCGCGCATGAAATCGGTGCGCTGCTCGCGCAAGCGGAAAAGTATCGGTGCAATGAATGCGGTTTTGCCGGGCGCAGTTTTTATTGGCATTGCCCTGCGTGCCATTCTTGGGACAGTTTGCAAGCGTACGCGATCGTCAAACTTCGCTAAATTCCGCCAGCGTCGCAAAACTTCGCGCGAAAGTGTGAGATTCGTCTGACGGCGAGGCATGGCGAAATCCGCTATGATTTCGTCATGCCACAAAAAGCCGTAAAAACCGCCGTGTTTCCGGTTGCCGGACGCGGCACGCGATTTCTGCCCGTCACCAAGGCGAGCCCCAAGGAAATGCTGCCGATCGTCGACAAGCCGCTGATCCAATATGCGGTCGACGAGGCGCTGTCCGCGGGCGTCGAGACGCTGGTCTTCATCACGGGCAGTTCCAAACGCGCGATCGAAGATCACTTCGACAGCAATCCGGAACTCGAGGCCGTGTTGCAGGCGCAGGGCAAGCAGGAATTGCTGGACACTCTGCACGGCATCCTGCCGAGTTGGGCGTCGTGCGTGTACATCCGTCAACCCGCACCGTTGGGTCTCGGGCACGCCGTGCTGTGCGCCCGGCCGGTGGTGGTCGACGCATCTTTCCTGATTCATCTCGCCGACGATTTGATCGATGCGACGGTCCCCTGTCTCAAGCAGATGGTCGACGTCTACGCGACCCATGGCGGCAGCGTGTTGGGCGTACAAAACGTGCCGAAGCAGGACACGGACAAGTACGGCATCGTGACTTTGGAGAGCAAAGTGGCGCCCCGCCTCGGCAGAATCTCGCACATCGTGGAGAAGCCGAAGCCCGACAAGGCCGCATCGACACTGGCGGTGGTCGGCCGCTACCTGCTCACGGCGTCGGTGTTCGATGACCTTGCAAAAATCGGCAAGGGCGCCGGCGGTGAGATTCAACTCACCGACGGCATCGCAAGGCTGATGCAGCGTGAACCGGTGTACGCCTTCGAATTCGAAGGCAAGCGCTACGACTGCGGCAGCAAGTTAGGCTACCTCCAGGCGACCGTGGAATACGGTCTGAAGCACGCGAGCCTGGGTGCGGATTTTGCGCGCTATCTGAAGGAACTCGTTCCGCACCTCTCCTAGCGGGTTCGTCCGCGCTGTCCGCCGAAACTCCGCGTTCCCGAAGCGCCCGCCGCCGGCGCGCGGCGCGAATCGCGTCCGCCGCCATGACCGCTCCCGCCGTGATTACCGTGACGGCCTCCTTGCGACTGCGCCGGCCGATTGCCGGCAGGGCGCGGAGCGCTGGGCCGGGCCGGTTGCGGCGCCGACTCGACGATCTTGAAGGCAGGCGTCGGCAGCGTCGGAATGCTGCGCCGTAACACCCGTTCGATATCGCGCAGCAGCCCCGATTCGTCCGAGGAGACCAAGGACACCGCTTCGCCCGCGGCGCCCGCGCGCCCGGTGCGGCCGATGCGATGCACGTAGTCCTCAGGCACATTGGGCAGCTCATAGTTGACCACCTGCGGCAACTCCTTGATGTCGAGCCCGCGAGCCGCGACCTCGGTGGCGACCAACGCGGTGATCTGTCCGCGTTTGAACATCTCGAGCGCCTTGACCCGCGCCGCCTGGCTCTTGTTGCCGTGGATCGCCGCCGATTGAATGCCGGCGCCCTCGAGCTGCTGAGCGAGGCGATTGGCACCATGCTTGGTGCGCGTGAAGATCAATACCTGGCGCCATTGGCCTTCCTGGATCAGGTGAACCAGCAAGTGCCGTTTCTGTTCTTTTTGCACACGGTAGGCGCGTTGTTCGACCAATTCGATCGGCGCGTTGCGCGGCGCGACCTGGATCGACAGCGGATCGTGCAACAGCCGCTCCGCCAAGCCGCGGATGTCGTCGGAATACGTGGCCGAGAACAACAGGTTCTGCCGCTTCGGCGGCAGCAGTTTGATGATCTTTCGAATATCGTTGATGAAGCCCATGTCGAGCATGCGGTCGGCCTCATCGAGCACCAACACCTGCACCTTGGTCAGATCCACGAGCCGCTGTTGAGCCAGGTCGAGCAAACGCCCCGGCGTTGCCACCAGGATGTCGCAGCCGCTGCGCAGCGCGCTGATCTGCGGGTTGATGCTCACGCCGCCGAAGACCTGGTACGTGCGCAGCTGCAGGTACTTGCCGTAGTCGCGGGCGCTCTGCGCCACCTGTGCGGCGAGTTCTCGGGTGGGCGTCAGCACCAGCGCACGCGGTGCGCGGCTGCTGCCGTTCGCCTGATCGGCGGCGAGCCGCTGCAAGATCGGCAGCACGAAGCCGGCGGTCTTGCCGGTACCGGTTTGCGCGCCGGCGAGCACATCGCGGCCGGCCAGCACCGCGGGAATCGCCTGAATTTGAATGGGGGAAGGCGAGTCGTAGCCCTTATCGGCGACAGCACGCAGCAATTCGGGCAACAGCCCGAGATCGGAAAATGACATTGAATAATCCTTGAAAAGAAGAGGACTCGCACGACGGAGACATAAGCTTCCGCAGCGGTCAGGAGCGAGGGTAGATCGAGCGTTGCGTCGAGGACGGACCGCGAGCTTAAGGTGGCACTGACCGAGTGCCGAACCTGTCTAAGCTGCGAGCATCGTACAGCAATGCGGCGGACGCGTCCATTTCAGCCGATCACACGGGCCTCAGCCGACCAGAGTGGCGGCGTAGGCGCGCCAGCCGCCATACGCGGTGATGTCCACCGCCCCCTCCGCGGCAAACGCCTCGCACAGAAATCCCGTCACCGAGGCACCGGACTCGAGTTCGATCTTGCCCAATCCCAAGGGCGCGGGGATTCCCGACAGAAACGATCCGACCTGTTCGGTGGGCAGCGACCAGACCTCCACGTCGATGGCGCCGCCGCCGCTCGCGACGCGGACGAGTCCCGGTCGGTGAGGCGGTCCGCCGGGCAGCGCGAACAGCCGGTAGCACGCCTTGGTGCGCGTCGTTTGCAGCAGCTGGCCCGCGCGCTCGCGCAGTTGATGATTGAGTGCAAGTCCCGACATGTGCGCTCCGCACACCGCGACGGCGATGTGGTCCAGCGCGACGACCGCAGCAGTCGCCACCGTCGCGGGCGTGGATGCAGGTCGCGGCGGCAGGGATTGTTTCGAGGCGCCCAAGGTTTGCACGCCCGCGCGATGCAGCCGGTCCGCCACCGCCAGCAACCCGCGATCGGTCGAGTTCCGGGCGACCAGCGTGACGCCGAACGGTAACCCGTCGCTGCGGAAACCCGCCGGCACCGCCACCGCCGCAAGGTCGAACAGGTTGACGAAATTCGTGTAGTAGCCGAGCGTCGCGTTCCGCGCGATCGGATCGGCTTCCACCGAGGCGATGGAATAAATCGTGCCGGCGGTCGGCGTCAGCAGCAGATCGACCCGCGCCCACGCCTGCTCGCTCGCCCGCTCGAGTTCGGCGAGCCGATATTGGCCCGCAAACGCCGCCGCCGCGGAGGGCGTTTTCCCCGCTGCGATGATTTGCCGCGTGACGTCGAGCACCGCATCCGGATTCGATTCCAGAAACGCGCCGACGGCCGCAAAGCGCTCCGCGATCCACGGCCCCTCATAGAGCAGGCGGGCAGCGTCGAGAAACGGTGCGAAGTCGATTTCCACGGCCGACCCGCCGAGTCCCTCGAGACGCCGCACCGCGTCCTCGAAGAGCCGCGCGTATTCGGCGTCGCCGAAAAATCGAAGCTGGTCCGCGCGCGGCACCCCGAAGCGCAGCCCATCGATCGCCCGGTTCTGCAGGGCGCGCGAATAAGGATCCGCGGCGTCGAAACCCTCCGCGACGCCGAGGACGCCGGCCGCGTCGTCCGCGGTCAGCGCAAAGATCGATACGCAGTCGAGCGAACGGCAGGCGGGTACGACTCCGGCGGTGCTCAATCGGCCGAGGGAAGGTTTCAAGCCCAGAATATTGTTGAACGCCGCGGGTACCCGCCCTGATCCGGCGGTATCGGTCCCCAAGGAGAAGCTCGCGAGCCCGGCGGCCACCGCGACCGCTGAACCCGCGCTCGAGCCGCCCGAGATGAACGCCGGATCGACACTGTTGCGGCAGGCGCCGTAGGGCGAGCGGGTGCCCACCAAGCCGGTCGCGAACTGATCCAGATTGCTCTTGCCGAGCGGTATGGCGCCGGCGTCGATGAGCTTCTGCACGACGGTGGCCGAACGCTGCGGGGTATAGGCAAACGCCGGACAACCGGCCGTGGTCGGCACGCCCTCGAGATCGATATTGTCCTTGATGACGAACGGAATTCCGTACAGCGGCAGCTCGTCGATGACGCGGTCGCTCAATGCATCGACGTGACGCATGACTTCGGCGCGCGACAGGCGCGTGATCCAGATGTTGTGCGATTCGGCGCGGTCGGCCGCCTCGAGCAGCTGCTGCATCACCAGCGCGGGCGTCAGGCTGCCGTCGGCGTAGCAACGGCGCAGATCGGAAATCAACAAGCTCAGAGGAGTGCGCACGGCCGTTAGGATACCTGGCGTGAAAACTCGCTGCATGACGGCAGCGGCTTTGCGTGACTCACCGTGCCATTATTTGGGGCGCATTCGATTTACGCTGCGCCGTCCTGGTGCGGCACGCGCACGCGAAAAAGACGCGGCATCGAGACGGATTCTGTTGCAGAATGATGGCAACAAATGTGCGTCTAGGGTTCCGGCCAGTGCACTGGCGTCTGGTCCGAGAGAGGCAGTCCTCGAGCGGTGCTCACCAGTTGAGCCACGCGCAAAGGATACACGGCGGGACAAAAGCCCGGGAGATCTATCGAGGAAGCGTTCGCGCCCTCGGGATGGTCCCCCACAACCAAGGGAACTCCCGAATCCAACGAATGTTTCCTTCGCTTGAAGCGGTGCGGAAGGAGATATCGTGAACAGTGAGACCTACGAAGCGCTCATCGACGGCGGCAAACATTGGTCGTTCACCGTGCGCGCCGGCATGCAGTTGCGGCTCATCGACACCGAGGGCGGCGCCAATGCAGGGATGCTGCTCTACAATCCGCAAAATCCGCTCGAACGCTATAACGCGCCCGACACCCTCAAGTGTCAGCACACCTTCAAGCTGACACGGGGGCATTGTCTGTACTCCGACATGGGGCGGATCTTCTGTTCGATCATCGAGGATACGGTCGGCTGGCACGATACGGTGTGCGGCACCACGACGAAAAACATCGTCGCCGAGCGCTGGGGGGAACGCAGCTACCAGGAGTATCGAAACGACTGGACGCAGAACGGCCACGATGCCTTTCTGGTCGAGGGCGGCAAGTACGGATTGGGCCGCCGCGACCTGTGCGCCAACGTCAACTGGTTCAGCAAGGCGGCGGTCGCGGAAGACGGCACGCTCACCTTCGAGCCGGGCAACTCGCTCGCCGGCCAGTATCTTGATCTGCGCTTCGAGATGGACTCCCTCGTGTTGTTGCACACCTGTCCGCATCCCTTGAACACGGCGGCGCAGTATCCGCGCAGTCCCGTGCTGCTGCGGTTCAGCCGCGCACTGCCGGTCGGAGCCGATGACTTCTGCCTCAATTCCCGGCCGGAGAACGCCCGCGGCTTCGCCAATACGGACTTCTATCGCTGGAGCGGCCAATGAGCGCAGAGCGGCCAATGAGCGCAGAGCGGCGAACGAGCGGCTTACCTAAGGAAAGCGCGTTGCATCCGGGCGAGGCCGTGTTCCGGCAGATCGTGCCCGCGGGCGACTACTGGATCGATTCCGTCAAGAAAGACCAGGTGTTGCGCATCGTCGATGTGGAGGGCAACCAGTCCGCCGATACGCTGTTCTTCAATGCGGCGGATATCTCGGACCGTTACAGTGCGGTCGATACGATCCGTGCGCAGGGTAACGTATATCTAGGCTGCGGCTCGCGACTGTTATCGACCGCCGGACATGTGCTGGCGGAGATCGTCGCCGACACCGTGGGCCGGCATGACACGCTCGGCGGCGCCTGCGCGGGAGAATCCAACACCGTCCGCTATGCGCTCGACAAGCGCTGCATGCATTCATGCCGCGACAGCTTCGTCCTCGCCGTGACTCAGTACGACCATTGGGGGCTCACCAAGCGCGACTTGAGCCACAACATCAATTTCTTCATGAACGTGCCGGTGACTGCGGACGGCGGATTGACCTTTGCCGATGGCTTGAGCGGAGCGGGCAAGTACGTCGAGATGCGCGCCGCCATGGACCTCATAGTGCTCATCTCCAATTGCCCGCAGCTCAACAATCCCTGCAACGCGTACAACCCGACGCCGCTCGAGGTTCTGATCTGGAATCCAGGCGCCTGATGTTCGCGAAAGTTCTGATCGCCAATCGCGGCGAGATTGCCTGCCGCGTGATCCGAACTTTGAAGCGTCTCGGCATCGGCAGCGTGGCGGTTTACTCGGATGCGGACCGCCATTCGATGCACGTGCTCGCGGCCGATGAGTCGGTTGCTCTCGGCGCGGGGTCGGCCGCCGAAACCTATTTACGGCAGGAAAAAATTCTCGACGCCGCCGCCGCCACGGGCGCGCAGGCGATTCATCCGGGTTACGGTTTCTTGAGCGAGAATGCGGCCTTCGCTGAAGGCTGCGCGGCGCGCGGGGTGGTCTTCATCGGACCGACTCCGGCCCAGCTGCGCGACTTCGGGCTCAAGCATCGGGCGCGGGAACTCGCGGCGAGCAGCGGCGTGGCGCTCCTGCCCGGCAGCGGATTGCTCGCGCACCTCGAGGATGCACGCCGCGATGCCGCCCTCATCGGCTATCCGGTGATGCTCAAGAGCACCGCGGGCGGCGGCGGGATCGGCATGCAGCTGGTACGCCACGAGGCGGAACTCGACGATGCGTTTCGCGCGGTGGAACGGCTCGCCACCAAGAGCTTCGGCAGCGGCGGCCTGTTCGTGGAAAAATTCATCGAGCGTGCGCGGCACATCGAAGTGCAGATCTTCGGCGACGGCGCGGGCCGGGTCGTCGCCTTGGGCGAGCGCGATTGCTCCACGCAGCGCCGTAACCAGAAGATCATCGAGGAGACGCCGGCGCCGGGATTGTCCGATGTCACGCGCTCGCGTTTGCACGACTCCGCAGTCCGGCTGGGGAGGGCGGTCAACTATCAGTCGGCCGGCACCGTCGAATTCGTCTACGACACGGCGACCGAGTCGTTCTATTTCCTGGAGGTCAATACGCGCCTGCAGGTCGAGCATGGCGTGACCGAGGAAGTTACCGGCATCGATCTCGTTGATTGGATGGTGCGCCAGGCCGCGAACGAGGAGTTCCCCTTGCAGGTCCCGCCGCCGCGCGGCGCCTCGATCCAGGCGCGGCTGTATGCCGAGGACCCGGCGTTGGGCTTCAGGCCCTCCTCGGGACTGATCACCTATGCGCGCTTTGCCGACTCGGCGCGCATCGAGACGTGGATCGGCGACGGCACTTCGGTGACACCGCTGTACGATCCGCTGCTGGCGAAGATCATCAGCTTGGGGAAGGACCGCGCCGAGGCGCTCTCAAGGTTGCGCGCAGCGCTCGCCGAGACCGTGATCGCCGGGATCGAAACCAATCTCGACTACCTGCGGCAATTGCTGGCGGACTCCTCGTTCACGTCGGGCGGCATGACCACGCGCGCCTTGGAATCTTTCAAGTTTCTGCCGCGTACGGTGGAGGTCCTCATCGGCGGCACGCAAACGACAGTGCAGGATCATCCGGGGCGGATCGGCTATTGGAACATCGGCGTGCCGCCGTCCGGCCCGATGGATGACCTCTCTTTCCGACTGCTGAATCGGGCGCTCGGCAATCCGACGGACGCGGCCGCGCTCGAAATCACGGTGTCCGGTCCGACGCTCAAATTCAATGTCGATGCGGTCATCTGTCTGGCCGGCGCCGCCATGGCGGCGGATCTCGACGGTTGTGCGGTGCCGTTCTGGGCGCCGGCCGCGGTTCGCGCCGGACAGGTCTTGCGGATGGGCGCGGTGACGGGCCACGGGTGCCGCGCCTATTTAGGTCTTCGGGGCGGCATCGACGTGCCGCACTACTTGGGCAGCCGCGCGACCTTCACCCTCGGCAAGTTTGGCGGTCACGGGGGCCGTGCGTTGCAGGCGGGCGATGTGCTGCATGTGGGCCGAGCGGCGCCGATCACGGCGGCCTGCGACATCCCACCGGGCGTCAGACCCGAGATAGGCGGCGATTGGGAGCTCGGGGTTTTGTACGGGCCGCACGGTGCGCCGGATTTCTTCACGCCGGAAGACATCGAGGCGTTTTTCGGCGCCACTTGGGAAGTGCACTACAACTCGAGCCGCACCGGCGTGCGCCTGATCGGCTACCAGCCCACGTGGGCGCGCAGCGACGGCGGCGAGGCGGGACTGCATCCCTCGAATATTCACGACAACGCCTATGCCGTCGGCACCGTGGATTTTACCGGCGATATGCCGGTCATTCTCGGCCCCGACGGCCCCTCGCTCGGCGGGTTCGTCTGTCCGGTGACCTTGGTGAAAGCGGAATTGTGGAAGCTGGGGCAACTGCGGCCGAACAATCGCATCCGGTTCCGGTGCCTCGGGCCCGAGGAGGCGCTCGCGCTCGAGGTGGCGCAGGAGCGGATGATTGCGACGTTGAGTGCGGCGGACGCCGCGGCAAGACCGCGTCTGCGATCAAGCGGCGGCGCGCAGGGCCTGGGTCGCAGCGCCGTCGATGCGTCGATCGTGGCCGGGCCGATCGTCGCCAGCGCGCCGGCCCGCGACGCCCGGCCCGCCGTGGTGTATCGGCGCGCAGGCGATAAATATCTGCTGGTGGAATACGGACCGCCGGTGCTCGATCTGGAACTGCGGCTGCGGGTTCATGCGCTCATGAGCCGGCTGCAGCAGGCGGGTCCTCCCGGCATCGTCGAGTTGACTCCTGGTATCCGCTCGCTGCAGGTGCATTACGAGAGCCGTGTCCTGCCGCTCGATCAATTACTGCAACTGCTGGTCACGGCGGAGGACTCGCTCGCGCCGATCGATGAGATGCAGGTGGCGACACGCGTCGTGCGCTTGCCGCTCTCGTGGGATGATTCCGCGACGCAGCTCGCGATCGACAAATACATGCAGTCGGTGCGGGCGGATGCGCCCTGGTGCCCGAGCAATATCGAGTTCATCCGGCGCATCAACGGGCTCGCCGGCATCGATGACGTCAAACGCATCGTCTTCGAGGCGAGCTACCTGGTGCTGGGGCTGGGCGATGTGTACTTGGGAGCGCCGGTCGCCACGCCCATCGACCCGCGCCATCGACTGGTCACCACCAAGTACAATCCGGCGCGCACCTGGACGCCGGAAAATGCGGTCGGCATCGGCGGCGCGTATCTCTGTGTATACGGCATGGAAGGTCCGGGCGGGTATCAATTCGTCGGCCGCACCTGTCAAATGTGGAACACCTACCACGTCACCGCGGAATTCGAAGCCGACAAGCCGTGGCTGCTGCGGTTCTTCGATCAGATCCGCTTCTATCCGGTCAGCGGTGCGGAGCTGCTGGAGTTCCGCGAGGATTTCCTGCACGGCAGCGTGCATCTCGACATCAGCGAGGAAACCTTTCGCTTGCAGGATCATCGCCGCTTCCTGCGCGAGAATGCCGCAGGGATCGCCTTGCACAAGGCGCGTCAACAGCAGGCCTTCGACGCGGAACGGCGCCGCTGGGAGGCGACCGGCCAGATCGGCTATGCGGCGGAGCTGCCGCCCGCGCACGACGAGGAGACGGCGGAGGAACTCGAGGAGGGGCACATCGCCGTGGTGAGTCCGGTGTCGGGCAGCGTCTGGAAGATCGCCGCGGCTGTCGGCCAGCGCGTCAAGGCGGGCGATACTCTGCTGCTGGTCGAATCCATGAAAATGGAGCTGCCGGTGACGGCGCCGCTCGATGGGGTGATCACGCAATTTCGATGTACCGAAGGACGGGCTGTGCTGGTGGCGCAGATCTTGGTGATTTTAAAGGAGACCTGATGATGACGCTTCGCCTCGCCAGACGATCGACCGCTTGGGGTGTGCTGCTCGCGGTGGCAGCGCTGTGCGCCGCGCAGCCGGGCCGCGCCGCGGAGAGAACTTCTTTCAATGTCGCCTGGAGCATCTACGTCGGCTGGATGCCGTGGGACTATGCCGATCAGAGCGGAATCCTGAAGAAGTGGGCCGACAAATACGGCATCAAGATCAAGTTGACCCAGGTCAACGACTACATCGAGTCGATGAATCAATACACGGCGGGCACCTTCGATGCCTGCGTGATGACCAACATGGACATGCTGACGATCCCCGCGGCCGGCGGCGTCGATTCCACCGCCTTGATCGTCGGTGACTTCTCGAACGGCAATGACGGCGTGGTGCTCAAGGGCAAGGGCAAGAAGCTCGAGGACATCAAGGGTCAGAAGGTCAACCTGGTGGAGCTGTCGGTGTCCCACTATCTGCTGGTGCGGGCATTGACCGGTGTCGGCATGCGCGAGCGTGACTTGAAGATCGTCAATACCTCCGACGCGGACATCGTCGCCGCATTCGCATCGCCCTCGAGCACGGCGGTGGTCACCTGGAAACCGCAGCTCTCCGCGGTGTTGGCGAACCCCAACGCGGAGCTCGTGTTCGACTCGAGCAAGATCCCGGGTGAGATCCTCGATCTCATGGTGGTCAATACGGCGACGCTCAAGGCGAATCCGAAGCTCGGCAAGGCTTTGGTCGGCGCGTGGTACGAGACGCTCGCGCTGATGTTGAAGAATGATGCGGCGGCCAAGGCGGCGCAGAGCGTCATGGCCAAAGCGTCGGGCACCGATCTGCCCGGGTTCACCAGTCAATTGGCGACCACACATCTGTTTGCGACGCCGGCGCAGGCGTACGAGTTCATGACCGGGGACGGCGTGATCAAGACCATGGACCTGGTGCGCAAGTTTTCCTTCGACCACGGGATTCTCGGGCAGGGCGCGACTTCGGTCGACGCCGTCGGCATTCAATTCCCGGGCGGCAAGTCCTTGGGGGACACCGGCAATCTCAAAATGCGCTTCGATACCACGTATACGAAGATGGCCCTGGACGGGGCTCTGTAAGGGGTTCGCGACCGATGCGCCGGCTCATCAATCAACGACCGGGCAGAGGAGGAGCCGTGCTGCTCGCCATGCTGCCGTTCATTCTCGTGATCTGCGTGTATCTGTACTACTCGCACCTGCGGCTCGCCGAGAATCCCGGCGACAAGCTGCTGCCGGCGCCGCAGACCATCGCGGCGACGGTCCACCGCTATGCGTTCGAAGAAGATGAGCGGACCGGCGACTATCTGTGGTGGACCGACACCTTGGCGAGTCTGCAAAGATTGTTGATCGCGCTCGCGGTCAGCGCATTGGCCGGGTTGACGCTCGGCGTTGCCATCGGGGTGCTGCCGTATCTGCGCGCCACGATCGCGCCCTTCGTCGCCGCGCTGTCGCTGATACCGCCGCTCGCGATCCTGCCGATCCTGTTCATCGCGGTGGGCTTGGGCGAACCCGCCAAGGTGATCCTCATCATCATCGGCGTGGCGCCGGTCATCGTGCGCGACCTCGCCCTGCGCTCCGCCGAACTGCCCAACGAACAAATCATCAAGGCGCAGACTCTCGGCGCCTCGACCTGGCAGCTCGTCGTGCGCGTGGTGCTGCCGCAGCTCTGGCCGCGTCTGATCGATGCGCTGCGGCTGACCCTCGGGTCCGCGTGGCTGTTTCTCATCGCCGCGGAGGCCATCGCCTCGACCGAAGGCTTGGGCTACCGGATTTTTTTGGTGCGCCGGTATCTCGCCATGGATGTGATCCTGCCCTACGTCGCATGGATCACGCTCTTGGCCTTCAGCATGGATTGGCTGCTGAAGACGTTGCGCGCCAAGGCGTTCGCATGGGCGGGTGCCAATTGACGCAGGTCACGGTCAAACATCTGTGGAAGGAATTCGGCAATCAGGTGGTGCTCGAAAACGTCAATTTGCACGTCGGCGATCATGAGTTCGTGACGATTGTCGGCGCCTCCGGGTGCGGCAAGACCACGTTCCTCAAGATGCTGCTCGGCGTGGAGTCGCCGAGCCGCGGCCAGTTCCTGATCGACGGCGAGACATTGCCGACCGAACCCGGACCGGATCGCGGCATCGTCTTTCAACGTTATTCGCTGTTCCCGCATTTGACCGTGCTCGAGAACCTGCTGCTCGGGTTGGAGCTGCGCGGCGCGCCCCTGTTCGGACGCTTGTTCGGTGCGCGCCGGCGGGAGGCGCTCGACAAGGCGCATCCGCTGCTGGAAGCCGTGGGCCTTTCGTCCGCCGCGGACAAATATCCGACTCAGCTGTCGGGCGGCATGCAACAACGCCTGTCGATCGCGCAATCGGTGATTTGCGAGCCGAAGATATTATTGTTGGACGAGCCGTTCGGAGCGCTCGATCCGGGGATCACGGCGGATATGCACACGCTCATTCTGAAGTTGTGGAACATGCACAAGATGACCATCTTCATGGTCACGCATGACCTCAAGGAAAGCTTTGACTTGGGCACGCGCTTGTTGGTTTTTGACAAGGTTCGCGTCGACCCGCAATCGCCGGAGGCGTTCGGGGCAACCATCACGTTCAATATTCCGCTCAAGGGCCATCGGGATGCCGCCTGAGCAGCCAAAAGGAGAGTCTGTGATATGCGGCCTCAAGAATACATCGAGTTTGACGCCGTGGGACTTGCGGACCTGGTCCATCGCCGGGAGATCACTCCGCAG
>Ga0209611_10002771_pt1 | contig 30675 bp, 18 predicted proteins | sample S1TSphgellanicum_3_FD_187693 | JGI IMG/M metagenome (GOLD analysis project Ga0209611, IMG submission 187693) | Host-associated microbial communities from peat moss isolated from Minnesota, USA - S1T2_Fc - Sphagnum magellanicum MG (SPAdes) (version 2) | ecosystem: Host-associated > Plants > Peat... | reverse complement strand
AAAAAAAAAAAAAAAAAAAAAAAAAAGAGAGAAAAAAAAGCCCTACAATTCATATAGGGCCCATTCAGATTTTCCAGGTCCACAAAGTGCGAACATCCGCCAGAGAAAAAACCATTGGTCCAAACTTAAATGCGCATGAAAGTGCTGACTGCAGCATCCTCGTTTTACGCAAGGTCCAGATTGCAGAGTCCGCGAGTCTTGTCCGGCGGACTACAGTGCGCTCGGCTTCCGCAAGGTCCAGAGTCTGGTCCCGCGTTCGGAATCCGTCAAGAAATCGTCGCGTGACGAAACTCAACTGTAGCGAGTTCACGGACCCTCCCGAGTCCCTACCACAGGAAACTACAACATATATATAGATCCCAGTGCTTCATGTATTTCTCATTCTTTCCACGAGTTCATCAATATCTTCATGTGTTTGATCAGCTCTTTGATAATCAATCTAGTTTCAAGAACTTCATCAACATCTTCGTGTGCAAAACTTTCTTCCTTATAGAATTCTCTTTAAGGCTGGTTCATCAGCAGACCTGAAGAAATCCATAGAGATTGAAGTTGATCACGTACTTGACACTGTTGTTGCAGAATTTGAACTGATACGTTGTAGTAAGACCAGAATCTCCTGCATTAGTCGGAGATTGATTAGGGTTTACTCGTAGCAGTAGCTTGGTGTGATCACAGCTGGGTTTTCAAAGCTCTTGGGATTTTCAAAGCTTGCTATTTTCTTGCTACAGAGGTCATTCAATCTAAGTGCACTTTCTTCTTTCAGCGACTACTGCAGCTCATTGTTTACTATCCATGGCACCTCAGGACACTTCTTACATTGCGACTAGCAACAGCTTCATGACTACTGTGGATTCGGTAAAACGTGATGGTGGAAACTCTCATGAGTTTTGCATTGGCAAGTTGGGTCATGGCCCGGACCCTTTGAACTGGGGGAAGGTTGCAGCCGCTATGCGAGGGAGTCATCTTGACGAGGTGAAGGAGATGGTGAGAACGTTCTACCAGATAGATGAGGTTGCCATTGAGGGTGTGAATCTGACGGTCGCTCAAGTGGCGGCTGTGGCTAGGAGACCGGAAGTGAGAGTGGTGCTCGACTCTGCTAATGCTAAAAGCCGAGTGGACGAGAGCTCCAACTGGGTTCTCACCAAGATCATGAATGGAGGCGACATATACGGTGTCACCACTGGTTTCGGTGCCACTTCCCATCGTCGTACTCAGCAGGGAGTCGAGCTTCAGAGAGAGCTTATCAGGTTTCTGAATGCTGGTGTCGTTGGGAGGCCTGGCAAGGGGAACACCCTGCCCGCTTGCACCACCAGAGCAGCCATGCTGGTACGCACCAACACGCTGATGCAAGGCTACTCTGGCATTCGGTGGGACATTCTTGAGGCCATGCAGAAGCTTCTCAACGCTCATGTCACACCCAAGCTGCCGCTGCGGGGAACCATCACTGCCTCTGGAGATCTTGTGCCCCTCTCCTACATCGCTGGTCTCCTCACTGGCAGACCCAACTCGCGAGCTGTGACGGAGGATGGGAAGGAGGTCTCTGCCATTGAAGCGTTGAGGATCGCTGGTGTCGAGAAGCCCTTTGAGCTTCAGCCCAAGGAAGGCTTGGCCCTTGTCAACGGAACTGCCGTCGGCTCTGCTTTGGCCTCCACAGTGTGCTTCGATGCCAACATTCTTGTCCTTCTCGCGGAGGTTCTGTCGGCTCTCTTTTGCGAAGTGATGCAAGGAAAGCCCGAATTCGCCGACCCACTCACGCACAAGTTGAAGCATCATCCGGGCCAGATGGAGGCGGCAGCTGTCATGGAGTGGGTCCTTGATGGCAGCTCATACATGAAAGCGGCAGCCAAATTGCATGAGACGGACCCCTTGAAGAAGCCCAAGCAGGATCGCTACGCTCTTCGCACGTCTCCACAGTGGCTAGGCCCTCAAGTGGAAGGCATCAGAAATGCAACGCATGCCATCCAGAGGGAGATCAATTCCGTCAACGACAACCCAATCATTGATGCTGCTGGCGACAGAGCTCTACACGGTGGAAACTTCCAAGGGACTCCGATCGGTGTCTCCATGGACAACATGCGCCTAGCCATAGCCGCCATCGGAAAGCTCATGTTCGCACAATTCTCGGAGCTCGTCAACGACTATTATAACAACGGTTTGCCATCGAATCTGAGCGGTGGACCCAACCCAAGTCTGGACTACGGCATGAAGGGGGCAGAGATCGCCATGGCTTCCTATCTGTCAGAGCTCAACTACTTGGCAAATCCAGTGACCACACATGTGCAAAGCGCGGAGCAACATAACCAAGATGTGAACTCGCTGGGTTTGGTGTCCGCAAGAAAGACGGAAGAATCCATCGAGATTCTGAAACTGATGAGCTCCACTTTCCTAGTAGGTTTATGCCAAGCAGTCGACTTGCGACACGTGGAGGAGACGATGCAGAATGCAGTGAAGCAAGTGGTTTCCCAAGTCGTGAAGAAAACGCTATTCGCAAGTACAGTTGACGGTTCGCTTCTACCCTCTCGCTTCTGCGAGAAGGACCTTCTGATGGTGGTGGAACGTCAGCCGGTTTTCAGCTACATTGACGACGCCTCGAGTGAAACCTACCCTCTATTGCAGAAACTGAAACAAGTGATGGTAGATTACGCGCTCAAGAACCCCAAGAACGAGAAACTGGAATCCACATCCGTCTTCCAGAGGATTCCCATGTTCGAAAAAGAATTGAAAGCGAGCCTCGACGTCGTGATACCATCGATTCGTGAAGCTTACGACACCAAAGGCTACTCGTCGGTACCCAACCGGATCCAAGAATGCAGAACCTACCCGTTGTACAAGTTCGTGAGATCGGAGTTGGGCACTGAACTGTTGTCAGGATTGAAAACCGTGTCGCCTGGACAAGAGATAGAGAAAGTATACAACGCTATATGCGAGGGGAAACTGGTGACTCCTTTGCTTGAATGTATTGAAGGATGGACAGGAACACCTGGACCATTTCTTCAATGCTAAATATATTGACAATGTAACATAATTCTTACAATTGTCATATAATCAAATCAATTAATTTATTGCTTCACATCGGTTTAGACAACCATGCTTGCTGCTGATGTGCTTGCACAGATGATCATAATTTTAACCTCAACTACATTCTTGACGTCTTGCTCGTAGCCACACTACTGGACTGGAAACAGGGAGGGTTCAAGACCCAATCTACCAGCTTTGTGATAGTATCAGGAAGAGTTCCTCTAGAGCTCATGAACAATTTAGGTGATCTTAGATCTGCATGTTCATCTTTGACAATCTTGAGATTTTAAACTTCTTGTGTACAGATGATTTTTTAAGATCAAGCTTTTAAGTTGAGCTGCAACATATCATGTACAAGGACCAGTCATTTTTTGTGACTCCATGTATGTCCACTCAAAAAATCTTGAATTTCCTCTAAGCAACTTACATGAAATCGTTTGTTTGACAATTAAACATACAATCCTAGGGATTTCTTTGTTTCACAATATTGGGATTTTAAGACATTGAAATATTTGGTCCCACTATCTAGTTACTTGACCAGTAAACTTGAAATCTTGGTATCTCGCTGAAACCTGTTTTGTGGTTCATTTGAGAATCCAATCCATGAATCTAAGTAACCATAGAATGTGCTTGTTATATTTCTATTGGGCTGCCATGTAACAATATAATCGTTGGAGCTCCTGAATTAGACCTAAAAAATTTTAAATTGTGTCACAATACCTAAAATCACTTAATTTGCCAATTTTGAATCAAGAGTAACAATAGCACCATCATTGCCCAGATTTCCTCAAAGTTTCATCCTTCATACCCATACTTTTCTGTGTGACCAATTGGTGCCATATTGGTCATAATAGGTGACAAAACAGAGTGGCCAAGTAGATGATGATCCATTTGGTTACATAATGATGTAAAAACTGAACAAATTGAGACAAATGGAAAGTATGAAGAAAACAAAGTGAATGGCTTGGGGACTTGTTGGTGTTCAAAGTGCGGCATGTTGGCAATAAAGGCCACAAATTTTACAATCATACTGCCAATATGTATCATCTAAGCAATCAAATCCAAAATCAAATAGTTGGAATTTAATTAGACCAAGAACTTTGAAACCGCATGAAGCTTGCCAATCCACCCACCTTCTATTATTTTAATGCAAAATGTTCATGATATATTGTATTCCCAATCTACGGTACTAGAATGGTGGGTGTGTCCAATGATTCGACATCATTGGCACCTTGAGAAGACACTTTTGTGGTTGAACTTTAAGGGCTAATTGCAAATAATGTGCACATGATTGACATTTGTAGGGTCCATATTTTTCATTTCACTTGTCCATCCATTCATGATGTTCTTTCCCAATTCTTTTTTCAGAATTTGAAAAGAAAAAAAATGAAAATTTTGTGGTTTTTTGTGATTTTGTTTTGCCTTTTTTGGAAATAAAATTAATTAAATTAGTCACATCTAGACCTAGGCACGTCCTAGGCCGCTTCTAGCAGCACTTTTGTAAAAGTGTTCCAACCCACCTTGGACAGTCGCCATTTAATGCTAAATTAATGTTGGGGATCCTCGCCAGTGGACCTACTTGAGGAATTTGGAAAAAAAAACACCCTGATCGGTAGCCAGATTTGGCTAATTCCTCTTGTGGTGATGATCGCGATTCACAAGTGCGGTTACATAACAAAATTGAAAAAAAAATTAAAATTAAAACTAAATGCTGAACTTCACTTTTTCTACAAATGGATGAAATTGGCCATGGCCAAATTAATGGATGTTGAAATGTTTTTGGATGTTTTTAAACAAAATTGATTTACACTCAATGTTTGTTTTTTGTGGCAAATTTTCGCACTGCAAATACGAAAAAAAACCTACTGCAAAATGTACAAAGGGATTTCAAAGATCGCCATATTTAGAAATTGAGTTCCCGGAGGTCGCCAAAACAAAACGGGATCCTATTAAAATTCTACTTTGCTAGCCGACCTCTAGCCAAATTTGGCTTCATCCGCTTGTGGATGATCGCCAGTCGGGGCTAAAAAACCCTGTTTACACGCCTCTTCTTGTCCCTATTTTCCTTAAAAAGAAATTCAAGAAAAAGATTCCCCATTCAATTGTTTTCACAAAAGAGGAATGCTCGAGGATTCTCGCAACGGCGGTCATAGCGACACGCTTCTTCGACAAATCTTTTGTTTTTTCCCGCCAAGATTGAGATTTTGCTCAGGATTGGTCTCAGATTTGTCCTCTCCCTCGCACAGGTCGAGTTCTGCGTTCTCGATTGGCTTTGGAATCACTGAAATTACTCCAGAATCGCGGAAACTGGAGCGGATTTCGTGAAGCTGCTGCTGGTGATCGCGAAGAGGAGTCATTGATTGCAGAACTTTTTCTCTCGTTCGCACAGATCGTATTCGCCGTTCTCGACTGGGTTTGGAATCACAGAAATCGGTCCAGGATCGCGGAAACGGGGGGCGGATTTGGTGAAAGCAGCTGCTGCTGCTGGTGATTGTGAAGCTCGCAATCGACAAAAGCGGGGTGAGGAGGAGGCTGGCGAGTGGAGGAGGAGAACTTGGGAGACGCAGGTGTGTGTGTGCGCGCTCTTTTCTTTTTCTTTTTCTTTTTCTCTTTCCGGAGTTTGGAGTGTTTTGCGGTTCATTTCAATCATACTTTGGATTCTGATCTGTTGGAAGATACGGATATCTGCCTTTCTTGGAAATTGTAGACATAATTTTTCGGTCGATCTGATAGCTGCTTGAGATTCTGTGATATGTGTATATCAGCCGTTTTTCGTTCACGGTCTCGTGCTCGCATAGGGAATATAGAGAAGAATCAGGGCATTCCGTTTTCTGGTATTCTCTGCATATTTTCCGTAGCAATTGTCGGGTCCCTACAGGTTTTCAGATTTCTGAGATGTATGATGATAGAAGACTGAGCGGAGAAGAGCCAGCAGAGAGATGTCACATGACACAGAGAAGCAGTTGTTTTCGGCGTTTGCTCTATTTCCAAGATGCAAACAGACTGAGACCATATGCAAGCTTTGTACATCTCTTTGGCAGCTGATTTTGGAAAATAGACCATTGTTCTTCTGGTTGTGTGCACATCAGGATGCAGTGTGGAAGCTCTTACTGCACTGTCCGTATTTGTCCAGGGTTTGTAGGTTTGTTCATGGCATGAAAAAGAGATAAGCTGTTGGGGAAAAAAATGGAGGACAAGCTTGTAGCAGGTGGAAGAAAGTTTTGGTAGGTCTAAACTAGTGAAAGACACGTGGTATGTGGAGGACATGGAGGTGACAGCAGAGGAGGTGCAGAAGGAGGGAAGAAGCCTATTCTTAAGCTTCCATGGCGCGCCCAAAAAACCGAATAAGGGGCTTCCAGTTTCCTGCAATGTCTTCTCTTGCTGTAGTATTTGGATCTGCATTAATAGCACTTGCTGTGCTGTCTGTAATGTCCGGGCCATTTCTTGATAATGAGAGGTCTCAACAATCCTCAATTCAACCAGTCAAACAGGCTTTTCTGGAGTCCATTGTGGTTAGCATCTGAGCCTTTCTTTTGTAAAACCCTCCACACAGTTTGATGATGGGAAAAAACAAAAAAACCTTGCTGCATAGTGAATTTTGCAATGGATATCTCAGTTTATGAGTTTCCATTTGCATGCAACTGGGAGCCCTTTGATTTCATCTATTCTGCTGATTGTGAGACTGTGTGGAATTAGGCGCAGGGTGGTGTGAATGAAACCACAAGAGCTTTGCAAGCTTTAGATGATGTCCCTGTGAGTCCTCTCTTTGGCACTTAAATTTTTGCCTTTTCCCAAAATCTCCTGTTCTTTGTAGGGTTTTGTGAGTATCTTTTAGGTCATCATGTGTTCATTTTTTTTCTTAGTGACTCTACAGGATAGATGTTAAGTCAAACCTTTCTGAATCTTCAAAGTCAAGCTTTCTGTTCATATGTTTGTATTTGGATCCAAGTCAGGAATTTAGGAGGATTGTGGATGCAACCAGGCACCACTGAAAATAAGAAGTTTTTTGTTTGTTGTGATGGGACATTTCCAAAGTTTTCTCATTTAAGTGGGTGCAAGGATACCAGGGGCAATTGGGTGCGAAATTGGAGCATGTTTGGGACTCAGAGAATGCAGAGCTTTACTATGGATGTAGTGAACCAAGTGAAAAGTATTTGTGTAAGCTGCTATTCCTGTTCCTGAGTCAATGTGCAGTACTTTGCAATTTGAAAATTTTGGAGTAGAATCAGGGCAAGTTTATTAGTTGCTTTGTTTCAGTGTGTGGCTGAAAATTTTGATTGAAGACCTCATTTGGTGTGATTTACACAGCGGAATCAAGTGTGGAGTCCAATGGGTATCTCTTTATTGTAGCTAGTGGTGGCTTGAATCAGCAAAGAACAGGGGTAAAAACCATTCTCTTGTGATTTTCTATTTACCTATATAACAGTTTTTATCTGCTCATCCAGTCATGTTCTTGGTAGGCATGGAATGATTAATTGGTTTTTTGGTTGTCAACTGCTTGGCATCTGTTTATTACAAGCCAAAACACTTGACATTCTCCTTCCATAAACTCACAAACACAATTGGTTCTTGCCTGCTCCCAACATAATTGTATTTGTAATTGACTTGCATGTTTGTTGCAGATAACTGATTCTATTGCTGTGGCAAGATTATTGAATGCCACACTTGTGGTGCCAGAATTGGATCATCGGTCTTATTGGAAAGATCCTAGGTTTGTTTCTACCTCTCTTTGTCTGACCTAAATCTGTGACTTCTGTCTAGGTTGCTCAGCATCAACTTTAGTCTCAGATAGTCAAATATTGGGTTACACACTTGCTCATAGCAGCTCTTGGGAATGTCCTTTCAGTTTGCATATATCTTGCCTCTTGCAAGTCAGCACTTGTGCTTGGACATGTACTTGCATCATCTCATTTTTCCTTAGCTAGAAAGGCACAGAGTGGTCCAGGTTACAATTGTAATACTTGAGGATTGAGGTTCATGACAGCAACTTTAGTGACATATTCGACATCGACTGGTTCATCTCTTCTGTGGCACCTGATGTGAAAGTAATCAAAGAGCTCCCTCCAGGCTCAAAGAAGTTTATATCAAAGCAGATGTCTAGTTTGCGGGTCCCACGGAAGGTTACACCACACTACTATCTCACCCGAATTCTGCCTATTTTGAAGCGAACGCAAGTATGCTTCCTTCCCGTCCTTTGTAGACTTCTGTTTGTGGTTGACTTGGTACACATGTTGATATTTGTGCCCGAATGTTTTTCTGCTTCCTGTAGATTTGTCTCTCTGGTATAGCTTCATGTTGAATCACTACATTTCATAATTTATATGTTTTGCAAAGTAAGACTCAGGAGATGAAGGTGTACTCTCTCCCCTGGGAACTCTGCCTATCTTTTCCTCTTTGAGGTAGGCTGCAGGCAAAGTCATGTTTTGCTCCATTTCCACTTTTTGAAATTTCTGTGTTATACATGCTACAGTCTGTCCGGCTCACCAAATTTGATTACCGGTTGGCAAATAAATTGGATCCTGACATGCAAAAGCTGAGGTGTCGAACTAACTATAAGGTACTGAAGCTTTGTTTTAGAGCCTTTCCATTGCCTGCTGGTATGAAGCTTTTTCACTCCTGAAGCACCTCTATTAGTTTGTCCCAATGTGTAGGTACTTATTTCTGGATGTATACGTCAATAGTGTGATGCCTTACTAAGCTTTTGTCCATTCTGGTCAGGCACTGCGATTTACACAACCCATACAGGAAATGGGCCAGGAGTTAGTGAACAGAATGAGGACCAAAACTGGACGGTATATTGCATTGCACCTCAGGTTTGACTCATGCACAAGGCTCTTTTTGAGTTTTCTTCAGTGACCAATTGAGTAAGAACATTGATTGTTTGACAAGCTTGGGAGGAATTTAAAACATGATGATACTTGAATTGAAATTCTGCCCTAAAGGCTGTCTGTTTACAAATCTATCTGTATTAGGAACTCAACTCCCTCAGATGTCATAGGAAAGAGTCTGCAAAATTACCGAAACATGTGAAATGGTCATGTCATAATGTCTGCTATTTGTTGTTTTTGGTCTGGAACTTTGCAGATCCAGGCAAGCTGTATCTGATATGCAAATCCAGAACACTAATGACAAATAGTGATGTCATGAGAAAACTGAACTGCTAAGTCTAAAAGTATAGGATTGTTCATGAATTCATCATCTAAATATGAAAAAGGGATCCCATTTTCCCATCCAGGGATAGAATTAATTTCAAATGCTAACTTATATGGCAAGAGTAGTTGAAGCTGCCCATCATGTCAATCATTCCAAGAATTTTTTTTATGTGTACCCCTGTTGCCACTACAGACTTATTGAGGATGTGCAAACACTCATTTCATCTGACTTGGAATGTTTGGCCATACAGATATGAGTCAGATATGCTGGCATTTTCAAACTGCTACTATGGTGGTGGTGACAAGGAGAGACGAGAGTTGGGGGCCATTCGCAAGCGATGGAAAACTCTTCATGTATGGAGATTATTCTAATCTGAACTTTGTTTTACCTGCAGAAGTGTCTGTGGATCTTCTCACCTGTTGGTTGTATTGACTAATGTACAATTATTTCCATTAGTTAGTAATCAAGAGAATGGACAAAAATTATAGTTGTATGATACTCAAAAACTCAGTTATCTGTTGATAACAGCTGACAGTGAGGTCCTACTTTGATGACTTTCAACAAAATGCCCGTCAAGAAAGTTGTGTAGGTGCATGCATTCTTTGCAGAATACGAGCATGTTATTTTTCCAATGTTACAGTTGCACCACATCTTTTATCTGTGTTGTCAATATTTTGCAGTATAGGAATCCAGATAGGGAGCGCCGGAATGGGAAGTGTCCATTGACACCAGAGGAAGTGGGTCTCATGCTACGTGCACTGGGCTATGGCAAGGATACATATTTATATGTTGCCTCTGGGGAGATCTATAATGGAGAAGCTTCCCTTGCACCTTTGAAAGCACTGTTTCCAAAAATTTTCACAAAAGACACTCTTGCAACAAATGAGGAGTTAAAGCCATTTGCAAAGTTTTCATCCCGAATGGCTGCAATTGATTATGTGGTGTGCTCACAAAGTGATGTCTTTGTAGCCAATAATAACGGCAATATGGCCCGTATATTGGCAGGTGAAAGGTATGCTGTGTTTTTCTCCCCTTAATCATTCTCAAACACTGTGATCTAGGGTGACAGAATGCACTAATAACCTCTGTGAACTACAGGAATAACCCAGACTAAGAGCTGTCATCCTCCATCATGTGTGCATACTACAGTTCTTATCTGAAATTAAGACCTAAAATATGCTTCATGAATGCAGCAAATAACATTGAGATATGGGATGTGGTGGTTAGCTATTCTATGCTCACTTATGTGTGGTTACTTTTGCAGGCGCTTCAACGGTCATAAGCGAACAATCAGGCCTAATGCCAAGAAGCTGGGGACTTTGTTTCCTGCTCGTCACACTATGTCCTGGGAGGACTTTGCAGACAAAGTTCGTGAATTTCAGAAGGGGTTCATGGGAAACCCTATGGAGGTGGGCTACCTATTCTCACATGCCCTCTTATGAATTGTAAGGGATTGTAAGTTCTTTGTTTACTAACAGGCTTTTCTGCTCACTCCTTATCTATAATTTGTGGTAAGGCCAGGAGGATAGTAAGAAAACTTGAAGGACCAAGGAGAGGAACATGTGCTGGAAAACTAGATTTTGAATTTATAATCTCTGATGTTTCTTCAGGGTGCAGAGACCCCAACCACCATCCTTTTTGTAGGCCTCTCCATGCCATAGGCTTAAATTCTTGCTTGTACAGGGACAAGCTAAAACAAAATGAAGCTTACCTCACAAGCTCATTGCAGTGTGGATGAGGATACTATGCTGTATTGGTCTTGGTCTTGATGGAACTGACAAATCAGTTACCCTTCAATGTGCTTTCTGCAATTTCATTGATATAATATGATATGATGTATGGGAGATTTTGGAACTTTTCCCTCAAATGTCAAATGCACTTTTTTTTGTTATACATGGGACTCTAAATTTCGTCTTCCAGTGATTTTCTCTGGAACCAGATGGTGTGAAGGCCTTACAAGTCCTCCAACAATAAATCTGTTTTGGAGTTTTGGTTTGGTTTACGATGAGGATTTTAGTTATATTAAACATTGGTGGACAATACTTGGTGGGGCCTTTTTTGTATGCAGATGCGGGCTGGGCGGGGAGAGTTCCATGAAAATCCAGCAGCCTGTATTTGTGAGAAACCTGATGCACGAGAGAAGATCAAGAGGATGAATGAGCAGCATGAAAAGAGGCCTTCAAAATATATGGAGATTGGTAAACTGGAGGAAGAGGACGACCTCAAACTACATGATCCAATCATTCCTGTTGAGGACAGACTAAATGAGGAAGCAGAAGATGATGCTGAAGATGAGGAGCTTCCATTGGTGACAGATGGTGAGCAGCTGAGTCCTAATGAGGTTGACACCAATGAGGAGCTTCTTCTGGAGTCAGAGGACCCAGATGTCAACACAGATGGAAATGATCCTATGACTGCTGAAGATGCAGATGGTGCCACTGGTGTCAGTGATGATGGTGCCAATGATGGTGCTGATGACTCTGATTGATTCTTACTAAGGTGTGATGCCTGTTCACCAGCACTGCTTATACTTTTTTTAAAGCCAGTTAGGACTGTACAACTATTCATGCCATGATGGGCCTGCATCAAGTGAATATTTGATAGTTTTGTGATGGAGCCACACTAAGAAACATGAAGAAGGGTCATTTTGACTTGATCCAGAAATGCAGCCAATAGTTATTGGAAAATGGCAACAATTTCATCCCCACTCCCTGTGATTCAAAGCTGTGCACCTGGTTATTCAGGGCTAATGGATTCCAGTTTGAGAAAGATAGCACAACCATAGGCTGCAGTGCTATCAAGGTGCAGGGAGGCCCAGGAGCTTTGGCCCTGCCAATTTTTTGTCAAGAAATTTAAACCCAGTGTCAGCTTTGTGCAGGAATAGTTATCCTTGTGAACATTGCTAGACAACAGTGTCATTTGTTTGTAAGAAAAAGAGAGCATTGTATTGGAAATTGGAATGATGTGTGAATAATACTGTGAATTAGAACAATCTCATGTGTTCTGTCTTGAAGCTTGAAGTTCATGTTCAGACATGGCCAGGCTATGCTGATGCCAAGCTGATGATCCACCTAGATTATGCTATATTCAATAATGAAGCCCTTCTACAGAAGCTACAACCTGTAATTGGAATTGTGCAACAAGTATCACCAATCCAATTACCCAGACAAGTGACTTGACCAAGTTCAGCAGAAGCAGCACAACTGTATGAAAGTTGCACCACCAACAATGGTGGCACAAGGGGTCTGTGCTCCAGTGGCAACCAGAGGGATGCAGCCACCAGGACCTGCTAGGCCCAGAAAGACAATGAGAATGTTGTTGGGAGGTCAGTCATACCTATGGACCACTCCATGTTAGACCACAGGCTATATTCCCATTGACATATCCAAAGCTTGCAGCACAACCATATCTGAAATACATGATGGGAAAAGACCTCAAGATGTTCCTTTGTGAACTATTAGGGGCTCTGAAGCAGAGACTACATCAAAAGTAGAATACTTCCAGGTTATTTTTGAGGTTACAAGTGAGAGATTTATTACTCTCATGTTGATGAGGGTGATGTTGGGCTGCACGTAAGGTGCGGCCAGGGTTTGCTTGCTCTAGCCAATGAAGGCCATGCCATGATGGAGATTCTAATACAAGGATCCTGAACTGTTTGCAAGTGTTTAGATAGATGTCTTACTGACTCATAAGTGCTAGAAACGCAATTTCAGTTCAATGTCCAGAAGGTGCAAGCACAGCAGAAGTGAAGCTATGATCAGAGGATCACGGATCCACAAACTTGAAGGCTGGGGACTTATTTCTTTTTTCACAGTTAAACAAGGAAAAGCATGAACACTTGTAGAGGAGGAGTTCCAAGGAACCATTCTTGATGGTGAAAAAGGCAAAGGTGCACAAGTTTTTAAGTGGTATCACAACAGGAGGGACTGACTGGTAGAGTTCTTGTGAAATTCTGTTTTTCCAGTACAACACCAGGTATCAAGTAACCAGGTCTTGAGACCTGCCTATTATCAATTTGCCTATCAACGCAAATTAGTTTGTTGTCAATTTCAATGGCTATTATTTTTGACAATACTTGCATCTTATGCATAAGAGTTGGTACCCTCCTAAGAACCATGTGGTGTGAGGTCATGGTAGGTTGGGCTTAAGGGTTTCTGTATTTTCTTCTGTACATAGCTCTTCCCTTTGTTGGATTCTTGATAAATTAAAGTGCACAAAAATTATCTAGTGGTTTTGCTGGGTTTTTTTTTTTTTCATATTTGCAATGGAGCTGAACTGGCAATCATCCATAAGACAGTTTAGCTAAATTTGGCTATAAACAGGAAAAAAGTTTAAAGATTCCTTCACCTTTTTGGCTACAAGTAGAACCCAATAGAGAAATCTGAAGATTTTTTTTTTAAACTGCAGAAATGTGCTGACCTGAACTAAAAAAACACATTTTTAGCCATTTGAAATTTCTTTTATCCTATTTGCTAAATTTAGCCAGAAAAAAGAGGGCTGGGTTTTGGTGATATGCTTTTGTTGCCACAATATCTAAGTTGTTGGCAGAGACAGAGAACAAAAGTTTATGGAAGGCAATGTTGGAAATTCAAAAATCAAAGCTTACCAAATTGCACAAATTCATGGCTTATTCGTCTTTATTGAAACTTCTGCTCACCCTCAGCTAATCCATTCCTAATTCACATAAGACCACTTACAAATGCATATACTCTGATCAACCAAACACACATGCTTTATTTGCATAGATTTATAATGACTGACATGACACACAACGCTTTAGTTGTAATCTGACCAATTTGGAATTAGAATTTGTGTCTACAATACATGGTCCCTTGGCTACAGTCTCTCCATGCAGCTCCAAACACTTGCACACAAGCACAAAACATACATTCTCAACAGATACCACAATTCATTCACTCAAACCTCTCATTCTGATTGGTTTCTGAGTTCTCCTCTACAACTTATCATGCCAAAAATTTCATTTCAGCAACACTGTTCCTTTCGTTGGGTTCTCTCACAACACTAATTACACTTTCACATCAAACACTACCACAAAACACTGAACTGGACTTCAATACTAATCACATTCTAACATAAAGCAAATACTACATAGAACATTAACATAAGATATTGTTGGTCTCACAATACTAATCACGTTCTGGCATTTAAGATTGACTACACAGTACCTAATGTCAAATTGCCAATTTGATGTAATACATGTCCCAATAAACACCACATGTTGTACATTGTAATGCATGAAACCACAAAGTTAACCTAGCATGTGTCATGAGCTATAGCTTTTTGTGTGAGAAAAATCACAGAATTTCTCTTTTAATGCACTAACACTGTTTCCCATGACTTTCAAGATTACAACATCACAAAGCCTCTCTTGAACCTCTAAACACCAAATCACAATTCCCCCTTTTCCAAGTCTAACTTTTTCCAAGTACATACTATAGACCTTGATGATTATTATATCATCGTCTTCCTTGGCAGCACGGTGTTATAATTTGGTAAACACATATGCTTGAAGCTCAAATTTGGAAAATCTTTTTATCACCATTAATTTGCACCACTCACAAAAATGCAAAACCATCTTGTTGTAATATTCCCATTTACTATAACATAAGCTTTTCTTGAACCTCCTACTTTGATTAGCTCCTCAACTTAAGCCTCCTTAATTTTTATATAATTTTTCAATTGCCTAGCACTCTTTTGATAAGGTCCACCAACCACTCCAAGAATCTTAACAACTTGAACATTGCCCACATTGAAATTAGCTAGATTTGTAGAACAAACTTGAATATGAACTTCACAATGAGCATGCAACTCGAATTCACAAAACTCATTATGGCTCGAACTTGGGGGAAGCCACCACCTTCCTCTTAATAATATACTTTGTGCCTTTCCATGAAGCCCACATCCAAATGGTTTTTTTTATTTCGGGACTCCTGAGCGGGTGACGCGCTCCCAAGTCACGGGGGTGGAACCCACTTGAGGGTTTCACAAAATCAAGTTGCGGAAAGTTGAACTTGGTAGCACGCTCCAGGCTTCCAACTCTAGAAAGGGGTAGAGGGTCGAGTTGGGAGCCTCGAGATTAAACTAGGAAGAAGGTTTAGTAGATCAAGCATGAATCTGCACCAAAACAAACCACCCACGTGGTTAGTTCACATTCCGGGACCCCTTTGGGTGTTGGGACTTGCCACGGGCACTTGGACACACAAGACTCACCACGACCCGGACTCGGGGGAAGCCACCACCTTCCCCCATATAGTATTCTCTGCGGCTGGTCGCGAAGGCTACATCCGAATGGCACAAATTCCCGGGACTCCCGAAATGGAGTCCCGAAATTGTCCCGGCGGGACTCCCGGAACTTTGAACCACCATAACTCCCGACTGCAGAGTTGGATCGCGACGAGGTCTAAACCAAAGTTGTAGCCCTCGTCGAGATCTTTTCAACGCCATGTCGCACGCTCAAATCGGACGTCGAGAAGAGGTCGATTCCTGACTTTTAGTGGTCGGGAGCCAAACTGCTGGCCCTTCTTTTGCCCATAACTTGGGCTGCAGATGTCTGAATTGCCAATGCGAGGCCATTTTCGATATCTACGTTTCAAGACCTTTCCAATGACACCAAGAACACCCCAATGCGAGGTGTTGTGGGCCTTGCTGTCGAGCTCTAAATATTCGGGAGTCCCGGAAGACTCCCAACCTCCAACTTTTCCAAGTGTTGGGCTTCACCCCCACACTTGGCCAAAGTGGGGTTGCGACATTAAAGGTTAGAGATCAAATTGTCAAAACGATTCCCAATCACTAAAACATTAAAAAAAAGGTCAAATCAACTCTTGGATATGTTGTTGAACATTTCTAAAGCTACAACTTTGCTCTTGCAAACTTTCCAATTAAAATTGACATAAGGAAGTTATGAGCCCCTAAAATGACAAGATTCATAATTGACAACTTTAGGATTTGAGTCATTCATGATCAAGTTAAAAACCCAAATGACATGAAACCTTGACAATTTGAAATTATTTTTCCCATGGTTCAAATAATAACACATGTAAATTAATATTCAATAATAAAAAATTCTAAATTCCACCATTACCATTATTGAATGTTGATTTTCACCCATTTTGATTATGTTCCAACTTCCTAGGTTTGTATTTTTTTTCCAGTGTTTCACCCTTTATATGATTTTATTTGTAATTTTGATTTTCAATAAATACCAAAAGTTGCCATCATGTTACCATTCGTTGGCGTTATGAACATTATGAAAATTAATCAATATCATTTCCATTAAGGAATGTGTGGATATAAACAGTGGTTTAATGGTTTAAAATACACCAAGACATGTTTTCAAATGAAACAAAATGTTGAATTTTAGAACATTTAAGACAATTTGCAATCATGATGTGAAGGTCAAGAATTATAATTATGATTTAATATTCATGTTTCAAAACATAAATAATGATTATTTAATATGCCATTAAGTCTAAAAGTGTAGTTGTTGAATGAAAAAGTGAAAGCCATTTGAGTGGGAATCATGCATTTTAAAATAACAACATGCGCAAAAAATCTCAAGGTTTTCGAGACCTTGGTGTGATACATGGTGATAGTGGGTTGAAAAACATATGATTTGTGGTTAAGATATAATTGATCTAACTAAAATATTAAATCTTTGAAAAATATAGAATTTGAAATCAAGAGGCAAATTTTGAACATGTTTCAACTACATAAAAAATCATGGGAATATATTAAAGTTATCTGTAAAATCACCAAAATTCAAGGTTTCACCTTGTGTTTAGCAAAAACTCAGGGTACAATAAAAACACTAGGTGAACTAGAACGAAGGAAAAAAATACAAGGTGAAATTCAAAAATGCACCAATTTTAGTGCTTCCTTGAATTTCACCTTATCTTTTCTAGTTTCCCTCTTATGCACATTGACAATAACAACTAACCTAAATAGGCACATAAATAGATAGGTATCCAAAGTGCCCTAGGTGATGATCCCCAAGCTAGTCATAAAAAAATCCTCCCCCAACCCCTCCAAACATCATTTAGCCCTTCCCATCAATGTTTGTATTTTGTGATGTAGTCACATTCTTTGCCATCTATAGGAGGATTTCACCAAGTTTGGCTACATGGCAAAGAAAAGTTATTTTTGTTATAGAATTTTGTTGAAGGAAAAGATAGTTGAAATGTGAGGAACTCCCCCTTTTTCCTCTATTTTTTTGTTGAGTTATTGAAAATTTTCATAAAAAAACCCTTTGAGAGGGTCAAGGGGTTAATCTTAGGGTTGCCATTGGGTGAAATTTTGTAGTAAAATACGTTGCTTCCAATTGACCCCCCCCTAAATAGACCTAATGTTTTTTTTGAAAAAAATTTGTGCCCCCTTCCCCCCCACTTAGTTTTATGAGTTCATGAAATAACCCTGCCATCCCCACCTCCCCTAATGTTCAATTAATTGACTATCCAACTTTTGGACAATCAACCTAATCAAATCCTGACTCACCATGTGTTTCCCCAAAATCTTTAACTCATGGTGATTTTATGGATGTGTTGAATTGAGGGTGAAAAACGAAATACAATGACAAACACCATGAATGACTTTACAAGATTTAGGGTGACTTTATGGATATCTTTATTATAATTTTAAAATTTTATTTTTTTGTGATTAACTTGTATCACTAAGAGAAAAAGGCCATTTTTTAACCAACCAATTTTCGACTACATGTTGAGTTGAACTTGCCTTTGACTACATAATTATATTTATTTCAACAAATTCCACATGGCCCACTTCATAACTCAACTTAGTCAACTTTTCAACTAGGTTGGTAAGTTTACAACATTGACTATCATTGCCAATTACCATTGATTTTTATATTTAATTAATAAATTCACAGTTGAGTTATAATGGAGAGATCCATTTTCAAAATTTGTTAGGTTCTATCATATTGACCATTTTAGTGTCTTGGTTAGCCTTGTTTATGAATGGATGACTGTTGGAAAATTTGATGGATGAAATAATGTCTGTGTTTCCCACCACAATTCAATTTTGATTTGACTTTAAGTTCAACTTAATTACAACTTTTAACAACTTTGTTGTGACTAGTTTCCAACATTGGTAATTTCAGAACCCCTTAATTTTGAAGTCAATAACTTTCATTACATTGCACCTTGCAAATAGAAATGTTAAGTTTGTTGGAATTTTTTTTGTTTCATGGTGTCCAGATGTGATCAAACATTAGAAGTGGGAGAACACAAACATCTTCGTCTAAAATCATTGGGCATGGTATTGGAGTGGTTAAAAAGTGTGGAACATTAAGTTGACATGTCCTTGCTTATTGAAACAAACTTCTACATCCTAAATTTCTTCCTTGGGATTATCTTTCAAGGCTAAGTTGTTTTGATTCATTGAATAATAATGATTCATCCCTAGATAAGAGTATTACACCAACATTATTTGGAATGGTTGGTGCATTTGACATTGTCCCTCGTGCATCCAACACACTTCCATACTCATTTGTGCTAATGTACTTCCCATAGGAGTTTAGGAACATGCACTTGTTCCATGGCTCCTTATGAAATATAACCTTCCACCATGGGTTGAAAGAATCATTGGAATAGAAAACTTGTTGGACTTGTGATGGAAAGACAAATGGTTCATTGTCATTCACCAACATATGTCGAAAGTTGGCCATTAAAAATCCAGCCTCATTTTGTTTATAAATTGGATTAACCCAATTATATAATTATGGTTAATAACTAATAAATATTAATTAGTTAACTATTAAAATAATTAACTATTCATGAGTTAATATTAATGATTAATTAAAATTAATTTAATATCTAAAAATTAATTTAATAATTTTTAAATTTAATAATTTATAGTTAATATTCAAAAATTACCAACTAGTTAATAATTTTTTTTAGATAATAAATTAAAAACCTAATTATTTTTATTTAATTAGTTGATCATTGGAATTTTAAATTTTTTATTTTAAAAAATAAAAAATATTTTTATTTAAATGTTTTAATATATAGATAATTACATTATTTTACAAGTAATTGCCAAATAACTAAATAAATTAAAAATTATACTAATTAATTTTATTTTTGAATTAATTAATTAATTATTAATTAATTATTTCGTGAAATATTAGGTATTTGCACACATGGCATGTGCTAAAGGTTTAGCTTAAGTGTTTCATGGCTTAGCTTTGAATGCACCTTAAGTGTCACATTAAACATTTAATTAACCTTAAATGGTTAACCTTAGTTTAGCCTAGCTTAGAACTAATTACAATTTAACATTTGAAAATAATAATGTTATTAGATTAATGTATGTATTTGTCTCAATATTTATGGTTAATGAAATCTAAATAAGTAATATTATTAAAGTTTTATTATTTTTACTAATTTATTACAATAAATTACATATTTTTATGAAAAGTATTCCTTATTAGTTAATGTTATTTATAATAATTGGTAGGCGACTAAATTAGTTAATTATTATAGGTAGTTTTTGTTTTAGTCTAATTAGTAATTGGATATTAAATACTTGGAACCACCAAACATTGAACATAATCCTAAGAACCATTGCAAATTTTAATATTTTTTTATTTTAAAATTAAATCAATAATGATCTTTATGTCATTAGAAGTGCAAATTGAAGGAATACAAATTTTCTCTACACACCAAAAGCAAAGGAGCAAGGAAAAAAACATGAAGAAGAGGAAAAGGACATTTGTGATATTTTGTCTTAATTTTTTTGAAGAAAAACTTTAACCAAATTTATTTTTAAACCCCATATCTTTTTCATTTTAAATCCATTTTAAGTGATTTAAAAACCTATGATTAGGGATATACAAGACCTTTTTGTCCTTTAAATGTAACAAAACATCAACAAAATTATCTGAACATTCAAAACTATGATATTTTGTTTCAAATGTTTTGAAAGAAAAATTGTAAGTAAACTTATGGTGCATTATAGTTACACTTTATTTGATATTAGACACTTAATTAATTTCAGATGGTTAGCCATAATTTAGCAAAGCCTAAGCACCATGTAATAAAAATTTCAGTTATAATTTAATTGATATTTTGTTTCAAATGTTTTAAAGAAAAAACTTAAAACCCTATTTAGTTTCAAACCCCATATCTTTCTCATTTTTAGTCTCTTTTGAGTGATCTAAAACCTACAGGTGTATCAATTAGATATTTACAAGACCTATTTCAAGTCCAAATGCAACAAAAAAATGACAAAAGAATTTAATCTCAAAATTCAAATTACAAATTAATTTCAATCAGGGTAAATAGGCCTACCACCATACACTTAAGATTTCAAAAAAAGTTGACTTTGTACACATTGTTCTTTTATTTGTTGTTAAAATAAATTTTTTAGCCTTCCATTAAACACTTCCAATCTTACAAAAAACATTTAATTGGTCAAAAAATGAAAAGGACATGGGTTGTTTTGTGTCATGCTTGGTGATAAATTTGTTGAAATAATTTCGAATTTTGAAATTAAATTATTTTTTCATTGTTTAGTTGCATTTGGATTTCAAAGAAGTCTTGTAGATCATTAGTTGACACACCCATAGCTTTTTTAAATCTCCCAAAACAAATTTAAAATGAAGAAGATATGGGGTTTCAAACTAAAGAAGTCCAAAGTTTTTTTTTTCAAAACAGTTGAAACAAAATATCACAATTTCAAATGTTGAGATTAAACTATTCTCTTATTGCTTTGTTGCATTTAGAGTTCAAAGAAGTCTTGTAAATCATTAGTTGGTGCACTTATAGCTTTTTAGATCACTCAAAATGGACTTAAAATGAAAAAGATATGAGGTTTCAAATTAAAGAAGGTTTAAAAAATTTCTTCAAACCATTTGAGACAAAATATCAACTAGAGTGCAACAATAATTTTTATGCCATATTGTTTGTCATAGTTTCCAAGTTTGTAAACTACATAATGAAATTGGTGCACCAAGTGTTTTCATAAGGTGAAGTTGGCACCTCAAACAAATTAATGAGAAAGGTTTGACTTTAAAAGCCACATGGTGAAAACAAAGATTAGATAAATATACATATATACCTTAAGTCTAAGTAGCACTATGGTTTACTTATTTACCTAGGCCTACTTACCTACCTACTTACTTAAGTTTAGGTTAGGGAGGTCTATATAAATAGGTAGGCCTAGTAGATAAATACCTATCTATTTATTTGTAGGTGAACCTACATATTTAAACCTAAGCCTACACATAGTTTCAAGTAGGGACACATGTCAACAAACTATTGCTTAGATTTTTTTGCCCAATCAATTTGATGACCTAATTAGAATGTAGTTGAAATTTCAATTCATTTTTTGATGACATCATAGTTTATTAGTGGATGAAGTTCATCCAATGGGAGGTTACCCCATATGACAATTCCTAAAGTTGGAAAATAATTGAAAGTTCAACTTTGAAAATTGGATGAAAGTGGGTGAGTTTCATCCAAAAGTTGAAAATGTTTCATCAATTAAAATGGTCCATCGCTTTTAATTAAAATCTTGTCACCTCAATGTTAATTGAAAAATTAACATGTGTAGGTATGTTTCGATTATGTTGTGAGTTCAACTCAACATTCTTAACTATTTTGGTAAGTAGTTGAAAATGTCATTTTGAGTTGAAAATAACATTTTCAACTTCAAAATGTAATTGAAATGCAATTAAAACCATAGTTGAAACCCTCAATTTTTCTTTTAGTGTATGGTTTTTAAAGTTTTGCCTATTTGAATTTGCATTCAATTTACTAGCATTGGGGTATTGCCCACAAATTAAATTGTTTTTTTTCTCTTCTTCCATGTTTTTACCACCTTTACTAATTTCTTTCTTTTTCTTATAAAGCTTCTAGAATAATAAGTCATCCATTTTCTTATGAATTTAATTCAATTAATGGGCTATATGTTTTGAATGAACAAAAGTCCACAAAACTTCAATTTATAGTGTTAAAAATTTGAATTTCTTTAGTACCATGGGTTCAATGGTAATAAAATTCATGCATCAAAAGCAATAAATTCAACACTAATAGTAGCCCACTTACATATTCCAAATAATATATACACCTTTAAAAAAAAATTTGAAATTTGAAGAAAAAACTATGTTAGCGATTTATGAAAATATGGTTCAATCTTGACCATTCCAAGGTCCCTATTTAAAATTTGATTATGAATTTTGGGGGAAAATTTTCACATAAAAGTTTATTATTTGATGTTGCACCATATATTAAATCCTTATAGATAATTTGGAATGGAATTCAATATGATTTATTTTTTCTACCATTCTAGTCTATCAACTAATCCATATTTTTATATTTGAAAAGTCCATTATGAAAAGTAGATGTACTTTATTGAAAAATAATTAGATAGGTATTTTCATAATTAAGTTGTTAATGTATAATCAATTTCAAAATTTCAATTTGATAAGATTTATTATTTGCTATAAGTGTTCAAAGAAAGGGCATTTTGTAGAAATGGGCACTATGATTCAAAAAGTGAGTCAACTTAGTGTGCATTCACCCAATGACATACATTGAGAGTAATCCCTAGAACATGGGATGTAAAACATTAATGATTCAATAGATTCATAACAGTTTCAATATTGTTTAAATACATTTGATTAATGTAATATAAAAGTAGTTTTAGCATATGTTTGGAGAATAATTAATAAAAAAAATTCATGTTAAGAATAAAGTATTTTTGAGTATTCTTAATCTTTATTTTTTTTCACAAAACTTTGTTCTTTGAAATAAATAAATTTGAAAATTACAACACCTATAAAAATAATATAATTAATTTCAAAGATGCCAAGATATTATGGTAATAAATAGAATGTAAAATAAAAATGACATCCATGTATAATAGATTATGTAATAAACAAGACAAATTATTTTCTTCTAGTAGGTCATATTTGCATAAAGGACATAGATCATATAATGAGTTTAATAAAACATACAAACCATTTGATCTCATCAAACTATGTTTGTTTTATGTCAACATTTTCATCTTGGATCCTTTTTTGTAATGTCAATAATATTTTTGTTTCCATAAATTGCATGGATATTTTAGATCCATATAATAAAAATTCATCAGTTTTTATATTGTAAATTCATTAGGATTTGTTTTTGTTATAACCCCACTTTGAGGGAAGTGTGAGGTCACCACTCACACTCCCCAAAATGGGACTTGGGAGTCCTTCGGGACTCCTGAAACTCAAAGCGCGATTGTAGGGACCAAAACACCTTGCACTGAGGTGTTTTTTATACCGTTGGAAAGGTCTTGGAATGTAAATGTCCAAAATGGCCTCACATGAACCATTTGGACATCTGCAGCATAAGTTATGGTCGAAAGAAGGGCCGGGAATCAAATTAGCAATTTGACTCCCGACCACTAAAAGTCGAGAATCAACCTGATCTCGGTGCGTGCAGGTGAAGTACGATGCACCGTCGGAAAGCTCTTGAGGAGAACTACAACTTTGTTTCAGACCTCGTCCCGATCCGAGCTCAGGGCAAGAAGTTATGAACACCCAAAGTCCCGGAAGTCCAAATTGGGATAGTTTCGAAACTTCACTTTGGGAGTCCTGGGAAAAAGTGTCATTTGAATGCAAGTGCGACGGAGAGACGCAAAGAATACTATATCGGGGAAAGTGGTGGCTTCCTCCGAGTCTGGGCCGTGGTGAGTCAAGTGAGTTCAAGGTTGCCCATGGCTTGTCCCAACACCAAAAGTGTGCAGAATGAGTTCTAACCAACTTGTTGGTTGGATTTGGATGCAGGACCAAATAACTAAGTAGTTTATCTCTCTTCCTACTCTAATCTTGAAGCTTTCAGCACGCCCCTCTCACCCCCTTTAGTGTTGGAAGCTGGGAGCGTGCCTCGAATCCCTCGCATTTTTCCAATTTGAGTGATTTAGTCCCAACTTGGGGCTAACTAAGGACTTGGGAGCGCATTAGTTTCCATGCAATGACATTTATAATGAGGACAATGTTGGTCATTTACCCATATAATTAATGATGTTTCAAATTGAAATTCTAATGAATGAATTTTTTAAAAAATTAATGAAAATATCACAAACTTAAACCATCGCAAATACATAAAAGGTTCATTTTTATTCAATAGAAGATTCATGCAAAGGTTTTCTATATATTTATGATAGGGAAATTTGGATTTTTAAACATACCATTATTTTAGTAAATTGCTAATAACCATTGATTTTGTCACAAGAATTGCACAAATTTAGTTTTGTTTATTTATTCATATTATGTGCAAAATCAAATGCCATTTTATGGTTTATTTTCATTCCTATTTTGTGTTCAAAACACATTTTTATTGGATCATTACCAAATTCATGAAATGATTTCACATTTATTTCTTCCCCTTTGTGCATATAAATCCTACATAATATTTACATATTTGTAAAATATCACAAAAATTTATACAATTTATGATTTATGAAACAATAAAAGAAGTAAAGAGGAAATTAAGTATGATGCATAGTATTGAAATCATTCCATCATGGTTGTTTCCACATATGAAATGCAATTTACCATTTTTCCATTTTCACCTTTCCCATCTGCGTCTTTTCATTTGTTACCAATTTATTGAACATTGTTAGCATGTCCACATGAAGCTTAATTTGACAGCACATGTTCCAATGTCAATGACATGACATGTTCAGATAGTTTTGATATAAACGAATTTCAATTGAAGAGTAATAATGATATGATGCAATGTGTAACACGCAATAAATCCTCCTTACTTGCACCAAAACTAAAACAATGAAAAAACAAGAAAAAGACAAATATCCTTGTAGAATAAGAAATTTTTTCAAATGTTTTTGAAATGAGAGACACTAATTCATTCCTACATGAAATTGAATCATGAACAACATTCCAATACAACTTGAATTGAATTTGAATAAGTAAACTAAATTTCATTCAAATTCATTCATTGAAATTTGATTAAGATTCAATTGCATTGAATTCAAATTCAATTGGAAAGAAATGGGATGTAAGTTGGTGGAAAGGGTATTGAAAATCTTCATGTGAATATGGTATTGTAGAAAAAGATTAAAAAAAAACACAAATCTAGAAAGACCCCTCTTCATTTGAAAATGGCTTAAACAAAAAATAGTATGGACTATCCATTTTATAACAACTTATGGAATTTAAAGTTATTCTACCTAAGCCAACTCTAATGAATCATTGTTATTGAAATTTGATAATTTGTTCATGAATGATTTGATAAATAATAAACACAAATTCACATATCCACTTTGATATGGAAAAAGTCAAAATAGTGGAAAATCAAAACTAACTTTCCCAAAATAAAGAGGATAAAAGTTGAAACCGAATTTCAAGGATTTTTTATATTGAACCCCATGTCAACGTAACAAATAAAAATAATTTGATACAAACATTGAATTAGCAATGTGAATATAAAACCCATGTATGCATATTGTAATAACTAGTTGGTTGATAATAACATGCTTAATATATTTTTTTGGTGACATTTACATTTAACAATTAATACTATTTTACAATTTGACGTTTTGTTTCTTGAAAATTGGTGTTTAAGCAATGATGATAAAGGTTAACATATTAAGGACAATCATACGTGATGTCCAATGGTTGATTACCAAAAAAATTATCCAATTAAAACAATCTTCTATTAATTAACCCCTTGAATTCAAAATGCAATAAATGACACACTCCACAATTACAAAGTTAATACTAGTTATATAGGATGCATAAGTCATCAATAGTCATAAATGACATCCATTAGCTAATTAACAAAGGTTCAAAATTAACAAAGGTTCAAGTCTTCTCCTTAAGTGACTTTTGAAAATGTAAGAGATCATGGTTCAAAATTCAGCAATTCCATGTGCCATGTTTTAGATTTTTAGCTTGGCAAGTAAGTATTTGTCAAAAATATTGACAATTTCAAAAAAATAGTTAGTGATAACCACATTAGGTCCCACAATAACTTAAGAAACATTTTACATAACAAAAAATAAGATCTTTATTTGTCTGTATGAGGCTTAAATATACTTACATAGCTCCCCCTATTTGTACCTACCAAGTCCTACCTACTTACTATGGTTACATATCTATTTTCCTCTTTTTTTACCAACCTACATTTATGCTTTAAAACCTTTCCCTTACTAATAACTTGCAAGACTAGTTGTATTCCTACATGGTATGAAATAGAATATAGTCATTGTCCCTCAACTCTAAATTCAATTAATTAAAATTTACAAATATAAGCTTTTCAAGAAATCAATACATCATCATATTGGCCTTTATCTGTTCCCATTCTCATCACATACCATAACATTTGGGCCAATGACACTTAAAAGTTCACCCTTGGGCCAATTGAATTTAACTCAGAATTGAGTACTTTTGAAAGTTATGTCTCTTAGAGACTTGAAATTTTTTGGAGAGTTCTACCTCTTTGAGCTTTGAAGATCAATTTTTTGTGGTTATTTATGACCCTAAAGAAGATAGGAGTTTCAAGTTTAGTCTATTACTTGTGTTACCTTCTAGTTCTAGGTTTTGGTAAAAGCTCACCACATTTGCATGAACATAACTACCCATTGTGTGCCTAAGATCTCCCTTCACATTATAGTTGTTGATCAAAATAGATTTGGGACACACATTTGGATTCAACTATATCAATAAGTCATTGGAATTTGAATGCCACAAGTAAAGCATTGCAATTAGGACCACAGATTGGAAACACTGCAATTAAAATTTTGATTATAAGGTTCTCTTTGTATTCATACTTGCAAATATGTGGTGAGAGCTAGTCCTTAAAAGGAATTTTTGTCATAAAATTAATCCCCCTAATGTATATTGAACCAAGATTCAAAATTTTGCATCCAATGGTTACAATTGTCTTCGTTTTCAATGGGTAAGTGCTCATTGATGCTAGACATTAGATACCCACCCAACACAAGAAAACACACAAATCAATAAAGGAAAACATTTATGATTTTATTCATCTAATTACTAATAAGTTTATATACATCAATTTAATTACATTCTTTGTGTATTTATTTACCTCCAATAATTTCAGTCAGAACTCATTTTGTCAATCTTTGGCTCCAAGGAGAGTTGAGAACATAAGTGCGGTTGCACCAACCTTGCTAGTGTACTTTGTGTTACAGCAAAGCATTAACTTCAAGTCAACAAGTACCTATGAGATTGCAGACAAATCTTCACATCTTGACGATCCCACTGCTCACAAAGTAAGCTGCCTTCACCTTCATTGTCAATAGCAATGATAAGCTGCAATGCCGATGCAACAAGTTCATCAGCTCCAAATCATGGTTGTAGATGAGTATATAATAAACCACCCAAAATTTCAAGAAAGTCATACAAATCCTGTGCCCTGAGTTTCTGTCACATCTGGAAGTAACAGGAAGACTCAGTCGTCATTGGTTAGCACTTGAGAACATAGCTAATAAAAATGTCAACAGAACACAAGTCAAATAGACACAATAGAGAACCACATAAGAAAACTTACCATCTAGGGTCTTCAAGGATTGGTAGGAAAATACACAATCGATTGTGAACACCCATTGTCAACTGTCTCCTTCAACTGAACACAACAGCCCTTCCTTCCCAGCCGCAATGCAGGTGCAGATAGAGCAGTAATCACAGACCACAGTCACAGAAACAAGAAAATTGCGGGCACCATAGAACCAGCTGTCTAGCATGGCTACAGCTTACAACCCCTAACACAAGAAAACTGCCAACCCTAGAAAAGACGCACTGACGTATGGCTCTGGTAATCACCCTCACCAGAAGCCCCTACCTAATCCAGTATTTCAATAGTGAGCATCTCCCTTACCATAACAAAATACATACTGCATAGAGAGCTGTTAGGAGGTGGTCGACTGGATCCATCAATGAAGGCCAGACAACAGCTCTAGGTTACATAGACATGGGTCCAGAGTTTTCACACAGTGACTATCATCACAAAAGAGGACAGGAAAAGCAAGCAACAGCAAACCTCCCTCACACAAATTTAAATTAGCAAAAGGTTCCTCACTTATCATCAACCCCACTCTTGCCATGGGTGGATTCAAATGGAAGATTGCGGAAACCCCTACAAGGTCAAAAATCTGCATTTCTGGAAGGTTAACTATCTGCATTTTCTTATGGCATTTCAAATCAACCTCAGGGAGTGCATCCAATGCAGTTTAAGAACATATATATCTATGAAGGTGATTACAGAGAAAACTTAAGAAAAACAATTAAGATGAACCAAATAAATGTTCTATTCATTGTGGCCAAACCAAGACAGTCAACAAGGATGAGTGAAGCCATAGCCCTGTGAGTGCCACTCACAAACTATCAAACAATCATCTTGATCATGAAGGGCAGTGATTATGTGACACTAATCCCCACAAACTTCATCAGCTCCTTACAGTGGGTTTAGATAAATAAATAATAATCTGCTCAAAACTTGGTAAACCCATGACAACATTACTGCAACCTACACAAAGAACAATACTAGAGGCACACACATTCAATTGAATGATATTTGTGTTGTTCACAGGACCCAGTGAATACATAGCACCAAATGAAGGACTACATAAAAAATGTGCCAGTCTCAGCCTGTGCAACTTCAAGAATCCACATGAGAACAGGCACTTTCAGCATTAGCTCTGCACCACAGGTCAACCCTGCAAAATACACCAACATTGAGGTTCAGTAACTTGGTGGGATAAGAAAATTCAACCTCAAGAACTTGGTTTAGTACTCCCGATAAATTTTCAACTAAAACCCTCATAATGTGTGGAGTTGGAAACACAGACAAGCTCAAAAGCCTCAACTGGAGTCTTCTTTGACTTACCTTTTTAGCTATATTGCTTGACAGCCAGTCGAGACCTTCATACAAACCCTCTCCAGAAGTGGCACAGGTGCTCTGAATATACCTGCAGGCAGGAACATGTGAACCAGTCTGATTTAGTGAGAACCCCGAGTGCCATAAGAATAATACTCCATGAAATGGAGGGTTGACATAAAGCAATGTCAGATGAAAAATATGCTAAATACGGGCTGATCAACATTCAAGAAATATCTTCAGAAGTACTAAGAACTTCTGACTTATGAATTAAGTCAACCTGAACAGAATAGATATATGGCTTGATATTAAGACTAAAAAGCTTTCCAATCTGACAACATTCCAATAAACAGAAGGAAAAGAGGAAACTATAAAGAACACAGAAATCAAAACCAAAACTGTTGAGTGTATTGAGCAAGACCAACAGTCACACACATGTTCAGAGACCTGCAACAGCAGCTACCATAACATCCTCACTAACATCATCAGCTCCTTCAGTGGATGGAGGTGAATGTGGTGCATTAAACAATGTACTGAGATTCTGACACATGACTGGCAGTAACAAGAAAACTCGGCCATGATGCTGGCTACAAGCAAATAAGAAACTGGAGTTAATTCATGCAGCTGTTCAACCATTTACACAGCATCCCCCTCCTGTCCTCACTTATTGTGCATTGAAGTAGGATTTTGGGCCACTCTTTCGCTGACGATGAAAGTCACTAAGGCAAAATGTGAAGCATAGAGTACAACAAAACAGGACCCCAAGGGAGAACCAAACTTACCAATGGCGTTGGCGCAATGAGTGGAGGCCAAGCTTGTCAGTGATCTCTGCTGCATTCATTGCATTGGGCAGATCCTGCTTGTTTGCAAACACAAGCAGAACTGCATCGCGCAGCTCATCCTACAGGAGCACACAAACCTAATATGTTAGGTTCTGGACACTGAGACAATTTCCAAACTCAGCTGAATCCTGTAGAGGCTCCACTCCCACATAAAGGAAATCCTCTAAATATGTTTTCCCTGCACCAATTCCTAAATTATGACAGCATTACATACCTCACTTAACATCCGGTGCAGCTCATCTCTTGCTTCAACAATACGGTCTCTGTCGTTGCTATCTACCACAAAAATTAGACCCTGTGTATTCTGGAAGTAATGCCTCCACAATGGCCGAATCTGTCCACAATCATTGGAGATGGATGACCATTGTAAGTGTGAGCACAAGCACCATCTCAAACCAAGCCCTGAGTTAGAGCCACTTGGACTTTGGAATTCTTACCCATATGAAGGTGCATTCCTAAAACTGTACACACCACTCTACATGAGAATGTGTATACAAAGGGAGTCTAAGTAACTTCACACAAACACAGACTGCATGCCACCAGTTCATTGTTGCAGACAGACATGGAAGTGCTGCACTAAGTGGTTTCTCTACCTAGAAAGAGTTGGCCTTCTGAACCTGCTGTCATTACTTGTTGGGACAACAGAGTTATGGTTGTACCTTATCCTGACCTCCCACATCCCAAACAGTGAAGCTGATGTTCTTGTACTCCACAGTCTCCACATTGAAACCTGATATGTGCCCAAAAAAAAAAAAAAAAAAAAAAACAAAAAAAAA
>Ga0209611_10002768_pt1 | contig 30684 bp, 20 predicted proteins | sample S1TSphgellanicum_3_FD_187693 | JGI IMG/M metagenome (GOLD analysis project Ga0209611, IMG submission 187693) | Host-associated microbial communities from peat moss isolated from Minnesota, USA - S1T2_Fc - Sphagnum magellanicum MG (SPAdes) (version 2) | ecosystem: Host-associated > Plants > Peat... | reverse complement strand
TTTTGAGCATATTCTGGCCCTCAGTCTACCCGTAGGGTTCAGCCTACTGGCCACACCTTAAGGGCCTACTGGGGTCCAGAATGCATGCTAAGGGCACCTTCTCTAGTCCTTAAAGTCAGATGGAGCTTAATTAAGCCCTTTTTCAAGCTCATTAATACGGTCGAAACGCCAGCCCCTCTTGCAATTTGAGAAATTCTGCTCTTAAGGGTTTAGGGCCTTGTTTTCCTGACTTTACGAAAAACTCTAATATCTCATCTAAAAACAGTTGGGGTGGTGTCATAAGCGGAGCTACTCACTACCTAAAGCAATTGGAAAACTTGGTACAACATTTGGACTACATGTTAAAGCCATGAATATCCCTTGTTGCAAAGAGCAAGGCTCTTATGCTATATTAATAGCTGTAAAATCCCCCCTGACACTTCAGGTGGAGTTTTAAGAACCTCACCTTTCTACACCTTGTGACTCATGTATGTCTACGTTCATGATATGGTTCGCTTCATGTTTTGTGGAAGGCTTGTGTTAAAAATTTATGTCCATCATTGTGTGCATTTTGATGGGTAAAGAAAGGTAAATTTTTAAAATCTTGCTTGTCAAATGAAAGGCAAAAAATAAATCTTGCATGTTAAATTGAAAGGCATTTTGAATAGATCGCCTCTCATTGTGAAAGAGCAAAAAAGAAAAGAAAAAGAGTGCTTGTCAAATCAAAGGCAAAAATGAAAACATGATTCTCACATGAAAGATATGAAAAAGATATGCTTGTCACATGAAATTGCAATGTAAATTTTTTTTGATAAGGTTGCAACATATGCACAATAAAAAAGGATAACTTTCAAGTCCCAAGTTCAAACCCAAGGTCAAGTCCTAGTAACTTTGCACATGCCGTACAAGGCTTTGACCCTTTCATCAATTTGCAAGGTATACAAATTTGATAAGATTGCAACATATGCACAATAAAAAGGGAGAACTTTCAAGTCCCAAGTTCAAACCCAAGGTCAAGTCCTAGTAACTTTTCGCATGCTGTAAAAGGCTTTGACCCTTTCATCCTTGATTCTTTTGTGGAGGGTCCTTTAAAATGGTGGAGTGAAGATTACAATATGATCCATTACATGCACTACACATGTTTATTTATTTGATTAACTTTATTCATCGAAGGAGATGAAAGCAATAATTGGAGAGTATGTGAAAGTAATTATAAATGATTTAAATGAACCATTTCTTGACTTGTCAATTTTCAATGTTTTAAAGTTGATTTGTTTTTAAATGACCGATCTCTTGACTTGCCAATTTTCAATGCTTCAAAGTCGATTAGTTTCAAACATTATCCTAATGACAATAATGATTGACATTGGATTATAACTCATTGGCTCAACATGTTGATAATGAAGTTCATGATTTTGGAGGCTAATGTTGCTTTGTGTAGGGCTGAATTGCTTGAATTTTCAAAGATTTTGAAATGTGAACGAGAGTATGAAGGCCTTTTCAAGTCATGGAATATATATGGGTATAACGGAGTATATATGGGTATAATGATCATTGGCATACCAATTGATCATTGTTTATAAACTTGTGGCAAAAGGTGTTTGTCATTCAAACAAATACAATCATATGTGAAAAGGATTTTCAAAACAAAATGCTATAAAAAATTGTCTTTATAACTTTTGAAATTGGAGACATTGGACATTTTTTTAAAGCATGGGATTGAAGTTGACAACATGCACTAGACAACAATCTAACAACAAAGATTGCTAAATTCTATCGTTGGATTAGAGATGAGCGTTTTTGTATTTTGAGTATGATTATAAAGTTCCTTACAATTTTAAATCAAGAATATGTATTTACATTGTTACAATTAAATTTATTCAGTTCTGATTTTGCACATGTTGTCGTCAATATTTCTTCATTTATGGAACATGAAAACATTTTTTTCTCAATACAACATGTTAGCATTGGACAAATATAATAACAATGGATTTGAACATGTTTGTAATAGAATAAGATTTTCCTTTTGAGGCTTTATACATTGAGTGTTTTTGTTGAGATTATGTTCGAATTCCAATGTTCTGATTGTTTCTTGCAAATCATAGTTTGTTTCATTTCTTTCACGGACAACATAAGTTCATTTGTATAATTTTTATTTATAAAATATTTTCTAATGTAATATACCATGTGAAAATGCCCGTGATATGTGTTGGGTAATTATACTCGGAGTACGTAGTAGGGCGTCTAAGCGACCCCCCCAGTTCAGTTCCTCCTTAGGTGGGTGCTTATTTCCGGAACGAATGCCCGACTTGTGAGTGTTACTATACCTGTTTACATTGGGTTGACACTCATGGGTAATAATGGGTTAATAACAGTCTGAAAAGGATGCATTACACTACTTAATTGTTGGTGCTGGCAAAAGGACGTGGTCAAAAAGTCCACGATAAGGGGTAGCTTTTCGTTCGTTGGGCTTTGTGTCAGTGATGACGAAGAAGGTAGGTAGGGGGAAAAAAAACCCAAGGGACAAACAAAAGACGCAAGAAGCTGACTCATCAGACTAGGGGTGGGGCGTGGGAAAAAGGGTCGATGACGGGGATGATGGCCCCCACGAAAAGTGGACCCAGCTTAGCGAGCGAGCGCCTATCCAACGCTTGCTTACACACTGTGCGCCATGTGAGCTTGTTCGTGACTGATTGGCCTCTCGATAAAACTGGTGGTAGCCAAAAATGATCACCGGATAGGACGCCATTGGCTGTACGGAATGTGCGGCTAAACGCGAGTGCCCCTTCCCATGCGCTTAAATCCGTCCAAAGCACAAAGACGAAGACGGAGAACAAGACGGACAAGACGAAGCAGGAGAAGGAGCAGCAGAGGAAAAGAACGAAGAACGAAGAAGAAGAACAACAACAACAACAAGGGAATCCAGGGCGGACAAAGAAAAACACTTTGCAAACGGAGAAGAAATCGTTGTCGTCGTGTTTGCGATGGTGATTGTAGCACTAGGGGAAGGCAGGGACCGTTACAGTTGCTGTGGTGTCTCATGGCAAAAAATTATGGCTACCTACGGAGTCGTTGTTATGGTTGGTGGTTTGATGGTGTTGTCGTTAGTAGTAGAATCTGGTGTTGTTGCCCATAGCAGTGTTGTTAATGAATCGTCGTCGTCGTCAGTAGCATCTGCGTGTCAATTTCCTGCACCTGCTTCAAGGTTTGGGAAGTTGCGTTGGGGAACAAGGGAGTCTGTTGTTACTGTCCTCGGCTTGCGGCAGTATCACGAGGATGTGCGGCAAATCGTGAGCGATGATCGAAGCGAGGAGGAGGACCAAGACTGTGTGAAGATCACGAGGTTGCCTCCTGGAGGAACAGCAGCACCGGTTAGTTTTGCGACGGGGGATGACGCTCCGGATCCGGATTACCGCAAAAATTGGCCTGTAAGTGTGTTGTTGTTGTGGATATCACACTATCGTGCAAAAGAAAGTTCTTAGTGTTGCAGAGATGAAGTTAGACAGACGGGAGTTTTCGCTACTAGTCATGGTATATCGACGATTTCGGGAGAAAGACCAATAGAGACATCAAAGAAAGGAAGGTAATTATCTAGGTAGAGAGAGACAGACCTGAAGTCCTCCTTCGCAAGACCTGATGAAACTGAATCAGATTTCTGAACTTCCTCGATATACCTAGTGCAAAATTTTCCTCGACATATATAGAGCTGCTGAACGGGGGCGTCGTTCTTGCACAGTTGATTTAGCTATGTATGTATACCTGAAGCTTTCGGGTGTAAAGTACAAGTGTGATAAACGTTTGGAACATTGACTCATAGCTCCTGAAACTGATCATCGACATGTGCACAACATCAGTTTGCACGTGTTGTGCACAGGAGTTTCCAATTTGCACGTTTGGAACATTGACTGATAGCATCAGCATGTGCACAACATCAGTTTTCCGGTCAGATGCTCAACAAGTGCGGGAGTTTTTTTCATGGGGACTCCGTGGTAACGAGAAAAGTGTACTTGTGACTTCTTCTTGAGTAAGGAACTGAGAAATGTTTTAGTGTGCAGCAGCAAAGGATTTGATGCAGCAAAGCCCCTTTTTCCAGGTGAGCTGTGCTAATTCTGGCTGTGTGGGCTGGATGGAATTTTGATGCTGAACTTCATTTTGTGTGTAAGGGCAGAAGTTTGAGCCTGGCTGGAGGCTTGCAATAGGTACAGTCCTTGCCTTTCTGGGAGCGGCATTTGGAAGTGTGGGGGGTGTTGGTGGTGGAGGATTTTACCTCCCAATTCTGAGCTTGGTGATTGGCTTTGACTCGAAGACAACAACTGCACTCTCAAAATGTGAGGAAGATGTCTGGAATTGATGATTTTTTCAAGAACTGCAGTGTTTCACATTGAATTGGTGCAGAGTTGTGTTATGTGGTTAAATTTACTGAGAATAATGGGTGCTCTGGATGTCATGATTGCAGCAATGATCATGGGAGCTGCATTTGCTGCAGTAGTATACAACCTGAAGCAGTGTCATCCGACCAGGAATGAACCAGTCATAGATTATGACATTGCATTGCTATTCCAGCCCATGCTTCTATTGGGCATCAGCATTGGAGTTACATTCAACATCATGTTTGCAGATTGGATGGTCACTCTTCTTCTGATACTGCTGTTTACAAGTACTCACACTAAAACCCTAATTGAATTCCTCCTCTGCACATGATACTCTATGTGCTTTGAACTAGACTTTCCCTGCCTGATGAAACTGGGTCTTATGAATAACTGTGTGGATGCAGGTATTGTGGGCAGTGCATTCCGAAAGGCAATCTGTACATGGAATCAGGAGTGTCAATCTGCAAAGGTTACTGTTTAATTTAATGTGTAATTTCCCTGTGTTTGTTTTGAGTTGTATGTTTCATAATGTTTGTGAGATGATATAGGGTTTTGATGCATCAAATTTATTGCTCACTTGCAAGTTGCAAATCAGGAATTGCTACAGAGGTTTGGTCAGGAAAAGAATAAATGGATGAGGCAGAGCAGGATCTGATGCTAGGAGAGATCTTCAAAGTTCCTGGTCAAGCATGCAGTGTAGGCATCTTCCAATTCTGTCTGTCATCTAGGCTGCTGTCATATGCATTGGAAAGCATCATTGTCTTTTGGAGTTTGGACTTGCAAGGTGGTAAAGTCTTCTTCTTTTGGTCAAGTTGCAGGTGGAGGATCCTTCCTTGCCTATCACCTCTACAGGTTGTGAAAAAGGTATATCTTTCTGTTTCAATTGTGGTACTTTGTAGGTACTAAGACTCAGATGTATGAGGCCTACTGTTAGGTTGATCTTTTTGTTGTTCTCATGTTGTAGGAACTTTTTGGCAACAAACCTCATAAACACTTTCTGAGATTGAGGTTGATCTAAATGTTATAAGAGAATTCTGATGGTGTTTGGTTTCCTGGCTTGGAAATGTTTTGTAGGTCTCGTCCAAGAGGAGGTTGAATACATTGCTCTTCCTGCAGAAAATTGCCAGCCTACTTGTGAGCCAGCGTATGAGCCAATTGTGAGTGTCAAGTCCATTCAAGTCCAATTTGATTCAATTAACCTGCATCCATTTGAGGTTCTCTATTCCAGTGTTGAGCACTAGAATGAGACTCACAATGTTATGCAGAAAGCAAGCTCTTTGAAACTTGAAGGAAATATACTGTGAGATGTAATTGAGAGTTGTGAGCATCCTGTGCAGGAGCGACGAACGCTGCAACAAAATGTTCAATGGAAATCCATGGGACTGCTATTTGTTGTGTGGCTTGTGTTCTTAGCCCTGCAGCTTCTTAAGGCAAGTTATTTGCAGCCTCTCATGTCATCATTTGCTTTGGAAGTGCTGAAAGTAATATGTTGCAATGAGAACAGGGGTCTTCCTGTTGGCGGTCAGGCATAACTGTAAAGAATGGTCATAGATGCCGTACCGAACAGTTGCAATTGACTTTGAGGTAATTAACTATCACTTTGGTAACATTACTTGTGTGCTAAAATTGTCTTGCAGAATCAGGCAGCTACTTGCAGTATTTGGTACTGGGTGGTCAATGGTGCACAGGTGTGTTTTGCTCCTTAGTTTCAACATGTTATAACCTGCAGAACAGATTCTGTTTAAAGGATAAATTGATGTCTGTGAAGTCTAAAAGTCTTGTCTTTCTTGAATGCTATGAAGTCTTGTAATGCATTGTGGTTTCCACTCACTTATGAAAAGGCAGTTGCATTGAGGTTCACCCCTCATGTTTTTCAACATCAGAGCAAATATAATTGACCTGCTTGTTTGAAGATAAGGTGTTAATTGGGGGAATTATCAGACTTGCATCTGTCAGAATTCTAGAATTCAAGGCAGAACATAATTCTTGTATTTATAACTAGCAGTATGGAAACTCTAGATCAAGGGATGGTTTCAAAATTGTTGCTGTCCAAGTTGTTCTCCAAATTTGACTTCAGTGGACATCATAAGGCAAACAGACACTAATACTTGATATGCGGAGTCCAGATTCCAGTTGCACTGGGGGTGACAGGTTTCCAAGCATGGTGGTTGTACAGAGAAAGTCAAATCGCATCAAATACACATCATGAGGCGCAACTTGACTATACATTGACAGATTTAAATTGGGGAGTCAACAAGCTGGCTATATATGCAGGATCAGCAGTTACGGCTGGGACAATGGGGGGCCTTCTTGGGATTGGTGGAGGAACTATCATAGGGCCCTTCCTCTTGGAGCTTGGCCTACCCCCTCAGGTAACCATCCATATCTTTCTTGGACAGGGCTATGTGGATTAAGGTTGGAGCTTTGTCTATGATTTGCATCTCTCTCCAAAAGCTGGATCTGTAGAATGTGAACAACCCCAAGTCAGAATATACCTGTATGACTCATGTAGCTCTTGCAACCACTCTTCATGTGTGGGGTGTTAAACACACAGGTATCAGCTGCCACTGCAACATTTGTAATGCTGTTCTCTGCATCCATGTCAGTAGTGGAATATTCCCTCTTGGGCCGTCTTCCCAGGGATCATGGTACGTACTTCTCAACATTTGTGATGCTTCATTTCTCCTTCTCTTTAACAAATCCCTTAGAAAGTGGGTTTTGTCAAGGACATGTCCTATCACAGCAGTTTAGACAATTTCATGTAATTTAATGATGCACTCTTTGTTGCAATAGCTGGTCTTATTTAATACAGAAGGAACTAAGTAAATGCAGGGCTTTCTGGCTGGCCTTATTTGTAACAACTATTAGATCTGTCCGGGCAGGAAAATGAAAGGCTGAGTGAGAGTAAGTGGATTTGCAACTCTTGTTGAACTAACAGGTCAATATCAAGTTAACCTAGTGAGTGCTTTGATGTTCCCTTTTCAAGGTTTCATTCTATGTAATAGAAGTTTCATTATCATTCAGGACAAGCAGTTTGGTTGTTAAAAAGCAAGAGCCCTGATTGTTTATAAGGACACTTACGTACCCATCGACTCTAGTGTGTCAAATCCTCAGTGTTTATTTCTCTTTTTGTGTATCTATGTTCATCAGAGTTTTTGGAGTAATCAGAATCTTGAAAACTTGGAGGTTTCCAAGGCTAACAGAGTGTGTTGGGTAAGAAACTCCTAACAAACTTCACAGAAAATTCTGGGGGCTGGGGGAACAGCTCTTGGGCTGACTAAACCAGGGTATGTGGAAATTAAACTTCAATTAATGAGAAGGCACTCTCCAAAGATGTTGATAGCACAATCAGGAAACTTGAAGTTCTCAACTTTAGAGTTCAGTTGAGGATTTGGTTCACCCATCCTGGCTTTAGCTGCAAGCTCTATGAGCCACAACTTTTGGCCTTCTATGATAAATCCTGTCCATTGTTGCAAGGTTCTGAGGACAAATATATTGACAAGATTTCACCATGTGCATTGCAGCTATATTCCTTACAACATTGGCAGCTGTTGGAGCTTTCTGGGGTCAATCAATGGTGCGTCGAGTGGTTCTTGCATCTGGGAAAACCTCTATCATCATCTTCATGCTTGCCACATGCATCGCCTTCAGTGCTGTCGTTCTAGGTGAGCTACAATCTTTTACATGAGTTACTGGCCAATCTTCACAGATTATGCGACTTCTATATTTGATACTGCTGGAGAGTATCATCTCCAGTAAACTGCTGCATCTACAGAATGTCCTGTGGCTCCTTGTGGTCAGTAACTGATTCCTACTCCTGCTCTTTATGTCTGCAGGATTTAAAGAAAGTTTGTTGATAAAACTTACATATCTTATGGGTTTATTGGGATTTGCAGGCTTACAAGGAATGCTTAAAGTATATGAAGAATGGCAAGCAGGTTCATACATGGGGTTTGAAGACTTGTGTAGTACGTAATTGCTAACTGCCCAACACTAGGGTAATTTGTATCTGAGAGGATTAATGAGAGGACTCATGATTACCTTTGTCCCACACATTTGCCTTTAAATCCACTATCGCAAGTTGTAGCACAGGTGCTATGTATGCACATACAAAGTGCAAACTGTACTATTAAGGGAACCCATAACTTCAATTCAAATAAGTAAAATTTAAGGTTTATCTGCATCCAGTACTTGAGGGCTTGTGTATGTAGAGAGTCATACGCTAAAGAGCAAATAGGAACTCCTTACGCTTACACCATTAGGGTGAAGACTCTAGTGGAGGTTGACTATAGATGAGATACTGAACCCTGTTCCTTTGAGTTTCACCATGTGAGCATTCAACATTGAACCCAATGGTAGGTCCAAAATGCTGCCAGATCTAGCACAATTTCATTGCTACCAATTCTAAGTACACACCAGGTCTCTGAGATTGAGCATGTCAATGCATGTTTGGTGAAGTAGGTTGTTTGGTGGTGGAAAAGGTGTCCTTGCAAAGAATATGAGATAGAACTTGTGATCCAAAATCGGGCAACACAAGAACATGAATTGTTTTAGCCCAATTTTGCTCTTGCACAAGTGCACAGAAGAATATTCCTGGTAAAGCAGTCTTGGCAAATGAGGATAGGTAGGCAACTTATTGAGTAGGCATCCAACAACAATGTCCACTAGGGGTTGAAAAATGGGTATTGTTCAACATTTCAAAATGTTAGATCATGGGCCTTGGAAGTTTCTAACATGTTGCAAGCATGTTTTGTTTAGCTATGCTTAGTTGAAAAATACTGGATTCGCTTGTGGCTTCTTTGTGATTTTGCCCATGTTAGTTTTACATGTAAGTGATTTCTATTTAGGTCAAGTGTAATGGGGTGATGATGCCATGTGCAGTTGTTGTTCCATCATCATTTAAATTTCATTTTGATGACCAATGTTATTTGTTGCATTGTGATGCTGAATTAAGGTCTATCAGCTTTAGAGCATCTCCAGTGGTGCTCAGTATGTGATCCTGCACAGTAAAATTGGATGAAGAAAATCCAACGTTTCCCAGTTTGGCTCAAGAAAATGGTTTTGGCTCAGCATAATTGCACAAGTTGCTGTGGCTGGTAAATGGCGCAGCAGCGCTGTGCACCTGCAGAAAAGATTGTAATAAATATGATCTAACCATGCTCAGTGTTTCTGATTGGTCATCATAATGATTGGCCCAGGTGGTTTGCTATTAGTAGTCCCCCACCTATTTGCTGTCCCAGTTTCAGTTCCGTGGTTGGGGTTGCAGAAGCGTACGTAAGTAAACTTGTATGTGAAAAATATTTTTGCAGGGTCACATACTGAGCATTGCTGGAGATGCTCTTACAACTTTGACATTTTGACAAGGAAAAACTAAATGGCTCAATCCAACAATTACTGATGATTTGAACAACAACAAGAACTAACATTAATTGATCATCTTGGGATGTAAAATGGAAAGCACACTTGATGTTATCTGGAATATGGTACTATTAGTGAAACCCATTTTTGAAACATGATAAACTAGAATGAGTATAGTAGGAAGGATTTGACATCTTGAGAAAGCCAGAAATTGACCTACAGTAATTCCAAAGGTTAGATAGATTTCTGAAGTGGAAAATGATTTGGATGCATGACTTTTGGGACCATGTGAAATTTACTGCAGAAGCGCTAGGAATTAAAATGAAAATATTATCTCAATGTAAAGCAAAGTCTATTTTGCAATGTGGTAAGTTTGTGTGATGAGAGCTGGGTTTTGCAAGTTCTTTGAAGAGAGGCAATTGACAGACAAAAAGAAATTTGCAAAACAACTTATGAGCAGCAGAAAGTTGTTGTCTTGATGTGATTGTCACATGAAATGTTCTCTATTCGGACACATAAAAATCCAAGGCATGCAATGATCTATAATATTTTTCCTTTTGATAAATTGGTGATGACTTGGGGAGGTTACTCTTTGTATATTTTATGAAGCATGTGAAATAAAGGGGGTTTTTTTTTTTTTGGAAATATTAAAATATAATAAAATATTCTAGATATATTTTATGAAGTTTACCTCTCATTTTTGCCAATAATTTGCACCCTAAATTTTTTTGCGTGTTGTCTGGAAACATTTGGATGTAACCTCCTTGGGATCATGGAACACTGCATAACACGAGTATGAAGCCAGTCTCCTTGCCTTGAGAGGTATCCAATTCCAATGTTCATTGATGTAGTTTCTCATTCTATTGATCAAGCATATCGACCTTTTAAACCCTGCTAAATGTCTTCAACTTGGCTGCAACATGGAAGGCAGAAAGTGTGTGTTAGTGAATGTTGTTTCAGTTTCTGATTCTTAAATCCCCTTAAGTGTGTTATACAAGTCATCAATATAAAGGAGCATAGTGAGAAACACAAATGGAAAACTCTACATGGTCCTCTTGGCCCACCAAAAGCATGTTACAGTAGATGACATTAATATTAGCAATACAATGGATTCAAAAAACCAAGCTGATGGTTTTTTAAATCTGGACGCAGCAGAAGTCAGGCACCTGGTGAGATTTCAAGTCCCATAGAGAGAGATGGAATTATAATGATCATGATGTGAAATCAAGCAGCTCGCTTGATTGCAACAGCGGACTATACACCTTGATAATACATGCTTGAAGGACTTGCACATTGCCTCCTGCATACATGCATCATGAACTTCTTGTGTAAATCTTGTGAATCACTACAGTGCCATTCCAAAAACCAAAAAAAAAAAAAAAAAAAAAAACTGGCCACTTTATTGAAGTTCAAGAGCTTAGACATTAATTATTGTGCATCAGTTGATATGTTTGAGACTTTGAAACAAGAAAATCAAAACACATGTTTTCCAGCAACACAATCCAATATTTAATTGGTCTTGTAGCTGAACTTCCTCCAAATCTTTACCACCATCAAGAATGGGCTTGATCATCATGAACATTGGGATTCAGGAGTTGAAAAGAGAAATTCATTGAAACATATTGAAAAAACAATGATGCAAGGATGATGGGAATTAGAAGGAATGCAGTTCAATTGTAAAATTTGCAGCAGAGAGGATAATGTCATGGAAGAGGTAAACAATCAAGCCAAGTCATAAGTACAAGAGAAGAAGAAGAAGAAGAAGAAGAAGAAGAGGAAGAAACCCACAGTTGGGGTGTTGCAGGCAGCAAAGGAGAAGATGGTAAGTACTCACAACAGCAATCTGTGATTTGTCAAGTTTGGTGGGATGAAGCTTCTTCAAGCTCTTGGAAGAAGAATTGCTTCTTCTCTTTGAAGAAGCTGCAACATCAGCAGCAGCTTGTATGGCGTTTGCACCACATGAGCCTGGATCAGAGTTCAACAACTCCACGTTTGCTATGCGGTCGTAGAATGGAAGAAGCTGATCTCCGCTAGTTATGAAAGGTGCAGCATTTTGATCATCTCCTGCATTGGAGGACAAGCTTTTGGAGCTTGCAGTGGCGGGATGAACTAGATCTGTATGATATTCAAGCCCATGATGAGAACAAGCAATCGTTGATCCTTGAAACTGCTTGTTTTCAGGTGTTGCATGATCATCAAAGCTGGACTTCTTAAATGGGGACTGCAACAGCTGGGGACCTGCAGCAGCTGCAGAGAAGCTGCTCGAGCTTCGCACTTTCAGAGGCAGCTGCAACTTTGCTGCAGAAGCTACAGTAGTTCCACGAGTATTTGATTGCAATGGTGAGGAGCTGATCAAATGAGAGGATCCATGCAGTGTCGTCGTCCTCTTGCAGTCGTGTGTTGCGGAATGCAAGCTAGCAGCAGCAGCAACTCCTTGTAAGCGACCCGGAGGTAATTGCAACAAGCTAGGCTGCAAGATCGCGTCGTGCATTCCCTGCAATATTCTACTACTGCTCTGATCTTGAGCTTTGGGTTTGCCAGGAGATTCCTCCCACTTGAACGGAACTGCAGCTGAAATCCTCCTCGCCGATTGCTCTGGACTTGATAAGTCTTCTTCCTCGTCGTCATCCACTGCTAGAGTCTCCACCAGAAACTTGGCTGCTGAAGGAGCCACCAAGTCGATATGGACACATGAAGCAGCTTCTTCCGTCTCTACATCATCGACCACCTCGTGATTCCTGCAGTACTCTTCATTACAACTGATCTTGTCAAACCTCGAACTAAGAAGTACTAGCCGTTCTTGAGCTACAGTGTTTGCTCCTGCTGCATAGAATCTATGACTACGTTGCAATTCGGGCTTGAATAATTCGGCAGCAGCTTCACGATCATGATCAGCGATGATGCAGCTGCTACCATTCTTTGCTGCATCATGTCCTTGATCAGCTGCTGCAGAACCTTCGACTGTTGCTGCAGCTGACAGTTTCATAGTGACCAATTTTTCCGTGATTGACAAACTTGTGTTCATTCTTCTAGCTGGTCGAGGTCGAGGAGGAGGATGAATGTGCTGCTGCAATGAGTAGTCATCGAAGCCTCGAAGAAGGCCTAGTGGCTGATGCTCGTCGATGCAGCCCCTACCATTCTCCAGCTGCAGCAACTCCTGCATAGACCCATCAGTGCTCAATAGATAACGACAGTTGAGCCCATCTCGTTCGAAAAACTTGTTGGCCTTTGATCGATTGTGAGAGAGGTGAAGCATGGATTGTGCTGCAGGTTCTGTAGTACTACTGCAGCTCCTGGCCATCTTCTTGCTTGACAGAATGTTAGGATACTCGACAACATTGCTGCAGCTCTGATGACATGACCTTGAATCTGGTAATATGAGTGAAGAAGGAAGTGATCGACTTGAGCTGGTCCTCATATTGCAGCAGCTCCGGTCATGATTCCCTCTCTTGCACACTGCCTCAGGACCTGCAGGACGAGCAGCGCTGCTTATGACAGCCGAGGGCCAAAGAAATTTCCGCATTGCAGCATCGGATCCATGCAGTCCTGCAGCTCCTCGATGTTCACTGCTGCTACTAGCTGCAATTCCGGGCCAAATCTTTTGATCTCCTGCTGCTTCACCGCTTGCCACCTGATGATGATGTCTGATCCTGGCAGTGCGATCCAAACATTGATACTTGCCTTGGAAATTCGACCTGGGAAGAATATTGGTCATGGATCCAAGATTACTATGTTCTTCTTCAAGGCCCTGAGGCAGCTTGAATGTCATTTCCCCAGCAGCTTGACATGTTTGAATCTCTTGCCCTTTCAACAAGAAATTTTTGTCCATTCCAGTGCAACCTGTGAACTCTGATGTGCTTGCCAATGGGTTCAAGAATCTTTTGTTGGAACTCAATGCACACTCTTGACTCCATTGCAACTCATGTCTATGGCTTGAATTGCTTGCTGGAACTTGAGCAACAATTTGCGCACAATTAGGTTTAAGCTCAATGGGTGAAGAAGAAGAAGAAGAAGAAGAAGAAGCAGTAGCAGCAGAGGAGCTCATTTGGGTGCAAGAGCTTCTCGTTAGACTTCTTCTACTACGAGTTGGCATTGCTTTCCTTGGCAATCTTTCCAACTGCAAATCACTAGACTGCATACCACTTGGGATCTGAAACTGGGAGCTTCTTCCATGATCCTTGATTGTATTCATTTCAAGTGAATTCTTCGACACCAATGGCCAAATTCTTGACCCAACTTCTAGTTGATGATTTTCATAACCAACATTTCTTCTTGGTGCTGATTGATAATCCATGTCTGAAGTGAGTGAATTTGGGAAACAGGAATTGGAGCTCAACATCAAAGCTTCCTGAACACAATGTACATATTCATCACAAACAACCCAACAGACTTTGTGAATTTCACAAGCAAGCACTTGCCTCATCATCACACAATGGCTCAGACTGCCCCCATTATGCCAGTGATTCACACTTCCACCATTTTACATGACATGTTACACAGCTACCCCAAGTACCTTGGCAGCTTGGACACATTCTTCTCAAATAATTAATCAATTCTGAAATTCTCATGTTGACAAATAAAATATTCTTGAATATTCAATGATTTCTCTTCAGAAATTTTTGTTATAAGAAAAAATCAAAAATTGAAAATTTCAACATCTTTGAAAATAAGACAAATTCGTGTTGAAGAAGTCAAAGGTTTTTTGGGTATTTACACTTACATGGTTTTACATGACATGTTACATGAATATGATGTGTTATGCAGCTATGATTTACACTTATACCCACAATACTATTCAAACCAACAACAACTAAAATAAGAAATGTTCCATAAAGTTCTCCAAGAATGAACTTACATTAAATCACACGATACCACCTGATGAATAACATTCCTCAAAATGTGAAATTGTTTCATGAAGTGCTCAACAATTGAACTCGTAGTTAGTGAACATAGTACAACAGCTGGTGAATATTCCTCAAAATGCACAAGACCAAATGAAAACTAGTTACTCACATTGAACATCTCTCTAAGTCTCTCCTTTACAGGCAGAGGCAACAAAGTATGCAACAATGGATGATACAACTATTTTTGCAGGTTTAGGGTTTTAGGTTCCTAAGTATTGCCACCATTGTTTCTCCAAAAGAAATTCAAAAGAAATTCAATTATAACATGAACTTATCACGGAGCATTACAAGCTTCAAACATTACAATCTCCAAAACATGTGGAAATGAAAGTCTTGAGGAGTTATGTTATAGTACACCAGGATTGAGCAGTTAAATTACAATCTTCTTGTCTCTCTCTCTTTGTAACTTCTCTCTCAGTAGTAGTTAGTGTTTGGTGGAGGTGCTGCTGTTGGAGTACTGCCAGGCAAGTTTGATTTCTTGCCAACAAAAGAACAAGGACTCGTGAAAAAGAGAGGAGACTAGCTGCTGGTAGCTGCATCACCCATTGACCAGGTTCCTGAAAACAAAATAGGAGCATTACTAGTATACTTGTTTGCAGCTTCTGGGGACTATATATATATATATATTCTTTGGACTTGACCAATTCATCATGTGCAGGGCAAAATTGGCCTGGAGAAGCCTTTCCTGGGATTGTGAATTTTGCTAAGATTAGCTCCTGGTATTCTAATAATTGGATCCAGCTGCTCCACCCACACCCAAGCTTTCAAATCATTTGTACAACAATCATCAAGTTTTGTTTTTGCAAATTTGGTGAAGTCGGCTGATTGATCCATCACCCCCTTAATTTGGAACTACCTGGGCAGCTTGCAAACACATGATTTTCCACACATGCAGGGTACTTACTATGTGTTGTGAGATCTAATTTATCAAGATGATCTTGTAACTAGGGTACTAGTATGACAAAATGTGGTTTTTCTCATACAAATTGGCAGCTGCACATGACACAATGTGTGTCAAGTAAACTTTGTGGTTTCATTGTTACAATGTACAAATATGTGATGTTTATTGTGACATATGTTACACTAGAATTGTAATTTGACATTACTTTGACATCCATTTGCAAAGGAGGGTAGATGGTTTGTCTTGTTGGCCTTGCCTACCAAGGCAAGGATATTGTGTTTAGATTCATTGTAGAGTATAGTAGCTTAAGGGATTTTGTCCTTTAGGTAGTAATAATAGGTCTATTTTTATATGAGGATTTTTCGAAGATGATGTTTTGGCTTGTGTTGAAAATTGAGATTAGTTATAGAGTTATAACATCTTGAAGGATTTTGGTTTGTTTTAGAAGATTTTTTGAAGATTATACTTTCACATGGTGAAATATGTGAGTTTTCATAATTCTTCTTTCGCCTTAAGATACTTTTTAATGCAAATGGCACGGCCACAGTATCACACACCCCATGTTTTGTTTGTTGTGTCAAGATCTCCCAAACCCTAGCATCTATTGCCATCAGTGTTCTTTTTTTCAATTTTGTGATGTAGCAGAGGTGGTGATTATCCACAAGATGATTTAGCCAGATTTGGCTACATATTAGATATGAAAGTAGGGAAAAAAACAGAATCTTTCTATATTCTTGGCTACCTACTGGAACTTTATCAAAAAAGTCTGGCGAATTTGGGTCATTTTTTCCATGGAAAATCTTGTGTGTAGGTCCAAATAATATTTTTCAGGTCGAAATTTGGCGAAATTTTGTCCAAAAAAAAAAAAACAAAAAACAAAAAGACACTGATTGCCATGCCCTTGGTACTGTTGGAAAGCGCTTGATGAGTAGGGCTGCACCAAATTAGTTTCATAATGTTGTGACCTATGGTGGAGAAGTTATTGAATATTAAACAAATTTTTCACAAATTTTTTTTAAAATAAAAACTGAAAATTATAGAAAAATTTGGAAGCACTCTTGGTGTTGTTGGAAAGCTGTCAATAGTTGAGGAAATCAGTCCTTGTAAATTGTTTTAGGAAGAACTTGAGATAAAAAGGTATTTTCAAAAAAAAAAATTTAATATTTTAGAAGATTATATATATATAATGAATTATATGTACCCTATTTAAATTCAAGTAAATTATTTATTGAAAAATTATACCCTAAATTTTTTTGCATGTGATTTGAAATAAAATGAAACTGACTTCCTTATGTCTTAATAATATGATTTAATAAAACTGATTTGGAATTTTTTATACCTTAGGTGTGGGAGATATTGAATTTTGAATCATTTTTTTCTTTGAAAATTCAATTACATTCTAGAAAATAATGTTGGAAAGAAAAATTAGTTGGGTGACAAGTTTAAACTTGAGTCGACAACACAAGCTATACTATTCAGGTAGTTTAATATGTGCAATAGCTTAATGTCAAACTACAATTTCAATGTAAAATATAAACAAAGGAGCCTTCCTTTGAATTTCGTCGAACTCTGAATTATTATGTGTTTGGACATTAGCCTATTTACCTAATGCATTGGTAAATAACAAAACTTTAAGTTTATTAGATTTTTCTAATGATGGTACAACCAATATAAAAACAACCAACATAGGTTTAGCCAACCTAGGTATAGCCAACATAAAAATAGACAACATAGGTATAACCAACATAAGAATAGCCAACATAGGTATAACCAACATAAGAATAGCCAACATAGGTTTAGCCAACCTAAATATAACCAACATAAATATAGCCAACATAGGTATAGCCAACATAACATAAATGTAGGTACATAACCTAATTATAGCTTAAATATAACCTACATAGCCTAGATGTAACCTATATAACCTAAGGTCAACCTACAATATAGCCTAGGTTACCTTAGGTGCTTAGTTTAAATAGCTTATATTTGTATAGGTACCTATCCTAAATTAGTTTAAATCAAACAAGTCTAGTATATTTTAACTAAGTTATTTAAGTAGGTTGAAAGAAAGTGTTATGAGTTTTTGTTGACATTTTATTTCATATAAAAAGGAGGTGGTGCAATGGTTGAGGACTTGGCCCCTCAAAGTGGAGGTGAAGGGTTCAAGTCCTAAATCTTGTAACTTAGTTGGTGAAACCAATTTAGGACTAGGCTTACTAGGTTTCATCAGCCATGTTAAGCTTCCTAATAGGTTAGGTTTTTAACTTAGGCCAACTAGGCCTAAGTACCTTGGTGCATAGGTTTAGCTACCTAGGTATTTAGTGGATAGGTGCTTCAACTTAGCCTTACCACATGGCAACACTTCATTAGATGTTTAATGTTTTCCACATGGCAACATATATTTGGATGCCTATGCTTGCCATGTGGCAACACATCAAATGAATGCCTACAAATGCCACGTGGCATCATCTCAATGGAGAAAAACTTGCCATATTTTAAATTAATCATTTGATCCAATGGCAAAAGGAGGCCCAATCTAAACTGTTGGATGGTTTTCCATGATTGTGCTACATAATATCATTAGACCAATCCACTAGGGTTCCATTGGTCGTTGCCACGTAACCCCAATCACTAGCCCATTCCACTATGTTAGGCTAAATGTCATTATAATGTCATTATAGTGGAATTGGTTTAATTCACTAAAAAATGAGTGGATTGTGTAATGGTTGGGACCACATATCCTAGTAATGGGGGCTATAATGGAAAGATTTCCAATTCCTAAGTTTGTGACCAATGTAATGGCATTTTTAGGTCTCATAGGCTATTACAAGAAATTCATTCTTGGCTATGCAAAAATTATAGAACCATTGTTTGGATTGACTAAAAAGGACTATAAGTTTTTATGGACACCTATTTACCAAGGAGCCTTTGCATGTAACATTGAAAAAATGGCTTGTGGAGGTTATTATGTTGACAAGGTTTGATTTTTCATACCTTTTTATTTTGGATGTTGATTAGTCTATAAAGGGAGTGGGTATTATTCTGTCACAAAAGTTGGAAAGACAAGAGCAAGTTGTAGCTTATGACAAGAAGGATTATTCCTTATGCAAAAGTGTTTTCATCTTATGGAAGGAAAGTGTTACACACTTGTTTGGGTAATAATGCATTTTCGACAATACCTTCACTAGATTTTTTTATGTTGAAGATAGATCACAAACCACTTGAGTGGCTTACTATGGTCTTAGATGCATATGGACATAGAGGTAGGTGGATATCCATGCTCTGAGACTTCAATTTAAAATTGTCCATCGTGCGGGAACCAAGCATGCCAATGTGGATGCATTAAGCAAAAACCTTCTTGGTGGATATGAAGCAGATGAAGATTATTATAATAAGATTCAAGATTTTAATGGAATTGTACAAGACGATTCCAAGTCATTCAAGATGAAATTGTGATTAATTTACTCATAGTGTTGGATGGAGATGAAATGGGCCACAATGATGAAGCAAGAAGAGAAATGGTTGTTTACAAGGCTGATGAAGGCTCACAAAACAAAATTGCTAGAAGACAATCAATGGAGAATAATTAGCAAAACTACTAGGATTTAATTTATAAAGCACAGATGTTGGTGGAAAAGGATAAGAATAACATTTCTTTTGAATAGGTGGTGGAGCTCGATATGCAAGTCCGACATTTAGATATTTGGGAAGATCCCTTAAGTACGAAATTGTTCATTAGTGAATTGTTGGGATAGGATGAGTATGATCCTATTAATATTGAAAGAGCAACAAAAAGGGTAATGCGTTATCATTGGCATGAAGACATTCCATACTTCTAAAATTTGGCAATACCTAAACTTGAAAACATACCATGGATATAAAAAAGATGCATAACAAAATTGGCAATTTTGGAAAAGCAAGGACACTTGTTGAAATCAAGTGGGGATTTGAAGAAGCACAAGGTTTATGCTTCACAAAAAGAGTTGCAATTCTTCAAAGGTTTTGAAAGGGGAGATGTGAAAGTCAAAAGGCAAAAACTTGGTAAGAAAAAAAATCTTGCTAGAAGTTGGGAAGGCCCATATGATTTTGTGGGTTACAAGGATCCAAAAAAGGTATTCAAGAGCAAAATGAAGGGAACATGATTTGCATAATAAAATATTTGGAATCAAACACTAAGAATGGGCAAAAAAGGACTTACAAATTTACCACATAATCTCTTGATGGCAAAATTTATGAAGATAGAGATTTTTTAAAGAAGGGAGTGGTGACACATGTGACCAAAACTCGTGTCCAAATTTCTTTGCTATGTGAACAAGGCTCACCTAGTGGTTGGATGAAATGATGACCTAATGAATGGATGATTACGCATAGATTAGGACTAGCAGAAAATACCAAAACCAAAGACAGTTTGTAATCATGAAGAGTGGAGTGAGCCGCAATGCTCCTGCTTCTGTTTTTTTCCTATTTTTGATGTCGCTTATTATTTGCAAATCATGTGTTTTTGTTTGCATTCTTCATAGTTTGACAACGTTTGGCATTGATTAACTTGTTTTTTGCATGGCTTTTCAAATGTATGTGATGGAAGGAAATGCAAACTGTCAAGATAAGAAAGGAGCTTCTGGAGATGGGAAGTTAAATTCTAATATTAGAATTTAAGTAGTGTAGGAAAATTGCATCATGGATGTTTCTCCTTTTGTTGGTGTGGTGTTGTGTGGTTTTTGAATAAGAGGTATGTTAGTACTTCTTGTGAGGGTGGAATGCCTTAGCATTGTGGAAATTGATTGAGAATTTTGCATTTCCAATGCACCTTAGTTTTCTTACTTATATAGATTATAATGTTTAATGTAAGGATCGATTGCAAAAGGTGATGAAAACTACAAGGGTTGCATGAGTGGTTATTCATGGTAATTGGGATTGTGATGGGGATAAATTTCACAATGTTGGGGTACTATGGGATCTATTTTGGAAGGAAGTGATTGTGTATCAAAATAATTTTAGGATTTTGAAACTACATCTGTAATGGGTAATTTGGGTACTCATTCCCCTTTTTTTGTTCAACTTCATGGGTTTTGAGTTATGGGAAATTATGGTGGGGTTCATGTTCTAAAGCTAGGAGTTGGATTTATAAATTGCCATGTTTAAACTAGTTGGGCTCAAGAGAGAGAAGTTGGAGAGTATTGATTCTTCATGGTCCATAGTTTATAATTTAAATGTTATATGTAATAATTAGTTTTAGTGTTGTGCTATTGTCACACCTCTTTGTGAATTTCAACATAAAACAAAAATTCCTTTGATTTCTATCTCATCAAATGTGGTTTTGTTGTAGCCCTTTTATTGTGGTGACAAGCCATTGAGGCAAATACTACATATTATGTTGCAATGTAATTGGATGGGAAGCGGGAAAGACACCATCCATTTGGAGAAAACATCATTCTTGTGTCTAGGATGCTTGGATTTTTTTGTGCATGAATTTGATTGATTAATTGCCCAAAAAATATTTGAAGGGTTAAGAGAAGTGAAGTTTTGTTCAACAAATTTTGTTGTTTTCTCAACAAAAAACAATTGGGAGATTTTTGGATTAATGTGTTTTTTTTAATCTCAATTCAAATAATTTTGGTAATTTTTGGAAATTTTCATCAATTTTTTTATATCACCAAATTGATAAAAGAAAAACCCTGGTTGAAAGTCATTATAATTGTGTGAATGGGGGGCCTTTGGAAACATTTTCTTCCTAGGAATGGAGGTAATCTACCAAAAAGTCTATGAAAAGAATCTTTAATTGCTAATGTTCTTTGTGTTCTTTTGTTTTTTTCCTTCAAATTTGTGGTGTATTTGAAGTAACAATCAAGTAAAGAAGATGTAGCCAAATTTGGGTATAAAGTGTTTAATATGAAATTAATGTTTTTAAAACTATCCATCTTTCTCCTTGGCTACCTTAACTTGTCGGAACCTAATGTAGAAATCTAATGATCAAAAGCCCCAAAAATCATTTAATTTTCATATTTCACATTCAAATTTCACCACCCAAACTAGTTAATATGTGTTTGGGTCAAGAATGGACTCCTAAATTCACAAAAGATGTAAAGAAAATGAGTGGCCAAAATGTTACCCACTCTACCAAATCACAATTGGTACTTGGGATTGCAAACCAACCCTTAACTAGACAAAATAAAGGTTGTGAATTCACAAGGACAAACCCAACCCACCTATTGGGTTACTTGTTTTATATAATTGGAAGAACAAGTTTTTATGGTAGTTCATGATCTTAAAAATAACTTGGTTGCTACAAAATGTTGAACTTTTGTAAATATGAATACCATAGTACCATTTTCAGGTTTGGAAAAACTTAAATTATTTTTTAAATTCCAAAGAAAATTTCTAGAAATTATTTGTTTGAAAATACCAAAATTTAAAGAAAAATATAAAGGAGGAAAAAAAATACAAAGATTGATGGAAACATGCACTAGAACAGAAACATCTATTTTCGACTTATATGTGTAACTAAATTTTAGTCGTAAGTGACATTTGTGACTAAAATCTCCTTAGTTGCCTTGGACAAGTTGCATGTGATATTAGTTGCAAACGACAAGGGGTATTGAATGAACAAAAAAATCAACAAATACAAGTTCATCCTTTGATTCCATTGTATACGTATTGTCACATGCAATTAAGATGCGATTATTTTGGTCATTATTAAGGGCAAATGGTGTGTTGCCATGTGTCCTAATGTTTGATTATTTAAAATAAATATTATTATTATTTTGAAATAATCTAAATGTTCAATTCACATGTTTAGATGATTTATATTATGACATGTGGCCCAATGTAAATAAGCCAAATGATATTTTAAAGAAAATTAATACAAAAAATTAATATTAAGTTTGGTAGGTACTTAGGTAGGTACATAAGTAGGTGCCTACAAACTTAAGTTAAATACCTACCTACCTACTTAGGTAAAAAGGTAGGTACATGGGTCCTACCATCCTAGACTAAATAGGTATATAGGTAGGTATTTAGGTAAGTAAGTACATAGGTCAACCTAAGTGGGTAGGTCCAACTGAGCACCTATTTAATTAGATAGATAGGTAGGTTGGGGAGGTAAATAGTTTAAAATTATGCATAATTTTTCTTTTTGTTTTGGGTTAAGCCTTTTGAATGGCTCATCCCATGTGCACACAAATTTTAATGTGAAATTGGATGACCATACCCTTTGTTTATATAATGTTCAAATTAAGAATGAAGAACAAAAAATATGGGATAAATTTTCAAATCGCAATTTTTTCACAAACTAAATTACAACTTCAAAACTTTCCTCATGCCTTTTTTTTTTCATTTTTAAATTTCTAAACAATTCAAATACATGGCTCATCAGAAAAATATTAATTAGTTAATTAATAATGATTAAATTTATTATATATTTAAAATATAAATTAAACACTACAAATATTAAGTATTCATTATCAATTTTTTAAATAACTAATAAATTCTTAATATTTAACTAACTAGCTATCTAGTTATTCACAACTTGTCAATACATAATTCATAGATAAATAAATAACTTAAATTTCTAAAAGTATTTTTTTTTTACAATCTAGTCAAATTATAAATAATATAATTAATGTAGAAATAATTTAATTATTATACTTAGAAATAAATATTATAAATATTTTTTTCAATTCAAAATAATGAGCTAATAATTGTTATTAAAAAAGAAATTCCTAAAAATATATATTTTTTAAAATTAATATTAAACTTATTACTATTATTAATATATAATTTCATTTATTATTGTAAAAAATATTATCAATCAAAGTAAAAACAAAATCCACTGATAATTAATAACTATAAATAAAATAATTTTCTGGACATATATTAATATTCTTAATTACATTAATATTTTTATAAAAATATTTATCATAAATAAGTAACTACATATTTTTTTATTTAAAAAATTTACTATATAATAATTCCTACAATTACATCATTACAATAATTATTTTAATTACATTATAAAATTTCCAAAACTTTAATTTAGATTTAAAGTTATAAATTACAGTTTGTGAGCAATTATGTTCAATTAGAATAATTATGAAATTAATATAATTAATTCTTATCTGAAATAATTACAATGATTTTATGTCACTATAGAATAATAATTTTTAATATAAAATTTTTTGTTTTTAATTTAAAAATTTACTGTAAATAAGTACATATTGAATAATACATACAATCATTTTAATGTATCTTTGTTTTTAAATACAATAATAACAGAAAATTTGCTCATTATTTTAAGATTATTATAAAATTTTGAATAAAAATATTAATTATATGACATAACTTCTCAATTAGGATACGAAATTTTATTATTATTACTAAAACATAAGTGTTATAAATACAATATTTATTTCTTTTGATTGAAAACTATCATTTTATTTAATGTGAAAATTAATGTTGTAATATTATTTATTCATCTTACATAAGAGGTAATAAATTATTTATTTATTATAATCATTTTAAGTTTGCAATAAAATTATTCTAAAATTTTATGATGTAGGAAAAACTATACAGTGTAAGTACATAATTAAATATTCTAGTATATTGGAATGTAATTTTGACAATTATAAAAATTAAATTAATTCATTTAATTTTAAATGCAATATTCTAATTTTTTAAAAATATTTAAAATTAAAATTATGAATAATTAAGCTAAATTATAAATTATATCTATATTATAATTAATGTATAAGTAAAGTAGTTATTATGATTTTATGATAATTATGTATTAATTACAATAAAAATATTATGAATATTAAGTTGAATCATAAATCAAATTATTATTATAATTGATGTATATAGGCATATGTTGATTGCAATTAAACATCACTTTGTTTGCAACTAATGGGACTTTAAATGGTTAGTTTTAGATGATAAATCCAACCCATATATAGATGTAAACCAATTTAGTCACAGATTAGTCGCAAATTAGTCATAGGTGATTTGGTTGATGTTAGCATGATGTCACACTCATTGTAAAGGGTAAACATTTAATTGTAAAAAGTAAATAGTTGTAAGTAATTGTATATGTGTTGGTCACATATTGGCCTTTTTCTTTTAATGGTGGGAGCTTTTTTCTTTAGACCAATCCACTTGTAGAGCATGTATTCAGTAATTATAGGGTAGAGAAGTCTCCCCATTTTTGCAAAAAGATGCAATATAAAATGTTGAAAAAAAATCTCATTATGTTAGAGGTTCAAAGTCTAGAAAATTGTCAAAGAAGTTGCCTATAATTTATTGGCAAATTTTCAATAATTATTATTTTTAATTGTTGAAGTGGATTTTGAAAAATAAAATAATTTTTCAACACCCAAGTGTTGAAGTTCAAAAGGTACTATTTGTATACAATATGTCTTTGGGGCTGCACCCACACAAAGCAAATTGGTATGGGTAAGCACAAGTTAATGCACACCTAAAGAGGTTCCAATAACAATATTTTGTTAAGTTTATGGTGGATGCTATCAACTATGAATATGGTAATGGAATTAGGTTTTTTGTACCCATGGTGTATTAGGGTTGAGGTCTTTTGTGCTACCTTGTGTTACATTGTAGTTGGGATTGTAACCATGTCCTTGGGCTTGCAAGGAATAAACTAATTACTTTCATGAAGGTTCCTATCACACCTGCATGCAATTTTTGGCACCTAAATTTTGTTTTTATGGTGTCATCATAATATAGTCATATATGGTGAGGAATATACATATTATATCAATGTTCATTTAAGTAGGGTAAATACACCTATAGGCAAACACGCACCTATAGGTGAATGCCCATTATGTTTAGGAAATAGCCCATGACCAATGGAACCCTAATCTTTTCAATGTTTAATTTTTTTCCTATGATCGAATGTTCACCCATAAACTTTTGTGTTTGGACATTTACATCATGTGCCCACAAAATGAACTTTTACGTCCCTATATTTTTTTTTTGTGTTTAGAAATTTTGTTGTTGTGTTTGAATATGGGTGTTATTTGTGCCCAATTTTTTTTTTAAATGTTTACTCTTGAAAAATGGTGGGGTTTTTGGGCTTTGAATAGTGAAGTACCAAAAGGAATGTTGTGTTTGGTTATAGGGTTGTTTGTGGTTCATAGTAAAAAAATAATGGAGGGAGCCAACAGTTGTTAGATTAGGACTTAGTCTTCCAATGCACATGTTCCCAAAATAATTAAATTTTGTCAAAGCACGGGTAACACATTATGGTGATTTACACCCATCAAAGGGTGCATTTTGCCATCCCATACAAACTTGGTGCCAAAACGTAAAAAAATATTTAGAGCAAGGTTTAAGGTTGAGAGTTTCATTTTCATTCCATTTCTCTCATTCTCACCAAGTTCATTTTAAGCTAAGAATGTCAAAGCTACCAAGTAGTGTGGAGTTACAACATTTCTTAGAACTCTTTTGTTTTAGTGTAATACTTTTGGAATAGATATCAAAGGGTCTATGTTCAAGTTATGGGATCACATTAGGTTAGAGAAAGGATAGGGTGAAAATTGAATCTGATTTTAGAAATTACCATCAAAACTTCAAATTCCAACCACCAAAACAAATCTTAGTGCAGATCAAGAAAAGACAAGCATGATAGTAGAAGGGGACATTCAAGAATTACCATCTACAGTTCAATTTCCATCAATCAAGGTAAATCATCATGCATTTAAAGTAAATCCAAAGGTGAAAGGAGAAGTAGACGAGTGCAATTTTTTTAAAGTGTACCAAAATCTTGTCACAACGTCACCCTTTTCTGTATTTTTTACCTACTCCTTTTTCACCATATAAAATCACATTTATGGATGATTATGATGGAATTTAGAATTGTAATAATCTAAAATATAGTCCATCTGAAATTTTTGACAACTTTTGATTCATTATTTTTTATGGGGATCAAAATATAAGGTAAAAAACAATTACAATAAGGACTAAACCCTTTTCATCCTATGTGGTACACTTTAAAGGATTTTCACCCAGACCAACAACTTTCAATGTTTTTTTTTTTTTTTTTAAAATTTATCAATAATCAAGGTAGATAAAAAAGAAAGGAAGCATGAAGCAAGAGAGGAAGTAGAAAAACACTTGCACATTTCAATTTTTGATCCACTAGAAATAAATTTTTAAACCCTTGATAAACTTTACAAAGAAAAGTTTTCTAAATAGTTGTATTATTAGTGGATACAAAAGTTCATTATGTCAATGCTAAAAATTTGAAGCCTAAAAAGCCAAAATACCAAATTACATGGGTGAATTACACATATAAGTTTATCTTGACAACCTACACATTGATCAAAAACAAGGGTTTAGTGTGGGAAGATTTTTCAAGGTTCTATGAACTCATGACCTCAAAGGGTGAACTTAAATCATATGATTTCGAGACCTACCTTAACTTAGCAAACTTTGTGTGGTCTTTGTCAAAAACATGAAGAATCACAATAATAAAAATTTAAAAAAAGGTCTAAGTCTAATTTTAAAATAAAGAACAAGACAAAATTATGTGATTCAAAAACAAGAACATAAGAACTAAAAATAAAAACACAAGACGTGCCATACCAATGTGGAAAGGGAAATTTATTATGCTAACATATGCAAATACGAACATGAAAAGAACATGACAAGGTTATGGTGTAAGATTGTGCCTAAAACTAATGTTGAACATATTGAAGGAAATGAGGGATCCTACTTCTATTTATACCCCTTTGGGGACTTAGCTCAAGGAAGTTTCCAAGGAGGCCTCCATGTGTGCATCAAATAAAGAAGTTTTTTTAAAACCTTGCTAATTGAAAGTCAACTATGAGTTAACTAAACTTAACTAAAAATTAACTAGGACTTAACTGCGAGTTTAATTAGGACTTAATTAGGACTTAAATTGAAGTTGATAAGGAATTAATTAAAATTTAACTAAAAATCAATTAGAAGTGAATTGAAAGTTAATTAAAAGTGAACTAAGATTTAATTAAAAGTTAACTAAGAGTGAACTGAAACTAAATTAAAAATTAGGTACAAATTTAGTACAAGTTATGGATGGAAATTCAAATGAATAAATTCCATGGCGTTGGCATCCATGAAAGTCTTAGGGGGATTATAAAAAGAATAAGGACATACCTTCAATGGGAAAAAACTACATAGGACTTTTTAATTAGAGGTTTGGGCCATGAGGGGCTAGTTCAAAATGATGTCTATTATCTAGCCTTTAAAGCATCGATCTACTTTCTTGGACCAGCTAATGGATACTTAGAAAACCAACCACCAAAAACTATATTTATTAAACCTGTTACACCAACTACATTTTTTACACCTATTACACTTGTTATAAAAATACAATAAACAACACTTGCATCAAACACACCACACACCTAATGTTAAGTCAGGAGAAAACACCCACCAGGAACAAAGAGATCAAACATAGACTGATCAAGCTCTTGAAGAAGCAATGGAGGTTGTTGAAATAGGGACTCAGTCTTTACAAAAAAACATGTAGGTCATGGGGGATACCATTTACTTCCCTATCTGATCATTTGACCAGTAAAACAAGGAACCATAAGATGGGATTAATAGATGTGTCAATGGAGGAGGAAGACAAAGCCATAGTTGAGTGGACATTAACTATGAAGGAATGCAAGTTGTCCATCACCATACAACAATTGAAGTTGAAGGTTGTAAAAATCACACAAATAAGACCAACACCATTCAGGAATGGTGTTCCAAGAAGCTCTTGGTGGAAATGGTTCCAAAAAGGCATATTAACATAAGCATTAGATAAACAAAGGGATTAAAAGTCTCAAAGAGCATAAGGATTCATTGTTCATTCTTGCAAATTGGTGAAAACACACTATGGTGTAAACAAAAATTTGTCATAGTTTAACAATTTTCGATACCTATGGAACTTTGATATATCATGGCGGATGTTTGGAAAACATTTAATAATTAAAATTTTCAATTAATGGTGGTTTACATCCCAATATACCATTGTATCATGAAATTGGAACAAATATGAAAAAATTAATTATTAATTGGAATACATTTTCACTTTGCAACAACATTGTCATGGTGTTGCAATTGTAAAAAAAGACTACGAAGGACTAGATTTAATGGTAGTTTATTTGTAAAATTTTGCATATGTAAAAAGACAACCATGAAAAAAAATAAAAATCATTAAAATTTTCAATTTCTTTTCAAGTTGTGAAGTTTATATCAAATGTTTTAAAAACATTTGTTAGTACATTATGTTATAAGAATGATGAAAATTGTGATCCTATTAAGTTGTAAAATGTTCTTCCATTCAAGATGTAGATGGGTTAAATGTTGTTTTTACCATTTTACATAAAATTAATGGATTTTCAAAATTAATAAAAAAATGATAATATGTTATAAAATAGGGGTTCTAAATCAATGTTTATAAATTATTGGAGTATTATTACACAATGATACAACTGCTAATCAATTGCATATTGATGGGTTTAATAACTTATTTTATGTTTGAAGTTCAAATTAACTACATGTGAGCTCTAAAAAAATTCTAAACGAGTGAAATCTTATGTGATACTACTTTTTATACTATATGTACTCCCAATTTTTCCTAAAATTATGTACATCATAGTGTGTTTTCACCCAAATCCTTTTACTTCAACTTGGCAACCCTTTACCAACAACACAAATATAAGCCAAACCACATTTGGAAATGAAATAAGGATTCAAGTAGGTAGGTAAGTAGGAGCTAGGGTTTTGCCCAAGAGGGGTTCACAAATAGTTTATAGCACCATGCCCAAGTCCCGAAAATGGTTAATGACAAATTGTGTTGTTAATGTTGTTGGCTCAATTCTATTTGGGTTTTACGTATTCAGAGGAGAAAGATTACGTGACAATTACATCCAACATTACAAACCAAGAACATGTATGGCGATGCAAATAAAGACATGGATGACAAGTTTCTTTTTCAAAAAATTCCTTTCATTTTTCAAAGACTAAGTTCCAAATGGGATCTCCCAAACCAATTGTCATTTATTAGTTCTAGATGGTCACAAATCACACGTTACACTAGAAGTCTTAGAACAAGCAATGGCTTTGGTTTAGACATGATAACCTTATCCTTGCACACCTCACGTGCACTCCAACCCCTTGATGTTTCATGTTTTGAGCCATTCAAAACTACATTTAAGAAATAAAGGGATGTGGTTATGGCTAGTTCAACAAATACCAAGAACTAGACAAAATTACACTTGTTGGCTAAGTGGATAGAACCTTGGACCAATCCTTGACACCAAAAAAATTAGGTCTAGTTTTAAGGTTATTGGAATATGGCCACTTAACCCTAAAACAATGGACAATCGAATAACACCTTCAACCATTTACATAACAACATCAACAACATCAAGAAATGAAGAGGGTGAAGGTGAAAAGGGTGAGGGTGAAGCGGATTACATATCAAGTGACCAAGTTGGTTAAGATGAACAAGAATAGAGAACTGCTACATAATTGTTTAACATAACAAATATGGGTTTTGCAATAGAACCTACAAATGATGGACTATAACTGCACAACAAAAGGAGACTTGATTTACGTGCAAAGGCTTCAAAGTTTAATAAAAAAAGTAGTCGAAAAAGTAGTCAACATAGTTGAAGCAATTCAATAAGAAGATGTTCCCACCTCAACGAACCTCACTCAAGAAGTAATGCCATTACAAAACATGGTAGCCCTACCTAGTCTACCTACAGAACCTACACAAGGCATAGAATTATTAGTGGATCACTCTAGATCACATATAATGACCTTTACTAAATATTTGGGAATCATGTTAAAAAAGGCAATTGACAAAGTAGTAATACAAGAGCATAGTAAAGCAAAATGAAAAGAGAGGGAAGAAAATAAAGCTAGAAAAATAGTAAAGGTGGTGGTTGCAATATAGTGAGCCACATAACAAGTAGCCAATTAGTGTGTAAAGGTCCAATTTGATGCAACCTAATTTGCAACAACAATAAAATATGCAAGAAACACCTTCCACAAAACCTGGGATACTGAAGTGCGAACCTTGGATTCACAACATAAGCACAATGAGCTGGTAGACATGCAACAATGGCAAGGCAATGAACAAATGGGCATATTTTAGCACGTATACACCCCCAAACTTCATAAT